>Ga0209023_10003571_pt1 | contig 18454 bp, 16 predicted proteins | sample LakOneMetagenome_FD_187468 | JGI IMG/M metagenome (GOLD analysis project Ga0209023, IMG submission 187468) | Freshwater and sediment microbial communities from Lake Erie, Canada (SPAdes) (version 2) | ecosystem: Environmental > Aquatic > Freshwater > Lentic | place: Lake Erie, Canada...
CCGTTCACCAGCACCAGGGTGCGGTTGGTGCCCAGGTTGCGGATGTCGATGTAGTAGCCACCGACGTCTTCACCGCTGGCGAGCGCATCGGCGCGGCTGATCGCCGGGGAGCCGGCGGATGTCAGGTTTTGCAGGATGTCCGCGACCGAGTTGAAGCCCTGCTTCTGGATGTCTTCACGGGTCACCGTGATGATCGGCTGGGCGGTTTCGATTTCGGCCTTCGGAATGCGCGAACCCGTCACTTCGATGCGATCCAGGGTCTTGGCCTGGTCGGTTTCGGTCGACGGGGTCGTGGTGGTGGTGTCTTGCGCGAACGCGACACCGGTACCCGCGAGGGTGGTAACGCCCACTGCGAGTGCGAGGGAAATCGCATCGCGGAGCTTGGTGGTCTTCAAGGTCATCTCTCTCTCCAAGTGAGTCTTGGTATTTCCCATGGGAACCTACCCGGAGGAGTCAAGGAAGACGCCAAACCCGGTCAGGCCGGGGCCGATAGTAGCCGGCTTCTGAGAGAAATTAAAGTGCCGTTAAACGGCGCAGGAAAGCCTTTCCGGACAGGCACTTGGCCCGTCGCTGGAGATCAGAGGTCCTGCTCGTAGCGGATATAGGGCACGGCGCCATCGTCCGCTTGCCCGTTGTCGTCGTTACCGAGGGAGAAGGGGTTCTTGCCACGGGTAATGACGTTGTCCGCGCCCACGGAAAGCTGGCCGCTCCAAGGGGTTCGCCAGGTCAGGCCGATGCCGAGGCCTTCCCACTTGGATTGCCCGGGGGTATCGGTGACATGGCCGACGATGTTGGCGCTGAAGGCACCAATGCCGCCGGCGAGGGTCAGGGAGCGCGTCGTGAACCGGTCCGGAAGCAGGCCGCTCGCCTGGGCATCGAGATAAGGCACCAGCCGCGCCTTGGCCACGGTGCCGGCGATGGAGACATAACCCTCGCGAGGCAGCGATTTGCGTGCGAACACGGTCAGGTCGTTGACGTCGACCTTGGCGGCGCCTGCGCTGGGCGTCAGCCATGCGGGCAGGGTGTCATGGCCATCGCCGATTCCGACGCCGAAACGCGCACCGCCCCGCGAGAATGCTGCGGTCGCGGCGTTCCGCCGCGAATTGCCGTCGGTATCCAGCGAAGCGAGCAGACAGTTGTTGGCGAGGTTGCCGATTGCGCTGGCGATGCCGCTCTTGCGGTCGCAGAGCAAGGCGAGCGAATCGCCGGCATCGAGGCCGAAGGTGGCATCGAGCGAATTGTTGCCGAAGCGGAAACGTCCGCCGGCTTCTGCGCTCGAAGTCGGTTCGAGCACCAGCACGGCCTCGACCTTGCCGCTGGCGTTGTTCCAAACCGGCAATACCGTCGTGTCCCCGGCAGGCGCCGATTGCGCGCGCGCGCCACCGGCCACGCCGAAGGCGAGGAGCAAGGCGAGGGACAGTGACAGGCGGCGAGACATGGCTTCGATCAGACCCGGCGCGAGCCGGCAAGTTCCTTGGGTTCAGGCGCCCCGAGCTTATTCGATTTATGTTTCTTTAACAACCAGAACGGCCCATTCAGGTTGAGTCATTGCAGGGTTCCCGGTGCTTCGGCCGTGGCTTTGGGCGTCGCGAACAGCGCCCCTGCTTCGGCTTGGTCGAAATGGTATGCCTGGCCGCAGAACTGGCAACGGACTTCGGCCGTTCCGCCACCGGCTTCGACCGCGGCATCGACCTCCTCGCGGCCGAGCGAGACCAGCATCGCGGCCACCCGTTCGCGCGAGCAGGAACAGCCGAAACGCAACGGTCGCGAGCCCAGCCATTGCGGGGCATCCTGGTGGAACAGGCGGCGGATCAGCACATCGGCCGGCTCCGCCAGCAATTCGGCGGGTCCAAGGGTATCGAACAGCAGGGAAGCCCGGTCCCAGCCATCCGCATCGCCGCCATCGCCCGGCAGTTTCTGCAGCATCAGCCCGGCCGCCTGGTGTTGGTCGGCGGCAAGCAGCAATCGGGTGGGAAGTTGTTCGGATTGGCGGAAGTAGCCTTCGAACGCGCCGGCCAGCGTATCCGCCGACAGTGCCACCAGGCCCTGGTAGCGGATCGGTTCACGCCCGCCCTTGCCGGGATTTTCGATGGTGATCGCCAGCACGCCGCCGGGGACCGCTTCCTGCAGGCTGCGCGAAACCCCGCCTTCGCCCAGTTGCGCGATGCCGCGCAGGGTGCCGGCCGCGGTGCATTCGGCGAAGAGTGCGCGCAACGCGCCTTCGCCGCGCAGTTGCACCGACAATCGTCCCTCGACCTTGGCGTGCCCCGTGAACAGGGCCGCGGCGGCGCAGGCCTCGCCCAGCATCTCTACCACCGGTACCGGATATTCGGCGCGCCCGCGGATCTCGCGCCAGACTTCGTCCAGCCGCACGTGCACGCCGCGCACCCCGGCGTCGGACAACAGGAAGCGCCCGAGCTGGTCCGGGGCGGCGTGCGGGGTGGTCTCTGGCATGGCGGGGTTCGTGTCGGTGCTCGGCATCGGGATAATGCGCGTTGCGATGGAAGCCGACGAAATGGGGCCGACCGCGTGGATGCGCAAGCGAACAAGGTGAATGCCGGAGCCGGGGGGCGCAAACACCGCCGGCGCTTGCGGCATTGGTTTTGGAAACTGCCATTGCTGTTCCTGCTGGTTACCGTCTCGCAGGTCCTGCTGCTGCGCGTCATCGATCCGCCGTTCTCCAGCTTCATGGCGATTCGCCAGATGCAGGCATTGGCGCATGGCGACTGGTCGTTCCGCATCGCCCACGACTGGCGCGACCTCCGGGAGATTTCGCCCAACTTGCCGCTGGCCCTGGTCGCAGCCGAAGACCAGAACTTCATGCGCCACCACGGGTTCGATTTCTCCGCGATCGACAAGGCCCGCGCGCACAACGCGCGCATGGTCGAACGCGCCGAGAAGCGCGGGACCCCGGTGCGGCGCTTGCGCGGGGCGAGCACCATCAGCCAGCAAACCGCGAAGAACCTGTTCCTGTGGGCGGGCAACGGCCCCACGCGCTGGCTGCGCAAGGGGCTGGAAACCTGGTACACGGTGCTGATGGAAGCCCTTTGGCCGAAATCGCGCATCCTCGAGATGTACGCGAACTTCGCCGAATTCGGCGATGGCATCTATGGCGCGCAGGCGGCGGCGCGCAGCTACTGGGGCAAGGATGCATCGCGGCTGTCGCCGGCCGAAGCCGCGCGGATGGCGGCCGTGTTGCCGAGCCCGAGGCGTTACAGCGTGGCGCGCCCGGGTCCGTACGTGCAGCGCCGCGCGAATGCGATCCAGCGGCAGATGCGGGCCATGGGCGGAACCGCCGCACTGAACACGCCGGAATGAACCGGCGCTACCATCGGCGCATGCACGACGAGGCCCGCCCGATGCTGACCGTGGTCGTCGCCGCCTTCAACGAGGAGGGGGCGCTGCCCTTGCTGCAACCGCGCATCGCCGCGGCGCTGGATGCCTTGCAGCGCGATGCGGGCGTGGAAGGGCGCGTGCTTTACGTCGACGACGGCAGCCGCGACGGCACCTGGACCGTGATGCAGGCGATCGCGGAACGCGATCCGCGAACATCGCTGCTGCGGCTGTCGCGCAACTTCGGCAAGGAACTCGCCCTCACCGCGGGCCTGGATCGCGTGACCGAAGGCGCGGCCCTGATCCTCGATGCCGACGGCCAGGATCCGCCGGAACTGATCCCGCGATTCGTCGCGAAGTGGCAGGAAGGCTACGACGACGTGCACGGCACGCGCAGCGTGCGCGAGGGCGAAGGCTGGCTGAAGCGGGCCACCGCGCACATGTTCTACCGGGTGATGGGACGGCTGTCGAAGACGCCGGTACCGGCCGATACCGGCGATTTCCGCCTGCTGTCGCCGCGTGCGCTGGCGGCCTTGCGCGAATTGCGCGAGCGCCACCGCTTCATGAAGGGCCTGTTCGGCTGGGTCGGCTTCCGCCAGGCGGCGATTCCCTACGTGCGCGCGCCGCGGCTCGCCGGATCGAGCAAGTTCGGTTTCTGGAGACTGTGGAATTTCGCGCTGGAAGGGATCACCAGCTTCAGCACCGCACCGCTGCGCGTGGCGACCTACCTCGGCATCGCCACCGCCTTCGTCGCCTTCGTCTACGGCGCATGGATCATCGCCAAGGCCTTGCTGTGGGGCGACCCGGTCGCGGGCTGGCCGACGATGATGTCGGTGATCCTGTTCCTCGGTGGCGTGCAGCTCGTTGCGCTCGGCCTGATCGGCGAATACCTCGGCCGCCTGTACGAGGAAGCCAAGCAGCGCCCGCTGTACCTCGTGGATGCCTGGTTGCCGGCGACGGGAGTATCCTCGGGGGCGTCGACCGCCGAGGGAGATCGCCATGCGCAACGTCCGCCAGTTGCTCGCGTCGAAACCGGCTGAAGTCCATTCCATCCGGCCCGATGCGCCGGTGATCGAGGCGTTGCGGCTGATGGCCGACAAGGGCATCGGCGCGGTGCTTGTGCTGGAAGGCGGGAAGCTCGCCGGCATATTTTCCGAACGCGATTACGCGCGGAAAATCGCGTTGGTCGGGCGCAGTTCCGCCGACACGCCGGTGCGCGACATCATGACCGCGGAATTGCATTCGGTATCGCCCGACGACAGCGTCGAACACTGCATGCAGGTCGTCACCGATGGCCGCATCCGCCACCTGCCCGTGCTGGAGCGCGGCGAACTGGTGGGCCTGGTATCGATCGGCGACCTGGTCAAGGCGATGATCGAGGAACAGCAGATCGAACTCGATCACCTGCAGCGTTACATCGCATCCTGAGTTCATTTCGCCGGGCTGGGCGCGCAGGGCGCGTTCTTGCCTTGGCCGAGGTCGCTGGTGGCGAGCAGCGCGGCCGCCGGCGCCGCAATGGTGGCAAGCGCCACCGCGGCCCCGGCCCGCAGGCCCATGCGCGCATAGTCGGGCCTGAACTGCGGGTGCTTGAAACTCCCGCGCACGTACAGCGGCGATCGCAGCGACAGCGGGCTGAAGCCCTTGGTCCGCGGCTGCACGGTCAGGTCGAGGGTTTCGTCGCGCAGGTCGATGGTGCCCTTGCCTTCAAGCCGCGTCTCGGCCGAATCGAACACCAGGCGACGCGCCTCCATCACCCCGTCCTTCACCGCGAAATCGGCGGCCATGCAGCGGATCGGGATCTGCCTGTCGTGGGTGAACTTGATGCGCAGGATGCCGGCGAGGTCGAGGCCGGCGTATTCCATCAGCAGCTTGCTGATGCGGCCTTCGCCCATGTCCATGCGCGCGTCGCCGTCGGCGCTGGCGAGGATGCCCGCGATCGAGTTGCCGGTGCCCGTGATCGCGATGTCGCCACCGACCTTGCCGATCGCGGTCTTGCCCAGTTCCACTTCGGGCAGGAGCTTGGCCAGGTCCAGTCCGCGCGCGCCAATGTCGGCGCGGGTGCGGATCGTGCTTTCGCGCGCATCCATGCGGATGGTGGAACGGATGTCGCCGCCGGCGACGCCGAAGTCGAGCGGAGCGAGCCGCAAGACGCCGTTCTCGAGCAACAGATGCGCGTCCATGTCATCGAGCGGGATTCTCTGCGTGTTGATCCGGCCCGCGCGCAGCCGCACGTCGGCATCCATCGCGCGCAGCTTGTCCAATCGATACGGCGTGTCGGGCAACAGGCGCGCACTCGCCGCCTGTTTCGCGGCCTGCGCCGCGAGCTCGGGATTGCTCGCTTCGCCACCGCCGGATTTCGGCGCGGCGCCGACGAAGCCGGCGAGGTCGTCGAAGTCCAGTCGCTTCGAACGTAGGTCGGCGCGCAGGTAGGGACGCTTGCCGCCGGTGGTGACGTGGGCGTAGCCGGCGAGGTCGCTGTCGCCGACCACGCCGGTGAAGCCGTCGTATTTCCAGGTGCTGCGATTCGCGTCGTGGATGACGCGGGTCAGGCGCCCCTCGAGGTGATAGGGCGGCGTCGGAGGCGTGGCGAGGCCGAGCAGCGGGTACAGGTCTTCGAGGTTCTGCCCGCGCAGCGCCAGGCGCAGGTCGAAATCGCGGAAGCGCAGCGGATCGAGCAAAGTGCCGGTTGCATGCGCGTGCGTGGTTCCCGCGGTCGCGGTGGCGTCGATGCGGTACGGGCGTTCGGTATTGCGCAGTTCGAGCGGGGACTCGCCGCGGCCTTCGAGCTTGAACGGAGAGCCTTTCCAGCGCCCGCTGCCTTTGGCGAGGATGGGCGCGCCTTCCCCGGGTTTCACTGCGGTTTCGCTGGCGACGTCGATGTCGATGTCGGTTTTGTTCGGCGCATCGAAGAAACGCAGTCGCCCGCCGTCGATCCACAGGTTGCGAACCTGCAGCTTCGTATTCGCGTTTTCGTCGCCGAAGACCCAATTGCCCTTGCCGCCCGGCCCGGTTTCCAGCACGGCATCGGGCCGGGCCAGGCGCAATTCACGGATGCGGAAATCGCGATGCAGCAGCGCCGGCCAGAGTTCGAAGTCGAGCACCACGCGATCCGCCCTGGCCATGTCGCCGCGCTTGGACCAGGATGCATTGCCGAAGCGCACCGCATCCGCGCTCACCCGCGTCACCCGCCCGAGGTCGACGCCGAGGTCGCCGGCGATCTCGCAAGTGCGCTCGGTCTTCGCCTGCACGATGCGACAGATCGGCTTGCGGAACCAGTTCCAGTCCCAGAACAGGATCAGCAGCGCGATCGCGGTTGCGACCACGGCGGTGGCGCACATCCAGGGATGGCGCCGGAACGTGTCGAAGAGCGGAATGGTACGGGTCGTGCTTTCGTCGCTCATGCGCCGTATCGCACGCACGCGGATCGTGCGCATCGCCTTCAAGAAAAGTGCGGACACCTTCCGTGCGCAAGGGTCAAGCGCGGGTGAAGTTTTCGAAAGCGGTTCAGCGCGCGATCATGCGCTGGCTGGCCCAAGGCCTGAATCATGCCATCCGCAAGATCGCCGGCCCCCGTGATGCGAAGTAGCGGATCAATCCGCAGTCCGTGCACACAATGGCCTCGACCCTGGCGGAACGAACTCGCTGCCCGCGCCAGGGAGCAGGTCCGGCCCATAGCCGCCGCGCACGCTCATGCCGCTTTGCGAGTAAAGGTTTGTCCCGCCCCATTCCGGGCAGATTTTCCGGTCGCCATGGAGTTATTCGCCCTCTGCCCGACGCCTGAATCGAACCCTGCCGCGAATCGGCTTCTGCCGGGACAGGTCGCAAGCGCTCACGCGCTCGCTTCGGTTTCCGTGCAAAGCGTTTCCGCGTTGCTCCCGTCGCGCAGGTGCAGGCCATCGCCCGCGCGTTCGATCCGCACGTTCCGGTTCGAATACACCTGTGGTTCGTCTTCGGCCACCGACTTCGGCTGCGACAGTTGGACTGTGCGCCCGTCGGGCCAGGACACGCTCGCGGCGATGCCGTTGAAATGCACGTCGACCTGCGTACCGTCGTCGCACTGGTAGGACGCGAAGCTGCCTGTCGGCATCGGGGCGGGTTGCCGTGGCGTCGTGGATGCCGCGGGTTCGGTCGATGCCGCCGGGTCGGCGATGGAAACGGGCGCCGGGGCGGTCGATTCCGCGACGCGCGTGGCTTCGAGCGATGCTTCGGACGGAGCCGGCGCGCGGTTGCAGGCAGCGAGCGCGAAGGCGGAAGCGATCAATGCGGCATGTCGGCGCATGGCATGTGTGCGGAGTGGACGATCCGCGCACTCTAGCGCGACATGCCCCCGGGCAGCACCTGCGCGGCGATCGCGACGAAATGGCAAACGCCGCCGGCGATCACGAACACATGCCAGATCGCATGCGCATAGGCGGGCGAACGACGGTGGTAGAACACCGTGCCGAGCGTGTAGGCGGCGCCACCGGCGAACAGCCAGCCGAGCGTCCATGCGTCGAGTGCGGCCCAGACCGGCTTGATCGCGAACAGCACCAGCCAGCCCATCGCCACGTAGACGAGCGTGGAGAACAGTTTGAACCGCCCGGTGCTGAACAGCTTGAACACCACGCCGATGGCGGCGAGCATCCAGATCGCGGCAAACAACATCCAGCCGGATTCGCCACGCAGCGCCACCAGCGTGAACGGCGTGTACGTTCCGGCGATCAGCAGGTAGATCGCGCAGTGGTCGAGCACCTTCAGGCGGGCCTTGCGCGCGGGAAGACTGGCGCTGTGGTACAGGCTTGATGACAGGTGCATCAGCACCAGCGCGAACGAGAACGCCAGCGCCGACGCCCACTGCCAGGCATCGCCGCGCAGGATCGACAGCGGCAGCATCCAGCAGGCACCGAGCAGCGCCAGCCCCAGCCCGAACCACGCGGTCAGGGCGTTGGCGCGTTCGTCGTGGTCCAATGCAAGGATCGTGCGCATACGCCCACCATGCGCGTACGGCGCCGAGCAATTGCTCCATGCCCGGAATCGCCTGCCGTATCATGGGCGAAAGCCACCGTAGTCCGCATGATCGTCTCCCACGCGCACCGCTACATCTTCGTGCCGATCCCCAAGACCGGCACCCATGCCGTGCGCCAGGCCCTGCGCGAGCACATGGGGCCGGGCGACATCGAACAGGTCGGCTTGTTCGAGCAGAAGAAATTCCCGTGGCCGGAACTTGCCGCGCTCGGGCATGGCCACCTCAGCCTGCGCCAGGTCGCTCCCTTCCTCGGCACCGAGGCGATGCGCGATTACCTCAAGTTCGCCTTCGTGCGCAATCCGTTCGACCGCTTCGTCTCGTATTGCTCGTTCATGACACGCGAACACGGCGATTTCGACCGCGACCCGCAGGGGACGATGCGCCGCGTCCTGTTCGAACTCCGCCCGTTGAACCACGTGCATTTCCAGCCGCAATACACGTTGCTGGTGGACGACCGCGGCGAACTGGCGACCGACTTCATCGGCCGGGTCGAGACCATGCAGCAGTCCTACGACGAACTGTGCGCCAGGCTCGGCATCCCGGGCCGCGCGCTGGAGCGGGTGAACGATTCGCGGCGCGGCGACTACCGCCAGTACTACGACCACGCCTTGTTCGAAGGTGTTTCGCGGCTCTACGCCGGCGACCTGCAGCGCTTCGGATACGGGTTCTGAACGTGCCGCAGGCGAACCCGCGCAAGACGGCTACGCTGCGCCCCCTGGGGAGGGTGGATGTTTCCGCCCTGCGCGACGCGGTCCTCGCGCTTCCGGAGGCGATCTGGGATTTCGAGAACAGCAGCAAGCCGAACGATTACCGCGCGCTGGACCGCACCCGCCACATCCTGTTCCGGTTCGTAGACACGACCCGCGACTGGCGCAAGTCGCACGACCGGCCGCTATGGGAGGCGTGGCGTCCCCGCCTCGAACCGATCTTGCGCCAGGCGGTGGCGCCCTACGGGTATGCGAACGGCGTGTTCCCGCGCGTGATGCTGGCGCGCATGCCGCCCGGCGGCGAGATCAAGCCGCACCAGGACACGAACGTCGCCGCGCGCTGGCCACACAAGATCCACGTGCCGATCACCACCAACGACCGGGTGGCGTTCTGGATCGATGGCACGGCTTACCACCTGCCCATCGGCGAGGCGTTCGAGGTCAACAACATGGCAGTGCACGCCGTGCGCAACGATGGCGACAGCGACCGCATCCACCTGATCTTCGAGTACTACGATGCGGACCAGCCCGATCCCGAGTGGGTCGGGCAAACGTCGTGATCCGAAGCGTTCAATCCACCGCCACCGCGTGCGCGTGCTCGCGGGTGGCGAGGAAACGCACCGCCGGCGCACGCTCCTCGGCGAGCTGCAAATTGACCCGGGTCGGCGCAAGGTAGACCAGTTCGCCGGCGGCATCGAGCGCGAGGTTCATCGCGTTCTTTTCGCGGAATTCCTCCAGCTTCTTCGCATCGTCGCACCTGGTCCAGCGCGCGGTCGCGACCTGCACCGGCTCGAACGTCGCTTCCACGCCGTATTCGTCCTTCAGCCGGTAGGCGACCACGTCGAACTGCAGCATGCCGACCGCGCCGAGGATCAGGTCGTTCGACATCAGGGGCCGGAAGAACTGGGTCGCGCCTTCTTCCGACAATTGCGCGAGGCCCTTCTGCAACTGCTTGAGCTTGAGCGGATCGCGCAGGCGCGCGCGGCGGAACAGTTCCGGCGCGAAGTTGGGGATGCCGGTAAAGGCGAGCTGCTCGCCTTCGGTGAAGGTGTCGCCGATGGAAATCGTGCCGTGGTTGTGGATGCCGATCACGTCGCCGGGAAAGGCCGACTCCGCGATTTCGCGGTCCGAGGCCATGAAGGTCAGCGCGTTGGCGAGCTTCACTTCCTTGCCGGTGCGCGGGTGGAAGGCCTTCATCCCGGCGCTGAACCTGCCCGAGCACACGCGCATGAACGCGACGCGGTCGCGGTGCATGGGGTCCATGTTGGCCTGGATCTTGAACACGAAACCGGTCAGCTTGTTTTCGGTCGGGTCGACTTCGCGCGTGGTGGTCGCGCGCACCTGCGGCGATGGCGCGTTCTCCACGAAGAAATCCAGCAGCGGCTGCACGCCGAAGTTGTTCACCGCCGAGCCGAAGAACACCGGCGTCTGTTCGCCCGCGAGGTATCTCGCCGCGTCGAACGGGTGCGATGCGCCCTGCACCAGTTCCAGTTCCTCGCGCAGCTCGGCCAGCATCTGCGCGCCGATCGCCGCTTCCACGCCCGGATCGTCGATGCCGGCGAAGATGGTCGAATCCTGGCGGGTGAAGTTGCGGCCGGCTTCGTACAGGTGCACTTCGCCGGTGGCGAGGTGGACCACGCCCTTGAGCCGCGAACCCATGCCGATCGGCCAGGTCACCGGCGCGCACTGGATGCCGAGCACGGATTCCACTTCGTCGAGCAGGTCGATCGGGTTGCGGCCCTCGCGGTCGAGCTTGTTGATGAAGGTCATGATCGGCGTGTCGCGCATGCGGCACACCTCCATCAGCTTGATCGTGCGTTCCTCCACGCCCTTGGCGACGTCGATCACCATCAGCGCGCTGTCCACCGCGGTGAGCACGCGATAGGTGTCCTCGCCGAAGTCGGCGTGGCCGGGCGTGTCGAGCAGGTTGACGATGCGGCCTTCGTACGGGAACTGCATCACCGAGCTGGTCACCGAGATGCCGCGTTCCTTTTCCAGCGCCATCCAGTCGGAGGTCGCGTGGCGCGCGGCCTTGCGGCCCTTGACCGACCCGGCCATCTGGATCGCGCCGCCGAACAGCAGCAGCTTTTCGGTCAGCGTGGTCTTGCCCGCGTCGGGGTGGGAGATGATGGCGAAGGTGCGACGGCGCGCGGCTTCGTATTCGACTTCGGACATGGCGCGGCCCGCGCGGGGCGCGGCATCGAGGCTGGGGAATGCGGGAATTATACCCGCGCGTTCAATGCGCCGAGACGTCGGTGAAGCGCAGGATGCCCTGTGGCCCGAACATGCGGAACGGGATCGAGACCAGGCGCATGTCGCGGTTCACCTGCACCGCGAAATGCAGGTGCGGGCCGCTGGTGAAGCCGGTATTGCCGGACAGGCCGATCTGCTGCCCCTTGGCCACGCGCTGGCCCTCGCGCACCAGCACGCCGCCTTCGCGCAGGTGCGCGTAGAGCGCCATCGTGCCGTCGTCGTGGACGATGCGCACGTAGTTGGCGCGCCCGCCGTATTTCTCCAGGTTGAGCCCGGCCTTGTCGAAATCGCTTTCGACCTGCATCACCGTGCCGTCGCGCGCGGCGAACACCGGCGTGCCGATCGGCGCGACGAAATCCACCGCATAGTGGTTCTGCTCGTCGTCGTGGCTCCACGCGCCGCCGAAGCCCTGCGCGACCCGCACGCCGTCGCCGCCGAGCGGATAGGCGTATTCGAAATCCGCCGGTCGCGCGTTCGGGGTGCCCGGCACCGCGTCCAGGCGCAGTTCGAAATTCCCCGGGCTGGAGGCATCGGCCGCGCCGATGCGCGCGACCAGCGCGCTGCCGCGCGGATCGACCGTCGCGCGCGCGGGCAGCGCCGGCGCACCGACCACGTTGCGGCTGCGCGAGAACGATAGCCGCACCTGCACCGGGCCGGCGAGGCGGTTGTCGGCCCAGGCGAGGTAGTCGTTGCCGTCGTGTTCGAGGCGCAGGGCGACCATCGCGCCGGGCTCGGCGCGCACCGGGACCACCTTCACTTGCGCCTTGCCGCCGACGACCGCGTCCGCCGCGGGTGCGCTGTCGCCGTAGTGCACCACGCCCTGGCGGTCCACCCAGCGGTAGACCTTGGCCGCGCGCGCGAGCGGCGTCGCGGCGATGGCGATCGCCGCGAGCAGCAGCAGGGCCCGGCCCGCGCAGCTCACGGTTGCAGGCAGGTCGGCGCGATGCGCAGCGTGCGCGCGACATCGCGCAGGTCGAAGGCGGCGAGCGCCTTGTCGTCGTGCACCGCGTACAGCACGCCGCCGGGGAAGCGCCTGGTCGGGCCGTGCAGGGCGACGCCGTCGGTGTGCGAAGTCACCTTGCCGGTGAAGCTTCCCACGGGCGCGAGCGTCCTGCGGTCGAACAGGTGGAAGATCGTGAGCGGCGCGAGCTGGTCCACCGCGATCCAGTACCCGCTGCCGTCGGGGCAGGTCCAAAGCGCCACGCCCTCGGCCTGCGCGCCGAAGCTGTCCTGCGGCAGGCTGCGGCCGGTGAACTTGCCGCTGAAGCCGTATTCGCGCAGCGTGGACAGGTGCCGCGTGTCCTCGTCCGCGATCAGCATGCGGTCGTTGCTGGGGTCGCCGGCGATGGATTCGACCATGCGCAGCGCGGTGTCCTCGCGGGTATCGCCGAACGCGCCGCCGTAGTTCGCCATCAGCTTGCCGTCCTGGTCGAACTGCACGCGGTAACGGCGCACGCGCTGGTCGAGTTCGGCATACGGCGGCACCACGTCGTAATGCTTGCCGTACATGAAGCTGTCGGTGACGTAGACCTCGAGCTCGCCCGGTTCGGTGTCGTTGATCCACAAACCGTACGGGCTGCGCAGTTCGTTCTCGCCGAAAGTGCCGATCGGCTCGAATCCCGGCAGCGACAGCACCTGCACGCGGTGGTTGTCGCGTTCGACCACGAACAACTTGTCGCCGGCGATGGCGATGCCGTTCGGGCGGAAGAACTGGCCCGGCGCGCTGCCTTCCTCGCCGGCTTCGCGCAGGCGTGCGCCGCTGTCGCCGTCGTACACATCGAGCCGATGCGTGGACTTGCCGGTGACGATCGCCAGCGTGTGGCCGTCGGGCGCGGTCCACGCCGCCACCGAATCGAGTTCCTCGGCCGGCGTTTCCGCGGAGACGAAGCTTTCGGGCACCAGCAGCACCTTCGGCGCGGGGCGCTGGGCGGGGGGAGTGGCAGGGGGCGCGGGGCGGCTGGCGCAGGCGGTCAGCAGCAGCAGCGCCAGCAGAGTGGCGGAGGACGGGGGAATTCGCATCCGCGGAGTATGCGGAATGGGCCCCTCGGCCGGGAAGGGAAAAATATATCGCTTCATGCGGATAAAGAGATTGACTTTGCCCGGAATCGCTGCAAGGCTGGCCACATCCATCCAGACCGGCTGAGGGACAGGCCCTAAGACGCCGGGGCAACCACGACGGCTTCCCGAACACGGAAGCCGGCGAAAGGTGCCAACTCCTGCGGAGGCCTGGCGCCTCCGGCAGATGGTCGTGTTCGCGCTGTTGCGCAGCGAACGCGTCGACTGCGCTCCGCGGGAGCTGGATGGCCCTTGCCTCGCCTGGAGCCTGCCATGTCCCTCGATCCGCCCGCTTCCTCCCTGTGTCCCGCCACCCGCGCCGTGCGCGCCGGCATCGACCGCGATCCCGCCTTCGGCGCGGTCGTTCCGCCGCTGGTGTTGTCGTCGAACTTCAGCTTCGCCGGCTTCGGCGAAAAGCGTCGCTACGACTACACCCGCAGCGGCAATCCCACCCGCGACCTGCTCGGCGAAACGCTGGCCGGACTCGAGGGCGGCGCCGGCGGCACCGTCACCGCGACCGGGATGGCCGCGGTCGCGCTGGTGTTGCACGCGCTGCTCGAGCCGGGCGACACCCTGCTCGCGGCGCACGACGGCTACGGCGGCAGCTGGCGGCTGTTCGACGCGCTCGCGCGCAAGGGCGGCTTCGCGCTCGAACTCGCCGACCTCACCGATCCGCGCGCGCTGTCCGCGGCGCTGGCGCGCAAGCCGGCGGTGGCGTGGATCGAAACGCCCTCCAATCCGCTGCTGCGCATCACCGACCTGCGCTTCGCCATCGACGCCGCGCACAAGGCCGGTGCGCTGGCGGTGGTCGACAACACCTTCCTCTCGCCGGCCTTGCAGGCACCGATCGAATTCGGCGCCGACGTGGTCGTGCATTCCACCACCAAATACATCAACGGCCACAGCGACGTGGTTGGCGGCGCGGTGATCGCGCGCGATGCCGCCTTGCACGATCGATTCGCGTGGTGGGCGAACGCGCTCGGCCTCACCGGCGCGCCGTTCGACAGCTACCTCACGCTGCGCGGCCTGCGCACGCTGGATGCGCGGTTGCGCGTGCACCAGGAGAACGCCGTCGCCATCGCGGACCTGCTCGCCGCGCATCCGGCGGTGTCGAAGGTGCATTTCCCCGGCTTGGCGACGCATCCGGGCCACGCGCTGGCCGCGCGCCAGCAGCGCGGGTTCGGCGCGATGCTCTCGTTCGAACTGCAGGACGAAGCCGCGGTGCGCGCCTTCGTCGACGGGCTTGGATGTTTCACCCTCGCCGAATCGCTGGGCGGGGTCGAAAGCCTGGTCGCGCATCCGGCGACGATGACCCACGCGGCGATGGCGCCGGAAGTGCGCGCCGCCGCCGGCATCGGCGAGGGCCTGCTGCGCTTGTCGGTGGGCATCGAGCACATCGACGACCTGCGCGCCGACCTGCGCGCGGGACTCGATCGCGCCGCGCGCGCCGGCGACGTAATCGCGAAGGCGGCGATGTGAGCGTGCTGCTTGCGAACGATCCGGTTGCAGGGCAGCGCGCGGAAATCGCACTGGCCTCGGCCGCATCCGCGGCGGCGCACGGCGAACGCCCGGCGCAGATCGCGCTGCTCGGCACCGGCACCGTCGGCAGCGCGGTGCTGGCGCGGTTGCGAGGCTGGCAGGGCACCGCGTTCGGGCGTCGCCTGCAACTGGTGCACGTCGCCAACAGCCGGCGTGCGGTGGGCGACAAGCGCGGCATCGCATTGCGCGCGCCGGCACCGGGCATCGGCACCGCCGCTTCGCTCGACCAGGTCGCGAACGCATTCCGTTCCCGCGGCTCGCGCATCGTCATCGACGCCACCGCCAGCGACGAAGTCGCCGAACGCCACGCGCAATGGCTGGCGCAAGGCATCCATGTCGCCACCGCATGCAAGCTCGGGCAAGGCACCGGACTCGCGCGCTGGCGCGCCATCCGCCACGCTTGTGCGCACGGAGATGCGCACTACGGCGATGGCGCCACCGTCGGCGCGGGCCTGCCGCTGCTGCGCACGCTGCGCGAACTGCAGGCCGGCGGCGACCGCATCCATGCCATCGCCGGCGTGCTCTCCGGTTCGCTGGCGTGGCTGTGCGACCGCTACGACGGCATGCGCCCGTTCTCGGGGTTCGTGCGCGAGGCGCGCGAGGCCGGCTACACCGAACCCGATCCGCGCGAGGACCTGTCCGGCGAGGACGTGCGCCGCAAGCTGCTGATCCTCGCCCGGAGCGCGGGCGTGGAACTCGAGAGCGCGGCAGTCGAAGTCGAATCGCTGGTGCCGTCCGAACTTGCATCGATGCCGCGCGACCGCGTCGATGCGACGCTCGAATCGCTCGACGCGCCGTTGCGCGAGCGTTACGCCGCTGCCTGCCGGGACGGCGGGAAGCTGCATTATGTCGCGCGGCTCGGCGAGGACGGCGAAGCGCGGATCGGGCTGGAAGCGCTGGCCGCCGACGACGTGCTGCTCGGTGGCAAGGGCAGCGATAACCGCGTCGCGATCTGGTCGGACCGCTATCGCCGCCAACCGCTGCTGATCCAGGGCCCCGGCGCGGGCGCGGCGGTCACCGCCGCCGCATTGCTCGACGACGCCTTGCGGATCGCGGCAGGGGACCGATGAACGGGAAGATCGAAACCGACGCGCAATTCCCCGCCAGCCTGGGCCGGGCGCAACGACGTCATTTTCCCGTGCGATCCATCGCATGGCTTGGGCGCCATCGGCCGCTGCACGCGGAAACGGCGGCGGCCGCGCTTGCCGATGATGGTGGCGACTAGGGCCGCGACGGGGAAGCGGCGAAAGCCGCGATCGAACGCGGGCCGGCGTGCGCGAAATACTCGTCGATCGGCACCGGCCGGTCGATCGCGTAGCCCTGCACGTAGTCCACGCCGATCCGGAACAGGGCCTCGTGCTGGCGCATGTCCTCGACGTGCTCGGCGATGGCGCACTTGTCCAGCACGTGCGCGATGTCGGTGATCGAGCGCACGACCGCGGCGGCGAGCGGCGAGGCATCCATGTCGCGCACGAAACTGCCGTCGATCTTGAGGAAGTCCACGTCGAGGTCGCGCAGGTAGCTGAAGGAGCAGAAGCCCGTGCCGAAATCGTCGAGCGCGAAGCGGCAACCGAGTTCGCGCATGCGGCCGATGAAGCGCTGCGCCCGCGCCCGGTCGCGGGCGACGCTGGTTTCGGTGATTTCGAAACAGAGGCGATCGGGCGGGAACAGCCCGCGCCGCAGGCGCGCGTGCAGGGCATCGCGGAATTCGTCGTCGACCAAGGTGCCGCCGCCGAGGTTGATGCAGCACATGCCGGTTCCGTCGGTCGCCTCCGGGTGTTGTTCCATCCAGTCCAGCACCAGGTCGACCACGTGGCGATCCAGGCGCGGGCCCAGTTGGTAGCGTTCGGCGGCGGCGATGAACTCGGTTGGCAGCAGGATGCTGCCATCGGCTTCGACCATGCGCAGCAGCACTTCGAAATGACGCCCGCGATCATGTTTGGCGTGCAGCGGCACGATCGACTGGCAGTACGGCAGGAAGCGGCGTTCCTCGATGGCTGCGCGCACGCGCATCGCCGAACGCATGCCTTCCGTGCGCAGGCGGGTTTCGTCGCTGTCCGGCAAGGCGATGCGGAAGCGTCCGCCGCCGTGCTCCTTGGCCGCGGCACAGGCGGCGGCGGCCAGCGAAAGCAGGGTGTCGAGGTCTGCGTGCGGCGGCCGGCTGGGGGCGATGCCGACGCTGGTGGTGATCGCCAGCATGTTGCCGTTCCAGGCCGGGCGCAGGCCTTCGATCGCGGCCACCAGCTTGCGCGCCAGGGCCGCGGCCGAAACATCGTCCGCAGGCGCCAGTACCGCGTATTCGTCGCCGCCGATGCGCGCGACCAGGGCATCCGCGCCGGCTTCGGCCTGGACCAGGCCGGCGATGTTGCGCAGCAGTTCGTCGCCGGCGGCATGCCCGCTCGAGGTGTTCACCAGCTTGAACTGGTCGAGGTCGAGGTGGAGCAGGGCGAGTGGCTCGTCGGATGCGGCGAAGCGCTGGCGCGCGCGTTCGGCGAAGGCCTCGCGATTCAGCAATCCGGTGACCTGGTCGCGGGTCGCGCGCCGGTACAGCGCGGCGCCGGCCAGGCGCTTTTCGTGGTCGGACGCCGACAGCAACAGCGGCAGCACCGAGATCACGCACAACAGCAACATCAGCAACGACGCGTCGGTGGCCGAAGGCGGCCGGATGAAGCTGCCGAGCCCGAGCCCGGTGGTCAGGCTGAGGAACACCACCGTCGCGAAGGTGGCGATGGTGGTCCACAAGGGACTGAACCGCACCGCGGACCACATCAGCATCGCCAGCGGCAGGCTGACCAGGGCGAGCGCGTACGGGCTGCCGGCACGGCCGGTGAGGAACAACAGGCTGAGACTGATGCCCAGTGCGAGCAACCAGACGGCTTGTTCGGCGCGGCTGTATCCCGCGCGCGGGCGCGCAGGCGGGCGTTCGCCGTCGTATTGCGCGAACAGCAGCATCAGGCCGGGCGTGGTCGAAGTGGCGCCGAGCACGTCGCCGAGGAACCACAGCGGGATCGCGTCGCCGATCTCGTGCAAGGGAACCACGCCAGCCACCACCAGGCCGATGCAGCCGATCACGGTGCTGATGGTTCCCAACAGCAGTCCGCCGCGCAACAGCAGCAATCCGTCGGCGGAGACGAGGCGAAGCGCCTGCGGATGGCGTCGCTTGACGTAGGCGCCGGCCGCGAGCGCGCCGAACAGGTTGCTGCCCACCGAGAACGGGAGGAAGAGCGGCGGCACCGGCACCAGCAGCAGGTGCATGAGCAGGATGCCGACCGGGATCACCGCGGCCGCGCGTGCGCCGTGGCGCAGGACGAGGGCGTAGCCGATGCCGGCGCTGGGCCAGAACAGGGTGATGTCCTGCGGGGTGCGCAGGTACAAGCTCGCGACGGCCGTGCCGGCGAAGTACAGGCCGGTCAACAGTCCCCAGCGGATGATGCTGGCCCCCCTGGCGCCCATCGCCGGACTATAGGCCCGCAATGTGAATGGTGCACCTGCCGGGATGGGCGAGTTCATCTGCCGGATGCTGGCTCGCTTTCCGGAACCGGCAGTCGGTCACATTTGTGGC
>Ga0209023_10003572_pt1 | contig 18452 bp, 20 predicted proteins | sample LakOneMetagenome_FD_187468 | JGI IMG/M metagenome (GOLD analysis project Ga0209023, IMG submission 187468) | Freshwater and sediment microbial communities from Lake Erie, Canada (SPAdes) (version 2) | ecosystem: Environmental > Aquatic > Freshwater > Lentic | place: Lake Erie, Canada...
TTTTGCGCGCCGGCCGGTTTCAACGGCTCAGCCGGCGAAGGTGCAGGAATTTTCTTCCTTGGTGGCGGCAATCGCTTCCAGCGGCTCGTCCGGACCGGGCACGGCGGCGGACGAGGTGAAGATGTCCCACTGGTTCTTGATCTTGTCCGCGGGGATAGCCGTCACCGCGTACATTTCGTGCATCAGCTGGTGATCGCTGGCGCGGAAATATCCCGGCCGCGTCTTCAGCACGTCGAACTTCGCGCCTTTTTCGAAATGCTCGACCAGCTTGACCGATTCCGTCGACTTGGTTTCGCGCATGGCGTCGGTCACGATCTTGGTGGCGATGTAGTCGCCCCAAGCCTGGTTTTCCGGCGGCTTGCCGTATTTCTTGGTGAAGTTCGCGACGAAGGTCTTGGTGCCGGGCGTGTCCAGCAGATGATGCCAGACGACCGGCCAGGTGCCGACGAAATTGCCCTTGCCGGCGGCCCAGGCGAGCGCTGTATCGAAGCCGAAGCCGCCGACCGGGAAGGTCAGGCCGAATTCGGAATATTGCTTGAGGAAGTTGGTGATCTGGTTGCCCGCGAGATTGAGCACGACGAGGTCGGGCTTGGCGTTGCGGATCTTCAGCAGATAGGACGAGAAGTCCGTCGCATCCGTCGGCACCAGTTCGTCGCCCGCGAACTTGCCGCCATTGGCGCCCAGGAACCGGCGCGCGACGCTGATGAGATCGTGGCCGAAGGCATAGTCCGCGGTCAGCGAATACCAGTTCTTGTCCTTGATCAGCCCTTCCTTGAGGAAGGAGCGGCCGACCGATTTCACATACATCGAATTCTGCGACTCGACGTGGAACATGAAGCGCTTGCAGTCCTTGCCGCGCAGCGCGTCGGAATTGGCGCCTGTGTTCACGAACAGCGTCTTGTTGCGTTCCGCCACCTGCGCGATCGTCAGCGCGGAGGCGGACGAGATTTCGCCGATGATGCAGGAAACCTTGTCGCGCTCGATCATGCGCTCGGCCTTGGTGGAGGCCGTCTGCGGGTTGACCGAATCTTCCTTCAGCAATTCGATCTTGCGGCCGTTGACGCCGCCTGCCGCATTGATCTCCTCGACTGCGAGGTCGATCGCCATGACGGCGTATTCGCCGAGCGGCCCGAGAAATCCCGTACGCGGCGTGAGATGGCCGATGCGCAGCACATCCGTTTGCGCGCGCAGGATTGCGGGCGAGCTGATCAGCGTCGCGGCGCCGACCGCGCCTTGCAGAATGTGGCGGCGTGAAAGATTGGAATCGACAGCCATGTTATTCCTCCCGTTGCGCCGCATTTCGCGGTCTTGCCGATGACCTTGCCGCCGCTGTGCTGCGAAGGCCGGTTGCCGTGATCTGTGATCACAGTTATGCTGGCCGAGAAGCGCGGGATTGTCCAGCATGTTTTCGGGGCCGCCCGAATGAACGAGATGACTTTCGAGCAGTTTGCCCCGTTGGATCGGCAGACGCTCGGCGCGCGCGCCTATACGCAGATCGCCGACCTCATGATCGCGGGCAAGCTGGCGCCAGGCGAGAAACTGTCGCTGCGCACGACTGCCGATGCGCTCGGCGTTTCCATGACGCCGGTGCGCGAGGCCGTGGCGCGACTCGTTTCGGACGGCGCGCTGGAGACGACGCCCAACCGCGCGATCCGCGTGCCGATCATGAGCGCATCGCAATTCCGCGACCTCACCAAGGCGCGGATTGCGATCGAGGGCCATGCCGCAGCGGAGGCTGCGCGCCATCGCGGCGACGAGGATATCGCGCGGCTGCGAGAGGCGGACCGGGCCTTCGGCGCCCTGCGCCGCCTGCGAAAACCTGATCTTGCGCAGGCTGTCGAACTCAACAAGGAATTTCACTTCGCCCTGTATACGGCTGCAAGTTCCGTCGTCCTGATCGACATCATCCGGTCGCTCTGGCTGAAGGCTGGCCCCGTCCTCAATCTCGACCTGCGCGCCAACAGCGACCGCATCGCCAAGTCGCGCGCCGTCGAGTTTCACGGCGCCGCGCTGGAAGCGGTCATCGCCGGCAATGCCGATGTCGCGCGCACCGCGATCGCCGAGGACATCGGCACGGCAAGCGATTTCATTCTCTCGCACGGCCGTCTCGTCGACGGCTGACGCGCCCTCACCATTCGGAAAGCATCATGGATCTCGCAATCGCCAATCTTCGCGTTCTCGTAACCGCAGGCGCCAATGGCATCGGCCTGGAAATCGCGCGCAGCTTCGCCGCCGAGGGCGCGCACGTGCATGTCTGCGACATCGACCGCGATGCGCTGGCGGCGCTGGCGAAAAGCGATCCGAAACTCACGTCGTCTGCCTGCGACGTCTCCGACCGCACCAGCGTGGCGACGCTGTTCAACGAGGCGCTCGCCGCGCTCGGCGGGCTCGACGTGCTCGTCAACAATGCCGGCATTGCCGGACCGACGGGCCGCGCGGAAGACATCAATCCCGAGGATTGGGATCGCTGCATCACGACTTGCCTCACCAGCCAGTTCAATTGCGCGCGGCTGGCTATCCCGCATCTGCGCAAGAGCGCCAATGCGTTGATCGTCAACCTGTCGTCGGCTGCGGGCAAGTTCGGCTTTGCGCTGCGGACGCCCTATTCCGCCGCCAAATGGGGCGTGATCGGCTTCACGAAGTCACTCGCCATCGAGCTTGGACCCGACAACATCCGCGTCAACGCCATCCTGCCCGGCCTCGTCGCCGGCGACCGGCAACGCCGCGTGCTGGAGGCCAAGGCGCAGCAGCGCGGCATCTCTTTCCGCGAGATGGAGGAGACGGCGTTCTCCTTCACGTCGATCAAGGAGTATGTCACGCCGCAACAGATCGCCGATCAGATCGTCTTCATGGCAAGCCCGCGCGGCCGCACGATTTCAGGCCAGGCTATCGCCATCTGTGGCGATACGCGGATGCTGGGGTGAAAACTAGAGGTTGCCGCGAATGAACGCGGCAGCGTCTATTTCTTCAGGAGCGCGCAGGTGCTTTCCGACAAGGGCGGGAAGGCTTCCGCGGCGGGCACTGTCGCCTTGATCTCATAATAATCCCACGGATATTTCGACTCGGCCGGCTTCTTGACGCGCGCGACGTGCATCTCGTGGACCATCAACCCGTCCTCGCGAATGCGGCCATTTCTCGCGAATACGTCATTGATCGGCGCCTCGCGCATCTTGGTCATCACGGCGGCGGTTTCATCGGTCCCGGCCGCCTGCACGGCCTTCAGATAGTGCAAGGTGGCCGAATAATTCGCAGCCTGGATCTGCGTCGGCATGCGCTTCATTTCGTTGAAGAAGCGTTTTGACCAGGCGCGCGTTTCGTCGTTCATGTCCCAATAGAAGGCCGTTGTGACGATCATGTCCTGCGTGACGTCAAGGCCGAGACCGTGCACGTCGGTGATGAAGAAATAGAGGCCGGCGAGCGTCTGGCCGCCCTTGCGCAAGCCGAATTCATGCGCGGTCTTGATCGCCTCAGTCGCCGCCTTGCCGGCAGTGGCGAAGCCGACGACCTTGGCCTTGGAGGCCTGCGCCTGCAGCGCGTAGGACGAGAAGTCCGTCGTGTCGCTGGGATGGCGGACGGCGCCCAGCACCTTGCCGCCATTGGCGCGCACCGTGTCGGACGCATCCTTCTCGATCGAATGGCCGCCCGCGAAATCAATGGTGATGAAGTACCAGGAATCAAGCCCCGCCTTCACCAGCGTCGTCGCCGTGCCCTTGGCCAGCGCGTAGGTGTCGTAGGCATAGTGCACGGCGGTCGCTGTGCAGTCCTCGTTGGTGATGCGCGAGGTGCCCGGCGCGACCGCGATGGCGACCTTGTTCTTCTGGCCCGCGACCTTGACCGATGCGAGGCCTGTCGCGGAATTGCCGAGGTCGATGACCATGTCGACTTTGTCGACGTCGAACCATTGGCGCGTGATATTGGCGGCGATGTCGGTCTTGTTGGCGTTATCCGCCGAGATGACCTCGATCGGCTTGCCCAGAACCTTGCCGCCGAAATCAGCAACAGCCATGCGCACGGCCTGAAGCGAGCCGGGCCCTGCAACGTCGGCCAGAAAGCCGGTCATGTCAGTCAGCACGCCGATCTTCACCACATCGTCGGAGACTGCCTGAGCCTGCGCTGCGGGCGCAAATCCGAAAGCCAAGGCGGTGCATGCCAGCAAAATTCGCTTCATCGCCGATATCCCTCTTTAAGTGCGAAGTGCGGCGCGGCGCGCCGACGTCGCGAAAATCACACCACCTTGTCGGAGATGACCTGCGCATAGGGGACCGTGTCCCTGAACGACGGTCGCGCTTCCAGCCGGTCCTGCAGGCCCGCAAGATTGGGATATTGCGCGCGCCAGTCGCATTCGGGCATGCGCACGCGCAGCCAGCCGAGCATACTGCCGACAGCAATGTCGGCAAGCGTCAGCGCATCACCGACGCAGTAGGTCTTGTCACCGAGCAGGCGTGCGATTTCGCGCAAGCCGCCGGCGCGCTTGCGCAACTGCCGGTCCATCCATTCCTGACTGCGCTTGTCCTCGTCGCGCGCGCGCTCCCAGAATACCAGCAGACAGGCGTCGCAGACGCCATCGGCGAGAATCTCGAAGCGCTTGGCAAGCAGCACATCATCCTTGGCCGCCGGCATCAGCGGCGGCGCGGGATGCTGCATCTCCACCCATTCGTTCACATAGCGCGACTCGTAGACCGTCTCGCCATTGTCGCAGATCAGGACCGGCAACTTTTCCAGCGGATTGAACTCCGGCGTACGTGTATCGTCGTTCCAGGGTACTTCGGTGATCAGCTCGAACGGGATGTTCTTCTCGGCGAGCTGGATGCGGACCTTGCGCGCATAGGGGCTCGGCGTCGCGCTGATCAGACGATACATGGCGGCCTCTCTCAAACCTTGGCGATCTCGCCCGGCGCAAAACGCCGGAACGCCGTCTCGTCGTGCATCGCTGCTTCCGGGCCTGCCGGCGAGTAGACGGCGAGAATGCGGATCGGCTCCCAGCCGGTATTGAACGTGGAGTGGTAGGCGCCCTGCGGAATGCTGACGAGGTCCCCCGGCTTTATGGGCCAGGTCACGGGCGTGCCGTCGGCGTCCTCGATCATCATCTCGCCCTGGCCGGCAATGACGAAGATGAACTGCTCGGCGTCGGGGTGATTGTGCCGCGCATGACCCTGCCCCGCGGCGAAGAAGATCGAGACGGCGCTCATGTTCTTCACGCCGCTGGTTGCGGGTTCCGACATGACTTTCGCGGTCACCCAGTCGGAGACGAGTGTGTCGATCGTCTCCACCGTGTGCACGAAGTCGGGCTTGGTTGCGGGCGTCGTGTCCTTCACGACGCGCAGGGACGGCTTACTTGCTGATGTCGACATCCTTGGTCTCCCTGATGAGCAGCATTCCGATGACGGCCGTCGCGCCGGCGACGATCACCGGGAACCAGAGGCCGAAGTAGATGTCGCCGTTCCACGCGACGAGCGCGAAGGCGATGGTGGGCGCAAGGCCGCCGAACCAGCCGGTGCCGATGTGATAGGGCAGCGACAGGGACGAGTAGCGGATGCGCGCGGGGAACAATTCGACCAGCAGCGCCGCCACCGGGCCGTAGGCCATGGTCAGGCAGAAGACGAGCAGGAAGGACAGCAGCACGATCATCGGCTTGTTGATCGCGTCCGGATCAGCCTTGGTTGGGTAGCCCGCCTTTTGAATAGCGGCGCCGATTTGCGCGCCGAAGGCTTTGACCGCCGCGTCCGTCTCCGCAGCGCTCTTGCCGGTGAGATCAGGCAGGCCAATCGAGACGTCGCCGACGCGCACGGTGGCGGGCGCGCCCTTTGCAGCTGTTTCGCTGGAATAGGCGACCGACAGTGCGACCAGCCGGGACTTCGCAATGTCGCAGGGAGTCGTGAATTTCGACGTGCCGGTCAGGTTGAACTGGAAGTGGCAGGTTTCCGGATCAGCCGAAACGATGACGGGCGAACTCGCCAGCGCGCGTTCCAGCGCGGGATTGGCGAAATGCGTGAGGCCCTTGAACACGGGAAAAAAGAGGATCGCTGCCAGCGTGATGCCGGTGAAGACGAGCTTCTTGCGACCGATGCGATCCGACAGCGAGCCGAACAGGATGAAGCACGGCAGGCCCATCAGCAGTGTGATGACGAACAGAAGGTTGGCGGTGATAGGGTCGATCTTGAGCGTCTGCGTGAGAAACAGCAGCACATAGAATTGCGCCGTGTACCAGATGACGCCGAAGCCCGCGATCAGGCCGAACAAGGCCGAGAAGACGATCTTCAGATTGGCGCCATTGCCGAAGGATTCGGTGAGCGGCGCGCTGGACGCGCGACCCTCTGCCCGCATCTTTTCGAAAATGGGCGATTCCTCGAGCTGCATGCGGATCCAGATCGACGCGCCAAGAAGAATGGCCGACAGAAGGAAGGGAATGCGCCAGCCCCAGGCAACGAAGGCCTGCTCGCCAAGCGCCATGCGTGTAGCGAGGACGACAAGCAGCGCCAGGATCAGGCTGGTAGTCGCCGAGGCCTGGATCCACGAGGTGAAGAAACCGCGACGCCCCGACGGCGCGTGTTCGGCGACATAAATGACGGCCCCGCCATATTCGCCGCCGACAGCCAGTCCCTGCAGAAGGCGCATCGTGATCAGGATGATCGGCGCCGCAATGCCGATCGTGTCGTAGCCCGGCAATATGCCAACCAGGAAAGTCGATGCGCCCATCAGGACGATGGTGGCGAGAAACGTGTGCTTGCGTCCGATCCGGTCGCCGAGACGCCCGAATACGACGGCGCCGAAGGGACGGACGATGAAGCCCGCGGAAAAGGACAGCAGCGCGAATATGAAGGCCGTCGAAGGATCGACCTTGGTGAAGAACTGCTGACCGATGACGGCGGCAAGCGTGCCGAACAGGAAGAAGTCGTACCATTCGAAGACCGTGCCGAGCGAGGACCCGATCAGCACCTTGCGTTCTTCAGCTGTAATCGACGCCGCATACCGCGCGCGCCCTTCGAGAAAGGTCGTGGACATAACCAACTCCCCCTGCTTCTGGCATCGGGGGCAGGCAAACACACCGACGGATTGTTTTCAATATATCGAATAAATATTCGGCTAATCGAATTTTCCTTGATAGATGTATGTCTAGGCAGGCAGCAGATTGGATGATCGATGAGCGGAAAGGACCCTGTGAAGGCAGCGACGCGCACCCTCGATCTCTTCGAGGCCTTCGTCGAAGCCAGGCGGCCGCTGACGCTGACCGAGCTCGCCGAACGGATCGGCACGCCGATCTCGAGTTGTCATGCGCTGGTGAAAACCCTGCAGGACCGCGGCTATGTGTTCGTGATGGAGGGCCGCAAGCGGATCTACCCGACCAAGCGCCTGATGGTTGTGGCGAACGCGCTCGGCCAGCACGACCCCGTGCTTGAAAGGCTTGCGCCCGTCATTCGCAACCTGTCCCGCGCTACCGGCGAGACGGTCATTCTCGGCAAGAAGCAGGGCGACAACGTCGTCTATCTGGATGTTGTCGAAGGCACGCACACCGTACGCTTTACCGCCTCGCCGGGCGATGTCTGGCGGTCGCATTCAAGCGCCATCGGCAAGTCAATCCTCTCGCTCCTGACGGATGCGGAACTCGACCGCGTCCTGCGTCGCATGAAGCTCACCCATGTGACGGACTCCACCATCACCGATGCGGCAACGCTCAAGGCCGACATTGTCGCCTCCCGCAAGCGCGGCTATTTCGTCTCACGCAGCGAAACTGTAGCAGACGTTATGGGCATGGCCTCGCCGCATCGCCTGGCAGAAGAGCTCTACGCAATCGGCATCGCAGGTCCGATCGCCCGCTTTGATGAGAACCGCGATCGCTACCTGCTGTCGCTTCGCGACGCGGCGGACGCCATTCGCGACATGAACATTACGGCGGGCGGCGGCGCGTATTGATACATGGCCGACGTTTCGCTCCTTCGATCGCCGTGGGACATGACCTCGCGCTGCTCGCCATGCTGACCAGGGGCAATTGAGAACGTCTTGGCCGCTTGTATGCGGATGCATATTCTGGAGCGGACTGAGCCATCGCTATTGCCGACGACATACATTCTGCCCTGTTTGACAATTGATAAGGCGTCGCGCTCGCCCGGCTGAGAGCCTGCGACGCCGTTGAAATCGCGGCCAAGCGAACGTGGGGAATGGCACATGCGTTACGGGCGCTATTTCGAGGCTGCGATCGGGCAGCTGCGCAACGAACGGCGGTATCGGGTATTTGCCAATCTGGAGCGCGATGTTTCGGACATGCCGCGTGCCGTGTGGCGCGGCGACGATGGCGCCCAGCGCGACGTGACCATCTGGTGCTCCAACGATTATCTCGGCATGGGCCGCCACCCTGATGTCGTCGAGGCCATGCGCTCGACCGCGGCCAAGCTCGGCGCCGGCGCCGGCGGCACCCGCAACATTTCCGGCACCAACGCGCCGCTGGTCGCGCTCGAGGCCGAACTCGCCGATCTCCACGGCAAGGAAGCCGCGCTCGTCTTCACGTCGGGCTGGATTTCCAACCTCGCCGGCATTTCCTCCATCGCGGATTTGATGCCCGATTGCGTGATCCTGTCGGACGCGCTCAACCACAATTCCATGATCGAGGGCGTCAAGCGCTCCTCGGCCGAGCGAAAAATCTGGCGGCACAATGATGTCGCCCATCTCGAGGAACTGCTGGCGGCGGAACCCTGCGAGCGTCCGAAGCTGATCCTGTTCGAGAGCCTGTATTCGATGGACGGCGACATTGCGCCGGTCGCCGAGATCGCGGACCTCGCCGAAAAATACAACGCCATGACCTATATCGACGAGGTCCATGCGGTCGGCATGTACGGGCCGCGCGGCGCGGGCGTGTGCGAGCGCGACGGCGTGATGGACCGCATCGACGTGATCGAGGGCACGCTCGCCAAGGGGTTTGGCACGCTCGGCGGCTACATCGCGGGCGATGCGGCCGTGATCGACGCGGTGCGTTCTTACGCGCCGAGCTTCATCTTCACCACGGCGCTGCCGCCGGCGGTTGCGGCTGCGGCTTGCGCGGCGGTGCGGGTGCTTAAAGACCGTCCCGATCTGCGTGAAAAACACCAGCGCCAGGCGTGGCTGACCAAGCACGCGCTGGAGGCCGCCGGCCTGCCGGTTCTGGAAAACCCGTCGCATATCGTGCCGGTCATGGTGCGCGACGCGGAGAAGGTAAAGGCGGCGAGCGATCTGCTGATGGAGCGCCACGGCATCTACATCCAGCCGATCAATTATCCGACCGTGCCGCGCGGCGAGGAGCGCCTGCGCATCACGCCGACGCCGCTGCATTCGGACGCGCTGATCGCCGAACTTGTGGAAGCGCTGGTCGATGTCTGGCAGACGCTGGACCTGCCCTTCGTCGAGCCCAAGGCTGCGCTCGAGCCCAAGGCCGCTGCCGACGCCGTCTGCGCCTATCCGGAGTTCCGCAAGGCCGCAGAATGAAATTCCACTGCGCACACACAGGGGCCTGACGGCATGATAGAAGGGGGCATGGCTCCCATGATCGGCAATCTCACGCCGGACGACTGGCGGATCATCAGGCAATCGTCGCTGTTCGGGCGCCTCGATCCGGCCGTTGCGCAGGATCTGATCGGCGACGGCGCCGCGATCGCTGCTGCACGCGGCGACACGATCTGCCGGCAGGATGAGCCGGCGCTCTCCTATTTCATCGTCCTGTCCGGGATGATCAAGCTCTATCGCCGCGCTGCTGATGGATCGATCGCCATCATCTCGATCCACGGCCCGTCGCACAGTTTCATGGAAGCGGAGGCGCTGACGGGCGCGACCTACTCGACCAATGCAGAGGCCGTAGTCGACGCGCGTGTCGCCCGCATTGATGCAGCCCAGCTTCGGCGTCGCATCGCTGCGGATTCTAAACTCGCGATGGCGTTGCTGGGCTCTGCTTCGATGCATCTGCGCATGCTTCTCGAACAGATCGAGAAGCTGAAAACGATGAAGGCGACGGCGCGTCTTGCCGACTTCATCCTGTCGCTGACAACGCAGGAGGAAGGCAAGGCCGAAATATCCCTGCCCTACGAGAAGCGCCTCGTTGCCGGTCATCTCGGCATGACGCCGGAGAGTTTTTCGCGCACGCTCGGCCAATTGCGCAAAGTCGGCGTGCGCGTCGCACGCGACAAGGTGACGATCGAGAATATCGAGCGGCTGCGTGATTATTGCGATGGCGACGCCTAGGGAGCGTCCGCGTCGATCCCCACGAAAGCGCGCAATTTCGCCGTATCGCCGATGGTGACGACTTCCCTGTTGGTCGTGACGCCCATCTTCTTCAGCGCCACAAGCGCACGGGAAAAACTCTCGGGCGTCATGCCGAGACGGGCCGCGATCAGGACCTTTTCGTATGGTAGCTCGATCCGCCCGTCGTCGCCATTGTCTGCGAGCAGGCGCAGGAAGAATTCGCCGACGCGCCGGGGCGCGTCGAGCAGTTTGAGCGTTCCGATCTGCTGCGTCAGTTCGCCGGCCCGGCGGCCGATCGAAGCGAGCATAGCCGCCGCCAGATCCGATTCATGTTCGAGGCACTGCACGAAGGCCGTGTGTTCGATGCGCAGAATTCGGCCCGCGCTCGCCGCCTCGGCAATCACCGGATAGCGTCCGCCGAGGAACATGACCGGCTCCGCAAAGCTCTCGCCGCGCGTCAACACCGTGACGACGGCCTCGCTGCCGCCTGACGTCAGCCGGTAGAGTTTCACCCAGCCTTCGAGCACGAGATAGAATGCATCTGCTGGATCGCCCTGCGTGAAGATGACCTGGCCGCGCTCGACCACCATGGCGCGGCATTTCTCGGCCAGTCGCTCGACGGCGGCTTCGCCGATGTGCCGGAACAGCGGGCACATGCGCATGGCCGCCCTGTCGGCCGCGTTCGCCTTGAATGTCGCCATGATCCGCCTGCGATAGGCCCGTTCTGCGCGGGCGTTCGAGCGACTACCTGCCGCGACGGGTTGACCTTCGTCAAGGCGGAGGCGCCTCCCGCAGGGCCATTTTCGATCATGGCTCAAGATGACGAACCCTGCCCGAACCAAGGCGCGCCGCAGGCCGCGCATCCGCTCGGCGTGGCGTTGATGGACAATGACCATGCGCGGCTCGAAGCCTTGATCGGCGCGGCGGCGCAGACGCCCGAACACGAACTCCCGGCCTTGCTGTCGCAGCTTCAACGCGAACTTGCGGCGCATTTCGCGCGCGAGGAAGATCTGATGCGCGCGCAGAATTTCCCCGGGCTGCATTGCCACACGGCCCAGCACGAGCTTTTGCTTTCAGAGGCGCGGCGCGCTGGGGCCGCGACGCCTGGGTCTCTGCGGCAGACGATCGGCGTGCACATCGCGCAGTTGGTCGAATCCCATGTCCTTACGCTGGATACGATCACCGCCGCCTTTATGCGCGGCGAGTTTGGACCGGAAAATTTCGACAATCTCCGCCTGCCGATCGACCCGGTGCGACCATGAACGGCGGGCTTGCGCCACTTTTCGGCTTTGATTTCGATGCGCCCTTTCCCGCGGCAGTCGAACATGGCAAGGTCCACCCCATCGTCAACCCGGACACGGCCATGCGCGTCGGCGACCTCGACCTTTCCGATTGCGGCGATTGTCCGCTGCTCGCCGGCCTGACAGACGAGCAGAAGCTCGAGCGGGTCCGCAGCGACCGCATGATCGCGCGCTGCCTGTCGCAGCGCAAAGCGGCGATGTCGCGGCCGGCGCGTGCGCAGAAGCGCCAGCCGCGCTGTGTCGAGATTGACAATATTCAAGGCCTCCAGGACGCCGACAGCTGACACTCCATCCCGCCATGCGCGGAGATCGGAGATGACGGATCAACTAGCCCCGATCGTTACAGCCTTGCGGTCCGCGGCGCTGTTCTCCAGCCTGCCGGAGGAGACGCTGCAGCGGATCGCGCTGCAATCGCGGCTGGAGGCCAAGCCGGCGGGCGCAGCGATCTTTGCGCAGGGTGCGCCGGCGCGCGCCTTTTTCATCGTGGCCGAGGGCTGGGTGAAACTGGTGCGCACGCGTCCCGATGGGCGTCAGGCGCTGCTGACGACATTCGCACGCGGGGAAACCTTCGCCGAAGCCGTCGCCATGGTCGGCGGCCAATATCCCGCAACCGCCATTGCAGCGACCGAAGTGTCGCTGGCGCGGATCGAGGCTGAAGCCCTGCGCAAGGAAATCTGCGCCAAGCCCGAGATCGGCTTCGCCATGATCGCCGCGACGGCGCAACACCTGCACCACATGGTCCGCCAGATCGAGCAACTGAAGCTGCAAAGTGGCGACGAACGTGTCGCGGACTTTCTTCTCGGCCTGGCCGACGCCGACTCCGGCGCCGCCGACTTTATGCTCCCGTTCGACAAGCGCGTCATCGCCAACACGCTCGGCATCGCGCAGGAAACCTTGTCGCGGGCCTTCGCACGGCTGCGGCCCTTTGGCGTCGATGTCGATGGCGCACGCGTGCACATCAAGGATATTGCCGGGCTTCGCGCACGGCTCGAGCGCCGCACCGCGTGAGCTGTCTCTAGTGGCTCGTGCCTTCCGAGAAGGTGATCTTGTTATAGATGTTATACTTGCCGGCGGGCTTCGACATCGGCAGCCGCTTGACCTCCTGGAAGGTCGCGGCGTCGTAGACGATGATGGCGCCGTCCATTTCCCACACGCTCACCAGCGCATGTTTGCCCGAGCGATCGAACTCGACATGGCCCGTCGTCTTGCCGGGCGCGGGCTGCATCACACGCGTGATCTGCAATGTCGCCTTGTCGATGATCTGCACCTTGTCCCTGTTCTTCGGCGACATGAAGGAATCAGCCCATACGTACGGCGAGTTCTCGTGGCTCCGCAGGAAGAAGCCCGGTCCCTGGGTGTCGATCGTCGCGATCGTCTTCCAGTCGTCGGTGTCGATGACGCTCACCTTGCCTTCCTTCAGATGCGGCGTCGCCACCACGCGATGTCCGTCACGCATCCAGGAGACGCCAGAGCCGAGATGCGGCATCCCGGGCAGCGGTATGCTCGCGATCTCGCGGCCCGTATTGAGATTGACGACGATAGCGCGGTCGCCGTTGCGGTTCGCGCCGATGAGATTGCGGTAGTCCGGATCAAAGAAGAAGTCATCGAGCGGCTCGCTCGCCTCGATGCGACGTAACGCGAAGAGACCCTGGGAAGAGGCGAGCGCCTCGACCATGCCCTTCTCGTAGCTATGCACGAGGCCCGTGTAGACCGGCGGTGAATTTGGGCTCGTGCCGACCTCCCAGATTTCCGGCACGTCCTTCAGCGCGGCAATGAAGCTGTCGCGCTGCGGCGCCTGATAGACAGCCGATACGCGCGAAACCTGCCCCTTCTTGTCCGCGACATCGAAGATGCGCTCGACGGACAGATCCTCCGCGCTCAGGATCACCAGCGCGTTCGGAAGATAATTCGCGACCGCAAGATGCTTCGCATCTTTCGACAACGCGATGTTGCGCGTATTGATGCCGGCGCGCGCCTCGGCGACGATCTTCAGCGTCCAGAGGTCGAATTTCGTTACCCAGCCATCGCGCGACCCGAAAAACACATAGCGGCCATCACGCGTAAACTTCGGCCCGCCGTGCAAGGCGAAGCGGCTTTGAAAGCGGTGCAGCGGCGTAAACGTGTCGCCGTCGAGGATGCTGACATGATGGTCGCCGCTTTCGACCACGACGAAGAGGTTGAGCGGGTCAGCCGCATAGATCGGTTTGGTGGAGGCGGGCGCCGGCGTCAGCACACGGCTCTCGGCGATCTCGCGGGCGCCCCAGACGGGCGTCTTTCCGGGCTTGGTATAGACCAGCGCCGCAAGAGACTTGATGGCGGGATCGTCGAGTTCAGCGGCGAATGCCGGCATCTGTGTCGCGGCACGGCCTTCGCGTATCACCTTTTCGGCGCCGGCGACGCCGAGGCGACCTAGATTGTCGGGCAGGAGCGCGGGCCCGATGGCGCCGAGCCGGTCGCCGCCGTGACATGCGGCGCATTTGGACTGGTAGAGCGCCGACGCGTCGGGTTCGGCAGTGGCGGGCGCCCCGCAGAGCAGCACTGCCAGCACCGCGACGCTAGTGAGCCAGCGCTTCATGTTTCTGTCCCCTGTAGGGTTTGACTTCCACGCGCGGCGCGCTTTCGACGCCGATCTCGGCGTCGCTCAAATAGCAGGCGGGGTCTTCGGCAAAGGCGTCGCCGGTCATGCGCAGCGCGCGCACACGGGTATTGCCGCCACAGACGTCGAAGTAGGCGCAGGCGCCGCAGCGGCCGGATATCTTGCGCGGCCGCTGCTTCAGACCGGCCATGATCGGATCGGACACGTCCGCCCAGATGTCGCCGAATTTCCGCTTGCGTACATTGCCCAGCGGATAGTGCCACCACATCGTATCTGGATGAACCTCGCCGACATTGTCGATATTGGCGACGTTGACCCCCGACGCGTTGCCGCCCCATTGCGCGAGCTTGGCCCGCAGATGCTCCGCCCTGTCGGGAAAGCGCTCGCGCGCCCACAGATAGAGGAAGACCGCGTCCGCATCGTTGTTCCCGGTGACGAATTCACGATCTTCGCCGCGTTCGAGCGCCGCCCAGGCATGGTCGAACAGCATCGACATGGCGTTGCGGGTGATGTTCCACGTCGCGTCGTCGCCGCGATTCTTGTTGCCGCGGCCCGCGTAGACGAGATGCGACAGATAGAATTTGTCGATGCCTTCCTCACGCGCGAGATCGAGCAGTTGCGGCAGCTGGCGGCAATTGTCCTGCGTCATGGTGAAGCGCAGACCGGTCTTGACGCCGCGCCGGCCGCAATGCCGCAAGCCCGCAAGCGCCGCCTCGAACGCGCCATCGCGGCCACGGAAGCGATCATGCGTCGGGCCGATGCCGTCGAGGCTGACGCCGACATAATCATAGCCGATATCCGCGATGCGCCCGGCCATGGCGGGGTCGATCAGCGTGCCGTTGGAAGACAGCGCGGTGTAGAACCCCAATTCGACGGCGCGCCGCGAGATTTCGAAGATGTCGGGGCGCAGCAACGGCTCGCCGCCGGACAGGATCAGGACGGGCGACCGCGCCGCCTTGATGTCATCCATCACGCGAAAGACCTCCGCGGTCGAAAGCTCGTCCGGAAAGTCGACATCGGCGGAAATGGAATAGCAGTGCTTGCACTTGAGATTGCAGCGCCGCACCAGATTCCAGATCACCACCGGGCCCGGCAGATCGCGATGCGGGCCGACCGGGGTCGGGTCGCGCAATTCGCGCAGGAATTGCGTCAGTCTGAACATGCGGCCTCCGCGCCGGCGCGCCGCGCGAGGCGGAGCCCGGTCTTCTTGAGGATTTCGGTCGAGAACAGGATGTCGGAGCCGCGGCACGCCGATCCCAACACATTCGCGATCCGCGCGCGCTTCTCCAACACTTCTTCGCGCGTACAGCCATGCGCCATGGCGAAGAGATTGTAGGGCCAGTCCGGCAGGCGGCGAGGGCGGCGATAGCAATGCGTGACGAAGTCGAGCGCGCCGACCTTTTCGCCCAAGGCATCGACCTGCGCATCGTCGACATCCCAGACCGTCATGCCATTGGCGACGAGCCCCAGCCTGTAATGATTGGTCGCGAGCCCGATGCGGCGGATGATCCCGCGCGTCATCATCCCTTGCAGGCGCGCCACGACGTCTTCTTCGCTGATACCGATTTGCGCGGCGATCTCGGCATAGGGCGCGGGCGTGAGCGGGATGCCGGACTGCGTTGCCTCGAGCAGGGCGCGGTCCAGCGCATCGAGCTGTCTCGGGCCGCCGCTCATGCCGAGGCCCTCATGTCCAGGAAATATTCGCGTTCCTTCGGAAACCGCAGGACCTCAAGACCGGTCGCGGCTGCAATGCGGCGCGCGACACGCTCGACTTCCGCGCTATCCTCGACAGCGATCACGAACCACATGTTGAGCCGGTGTTCGCGCCGATAATTATGCGCGACTTCGCGCTGGGCGTTGACGATTGCGACGGCCCCGTCCCAGCTCTCTGGAGGAACCGCCATCGCGCAGAGGCAGAAGCCGCCGCCGAACTTCTCGGCATTGAAAAATGGGCCGAAACGCGTGACGATCCCGCTCTCGCGCATGTTTCGCAGGCGCTCGATCAATTGTGCTTCGCTGATACCCAGTTTGGTGGCCGGGGCGGCGAATGGCCGTTCGCAGAGCGGGAAATCGCCTTCCAGCGCGTGGACTATGTCATGGTCGAGGTCGTCGATCATCGCCCGCCTCACGCCGCCGATAGTTTCGCGCCACGCTGCACGAAGCAGCGGCGCGAAAAGAGAATTGCATGGCCGCGCGCTTCCGGCGCGCGCGCCGCCAGATCGTCGACCTGCGCAAGCGCGACGTCCCGCGCGCGGCCGTGGATCATCGTGAACAGATTGTAGCGCCAGCCTGGCCTGCGCGGTCGCTCGTAGCAGAGGGTGACAAAGTCCTGCGCCGCGAAGACGCCTGCCACCTGTTTGAGGCTTTCGTCGGGAATATCCCAGACGACCATAGCGTTCGCCGCGTAGCCGAAGTGGCGGTGACGAACGACCAGCCCGAAGCGCAAGACGACGCCCGAGGCGACCAGCGCTTTCAGACGCATGAGGACCTCGGCTTCCGTCATGCCGCTCCGTGCGCTTACGGATGCAAATGGCGAGGGAACGAGATCGAGTCCGTCTTCGGTCGCGGCAAGCAAGCGGCGATCAACCGCGTCGATTGGGGCGGGCAGGCTGGCTGGCTTCGTGGTCTTGGTTCTGCGCGCGCTTCCGAAGAGGCTGAAGCCGAGGTCGATATGGAAGTCCTGCAGCATGGGCAGCACCAGCGCACGCGCGCCTGTGCTCGCCTCTATGCGCGCGATGGCGGCGGCGACGCCATTGGCATCCGGCGCCGTGACCACGAACCACAGGTTGAACGCATGTTCGCGCTCATAGGCGTGATTGACTCCCGGCTCCGTTACGATGGCGTCGGCTGCAAGTTCGATCCTGTCCTGCGGCACGCTGATCGCCGCCAGCGTCGAGGCGCCGACCGTATTCGGCCGTACAACGGCGCCGACGCGCGAGAGCGCGCCTGTTGCCTTCAAGCGGCGCAGGCGCGCGATAACGTCTGCCTCTGTCACGTCGAGTTTGGCCGCCATCTCCGCGAAGGGCCTTGCGACCAACGGAAAATCCCGTTGCCAGAGGTCGATCATCTGCCGGTCGCAGCCGTCGAGCGGCATGTCAGGCCCCCAGCCTGTGCGCGCGCGCAGTGAAGAAAATGCCGGACGGCTTGGCCGCCGGAATCTCGGCCTTCTTCTCGCGCGTGCGCACGTCGTAGACATCGATCCGATCAGCGTCGCGCACTGAGATCCAGACCTCATGACCGCGCGGCGTGAATTCTAGATGCAGCACGGCCGGGCCCGGCTTGAACGTGTGCACGATCCTGCGCGTCGGCACGTCGAGAATCTGAATCGTGTCGTTCGCCGGATGGGCGAAATTTATCCAGACCTCGCGCCCGTCCGGCCGCGCGACGCAGAAGACCGGCTGGCTGTGCAGGGGAATCCGGGCCTGCTCCTTCATCGTCTCGAGATCGAACAGGATCGCTTCATGCTGTCCTGCCGCCGGCACGAGAAGACTGCCGCCGCTCTGCGCCCAGCCTTCGAGATGCGGCATCTTGTAGATCGGCAGCTTCTCGCGGCCCGCGTTGTAACCGGACGATACGCGCTCGACCTTCGGAATTTCGGCCCAGAGATCGACATAGGCGAAGCCGTCTTCGCCGAAGAGCCCTGCGATGTAGCGCCGGGCGTCGCTCGTCACATTGGCGTCGTATGGCAGCCGGCCGACGCCCGTCAGCTTCGACAGAGCCGGCGTCATGCTTGCGGAAAAATCCGCGATCCAGATTTCATCGGCGTCGTACAGCGCGTAGGCGAAGCGGCGCCCCGGCAGATCGACCAGTCCGACGGTCTTGGATTGTTTGCCATTGGCGCCGATAGCGGGAACCGATGCGAGCTCCTTCAGATCGCCTGCGTCGAAAACCTTGATCCCGCCCGGCGTGTAATTGGACGCGACGATGAGGGCGCCGTCGTCCGAAATCGCGCCGCCGATCGCATTGCCGGCCTGGATCACGCGCGCATCGATGCGGCAGGCCAGCATGTCGATTTTCGTCAGCCCGCCATCGCGGCCGAAGACATAGGCGTAGCGCTCGCTCGGGCCGAATACGGCGGTCGCATGCGAGAGATCGCCGAGGCCTTCGATCCGCGACAGGATTACGCGCGCGCTGACATCGACGATGAGAACCGATCCTGTCGCCCGCTCGATCACCAGCCCGAGATCGCCGGTGCCGCGCGACACGACGCAGCTCGGCGGCGCGGGCGCTGCGAGAGCTGGCGCGGCAATGCCTGCGGACAAGCCAGAGGCAAGGAAGGCGCGGCGGTTCATTTCGGAAATCCTTGTTTCAAATGCTCGGCAATCCAGTGGGCGTCGGCCTCGGTGATGAGG
>Ga0209023_10003573_pt1 | contig 18446 bp, 14 predicted proteins | sample LakOneMetagenome_FD_187468 | JGI IMG/M metagenome (GOLD analysis project Ga0209023, IMG submission 187468) | Freshwater and sediment microbial communities from Lake Erie, Canada (SPAdes) (version 2) | ecosystem: Environmental > Aquatic > Freshwater > Lentic | place: Lake Erie, Canada...
GCGCCATTTGCCGCTGCATCTGGCGAATCTTCCCTTTAATCTGAGGATTGCCGTCGGATTCTTTCGATTCTTGAATCATTTCCTGGCGCGTCATCTTGTGTTTATTGTTGTAATGCCAAATCTGGTAAGGCCCGTCGATCAGGGCGATCACGCCCAGCGCGCCGACGATGTACAGGAAGGTGTGCGCGATCAGGTCGCCCAGGTGGCCGGTCGCGGTGCCGACCGGTTCGACCGCCAGGCCGAGCACCGCATCGGTCTCGCTGCGGATCACGATCCAGGCCACGGCCCCCACCACCAGGGTCTTGGCGATGGCTTTCAGGAGTTCGATCAGGGAATTCGTCGATACCATGTTGCCGATACCCGCGATCGGGTTCAGCTTCATGAAGTTCGGCATGAAGGCTTTCGAGCTGAAGTTGAAGCCGCCGATCAGCATCGGCGCCGCCAGGGCGACCAGCATGATGGCAAAGGCCAGCGGCAGGCAGGCCAGCAGCACGCCGCCGACGTCGTTGGCGATGCGTTCCAACAAAACGGTGGGATTCTGGATCTGCTCGCGGTCGAGCGAGAGGCCGGATTCGAGCGCAATCTGCAGGCGGCCGATCAGGCTGCCGCCAGTAATCCACAAACCGGCGCCGGCCGTCATCAGGACGGCAAAGGTCGCCAGTTCGCGCGAACGGGGAATGTCGCCTTCTTCGCGTGCCTTTTGTAATCTTCTGGGCGATGCGTCTTCTGTCTTCTCTGCGTCGCTGTCTTCCGACATGCCTGTCTCCTACCGCCGTGAAATGCCAGCCTCGATTATCGCTGGTCTTGCTCGGCAGCCATGACTCGAACAAAGAGGCGAATCGCCGCCAATTCGCATACCAGGCAAAAAAATGCCGTCTCACAATCATTCCAAATGTTAATTTTGCTGCGGAGAAAATTGAAACAATATTGTAAAAATCGTCACGAATCGTGCTTCGCCCACCGCATATAAGCTCTACAATAAAAACGTACAGCAGCGCCATGAGTCGCCCTTCCCTATTGATTCATAAGGGAAATAATAGCTGACAGGGATGTTTTGTTACGTAAGCGGCAAGCTGCCGCATTCAGGTTTACGCACATCCATTGTCATCGGGGGCTGTATGGGTATCGTCTCAAATGTAAAATTTTGCTGCGCTGCATCATTGGTCGCATTCGGCACCTTGTTCACCTCGGCGGCACATGCCGCGAACGAACTCGCCGTGCCGGAAAACCCCTTCCGTGCCGTCATGGCAGAGCATGAAGAAGTGCCAAGGCGCGCTGGGACATTTATTTGTCCGGCTATGCCTGGCACGACCGCGACACCTATACGGCCAAGCAGCTGAACAAGATGAACGAGAATACCTGGGGCGGCGGCATCGGACGCAGCATGCGCAACGAACGCGGCAACGACGAATCGATCTACATCGCGGGCATCCGCGATTCGAACGAGCGGCCGCAATGGATGGCGGGCTATGCCTACCAGTGGGTGTTCCCGGTGGTGAACAAATACGAAGCGAGCGCCGGCCTCACCGCGCTCCTGATCCGGCGCCACGACTGGTTCGACGGCCGGCCCTTCCCGGCAGTCTTGCCGGTCGCCTCGTTCGGCACGCGCAATGCCCAGCTGACGGCAACCTACGTGCCGCACCTGTCGATGCGCAAGGCCAAGGGCAACATCGTGCTGCTGATGCTGAGACTGTCGCTCTGACGCCTCGAACGCGCGATGTTCAGGCCTGGCTGGCCTGCAGCAGCTCTGCGTCCTCGCCGGCCTGGGCCAGCTGCAGCGGCTGCACCAGCGGCTTGCCGCCCGGGGCGTCCTGCGCCAGCAGCGTGTGGAAATCGCGGCCGTAGAAGGCGCCGTTCAGCTGGGTCTGCGTGATCAGGTAGGTGCGGAAACGGCGCCACAGTTCGCGGTCGACGTGCGTGGTCGCCTTCCAGAAAGCATTCAGTTCGCCCTGGAAGGTCAGCCCTTCCATGTCGTACAGCGCGCGGCCCATCAGCTTGAGCGGCTTGTGGTGGTACAGCGTCGACAGGCCCACCGTGCTGTTGATGGTGATCACGCCGCGCGAACGGCGCAGCAAGGTCGGCAGGTGCACGTCGTGCACGTAATGCACGCGCCCATGCACGCCATGGCGTTCGCACAGGCCGTCGATCAGGCGCCGGTAATCGCGCTGGCCGCGGTCCATCGGGTGGTGCTTGAACACCAGGTGGTGGTCCTGGTCGGCACAGGCCGCGAACGAGGCCACCACTTCGCGGATGAAATCGCGCACATCGGCATACGGGCTGTGGGTGGTGACCTGGCTGTCGTTGTACACCTGCAGGGCCACTGCGAAATACTTCCCGTCCTGTTCACGCATCAACTGCTCGAACACCGGCTTGTCGCGCCAGCGGTTCAGGTGCTTGCGCACCCACGAGCGGCACCAGGCGCGCGCCTCGTAGCGGATCGAAAACTTCTTGTGGTGGCGATAGAACGGGTACTCCGCTTTCATCAGCCGCCCGGCCGCGTAATAGAACATCGACGACCACGCCGCCCGCCGGAAATTCGGGTAGGCCGGCGCCGGCTTCGGCACCGGTACATCGGGCAAGGCACGGTAGAACGCCGGGCTGCGCGGCACCGCCGAGTGCACGTTCACGCCGCCGCATTCGAGCGTCACGTAATCCGGCCGCACATAGCCTTCCTCGAACACGAAGAAGGGCACGGCCATCGCATCGGCCACCACCTTGGCGGCCTTGTGATAGTGGCGGCAATCGCCGAAGCACAGGATGCCGTCGATCCGGTGCACGTCCAGGAACAGGCGCAGGTAGTTCGGAAAATCCGCCAGTTCGCCGCGGTAATCGACCGCATCGAGCTTGCGGTGGAAGAACCAGTCGCCGCCGTTGAAGTTGATCTTCTTGACGCCGACGCCCTGCCCCTCCAGCCAGGCCGCCACCCGGTTGAAGAAACTGCCCATCGGCCCTTGCAGCATCAGGACGCGGCGGCATTGCAGCAGGTTGTAATAGCCGGGGACGGAGTAGTCGCCCATCTGGTACCGGGCAAGCTGGCTAGGATCGAGACGTGCGTTCATGAGCAAAAACCGGATGGAACAAACCCTTGATTATAGGAAAATTTCTTAATCGAAATCTCGCGCTTTGTCACAATCGCGTCACAAATGCGCCTGCCGTGGTTGTTTCGCATCAGGTTTTTCCGGCCTGCCATTCGCCACGCAAGAGTTCGGCCAGTGCCTTGCCCTTGCGTAGCTTGCGCGCCAGCCAGCCGCCGGCCAGGCTGGCGCCATCGCCGCGGGCCTGCTGTGCCAGGTGGTGCATCACCTGCTCCGCCGCCGCGAAGCCAGCCATATCCGGCAGCACGTAGCGCGGATATGCCAGCATGACCGCGTGCACCAGGCCATCGAGACTGGTCGGCCGGCCCCGTGCCGGCAGCGCGAAATGGTCGACCGTCAAGCCCCAGCCGGCATAGAAAGGCCCGCCATAGCAATGCACCACCCGCCCATGCAGCAGGGCTTCGAAGCCCGACAGCGAGGTCATGGTGTGGACTTCGTCGGCGGCCAGGATGCAGTCGATGATGTTGGCGTCGTTCACGCAGCCGTCGGCAAGAAGCGCCAGTTCCGCGTCCGGCACCGCGCCGCGGCGATTGCCGGCCACCACGTCGGGATGCGCTTTATACAGAATGCAGGCGTCCGGGTTGGCCGCACGCACCGTGCGCAGCAGATCGAGGTTGCTGCGCACCACCGGCGAGCCGCGCATGATCGAGGCGTCGTCCTCGACCTGGCCCGGCACCAGCAGCACCCGGCGCCCGCGCGCATCCACCTGCAGCGCCGAACGGCCGAGGTTGTATTTGCTGAGCTTCATCGACACATAGGCCGCGCGAAAACGCGCCGCGCGCTCCAGCGCCTCGGCATCGAGTTCCTGCGTGGCGAGCATGCGTTCGAGCGCACTGCCTGATGCCGGGTCGTAGTACATGCCGGAGGTATCGAGCACCAGCGACACCGGCCGGAACAAATCCGACCCCAGGCCGACCGAGCGCAGGAAGCCGTCTTCCATGCGCCACAGCGGCAGCTTGCGCTCGCGCGCGAGCGCGGCCAGTTGCGCCTCTTCCTTCACGCCCCACATGACGATGCGCGCGTCCGGCGCCAGCGTCAGCCGCGCCAGCGCCGCGGCCGAGCGCACGAAACGCAGGCGCACCGAAGGCCCCGACAGGAAAGGCCGCACGATGGCGCGCTTCCACAGGCTCATGCCCACGCAATACAGGGTGCCGCGGGCGGCATCGTTGGCCGCCTTGTTGCGTACCAGCCAGTCGATGACCTCGAAGATGCTGCCCGCCTCACCCGTGGCCGGATCGACGTAGCGCGCGTAATGCAGGTAGGCCGCTTCGAACAACTGTTCCAGCGTGCGCCGTACCGGGCGCCGTGCGCGCAGGTTTTCCATGCCGGGATGGCGGTCGTCGCTCAAGCCCCAGCCCGCATACCAGGGCTGGCCGAAGCAGACCACCGGCTTGCCCAGCATCAGCGCCTCGAACCCCATCTGCGAGGTGACGACGTACACCTTGTCGACCTGTTCCAGCAGGCTCAGCGGCGAAACATCGTCGGCCAGCAGGTGCAGGCGCGGGTCGGGATGGCGCGCCAGGTCGGCAGCCGGCAAATAGCCCTTCTTCTTGCCGCTCAACACATCGGGATGGGTCTTGACCCAGATCTCGGCCTGCGGATTGTCCGCCAGCGTCGCGTCGAGCATGGCGGCAAAGCGCGCCCCGTCGGCCCCGCCCAGGCGCACCGACACGTCGCCCATGGTCTGGTCGATGACCAGCACGCGCGAAGTGTACGGCGCCTCCAGCGGCGGCAAGGCGCGCTCGGGCGCGTGGTTGTACTTCGACAGCTTGTGGCGGCGGATCAGGTCGAGCGCGCGCCGCGCGTCGGCCTGCTTTTCTTCGTCGGGCGCCAGGTTGGCGATCAGCGCTTCCAGGCGCGACGGCGTGGTGGCGTCGTAGTAGATGCCGAGATCGTCGACCACCAGGGACAGCGGCTGCGCACCGGCCACGCCCAGGCCGACCGAGCGCAGGAAGCCGTCTTCGAGGGCGATGAAGGGCAGGCCATGGCGGACGGCGAGCGCCCGCGCGCGCGCCGTGCTCGGACGGCGGCCCCAGCCGGCGATGGCACGCACCTGCGCCGGCACCCTCATGCCCGGAAAACCGAGCCTGGTGACTTCTTCACCGAGAAACGCGGACAGGAAAGGAAGACGCCAGATTCCGGCGGAACAGATACCGATCACATCAAGCCTGCATCAACGCGAAGTGCTCGGAAAATTCCTGTCCCACTTCAGGGTGTTTCATGCCATACGCCAGCGTCGCCTTCAGGTAGCCCAGCTTGGACCCGCAATCGTAGCGCGTGCCTTGCAGCGCTTGTGCGAGCACCGCTTCGTCCGCCAGCAGCGCGGCAATGCCGTCGGTGAGCTGGATTTCTCCGCCCGCGCCGGCGCGTACCGCGCGCAGCTTGTCGAAGATGGCGGGCGTGAGGATGTAGCGGCCAACCACGGCCAGGTTCGACGGCGCAACGCTCGGGTGCGGCTTTTCCACGATGCTCGAAATCTGGACGTGGCCATCGGCACGCGTTGCCGCTTCCACGATGCCGTAGGAACCGGTCTGTTCCCACGCGACGGTTTCCACGCCCAGCACGGCGCTGCCGGTCTGCTCGTAGGCGCGCACCATCTGCGCCATGGCGCCCGGTTCGCTGTCGATCAGGTCGTCGGCCAGGATCACGGCGAACGGCGCATCGCCGACAGCCGGTTCGGCGCACAGCACCGCATGGCCGAGACCGAGCGCCTGGGCCTGGCGAATGTACATGCAGGAGACGTGCGGCGGCAGGATGTCTTTTGCCAGTTCCAGCAGCTTGTGCTTGCTGTTGCGCTCCAGTTCGCTTTCCAGTTCGTAGGCCTTGTCGAAATGGTCCTCGATGCTGCGCTTGTTGCGGCCGGTGACGAAGATCATTTCGGTGATGCCGGCGGCGACGGCTTCTTCCACCGCGTACTGGATCAGCGGTTTGTCCACGATCGGGAGCATTTCTTTCGGGCTGGCTTTGGTGGCGGGCAGGAAGCGGGAACCGAGGCCGGCGACTGGGAAAACTGCTTTTGTAATTTTTTTCAATTTATTTTGCTATTCTTAGATATTATTAACGGCGTCGCAGCTAGCAGAGCAAGTCTGCCTTTACGGATCAGTTTTAGGTATTGTGTTCCCAACCATTTCACTCACACGCTCCTGTGCCGCCTTGGCCATTTTCTGCAATCTTTCAAGATCCTGGCTAACGGCAATAATGGTTTCAACCCAGGCATCAGCATTATTAGGCACCAAAAACCCATCAATGCCATCCCGTATAAATCCATGGTATGGTGGAATATCGGTATATATACCCACTGCCCCCATACGCGTAAAGTCAAAAAACTTTGTTGGGCCGCGGGCAGCATTAAATTGGTTTGGCAATAATGGAGCCAGTGCGATATCGCGATGCACGCTGCTACTAAATCGTAAATAATTTTCCCAGCTCATCGGATGGAGAACTGTACTACGCGGAAGTGTGCGATAAATTTTGTTTACCGCATGATCACCAAAGATTTCGAAGTGCGTGTTTCCAAGATGCTTTTGCACCCGGCTTAAAATATCAAATAACCACCTGATTTCTAGCAGATGCGATCCCGTTCCATGGTAACAAATGGCAATGTTACTTTCTAGATTCTTAGTGCTTAGAAGCGGTTGGGGAGCGATCACCCTTGGCGACCAAACTTGGTATTTTTCAGCCAAATACCTAGACGAAACCCAAAACTCGTCGCAGACTTCTTCGAGGAAACCCCTATAACATGTGGCTTTCGCAGCGATTTTTTTTGCGTACAAAGTCGGCAGCCCGAGCGTCGCAGCGGGATCCATTAGGTCATCGTCCATGAAATATATGACCTGACCACCATCTTGTGCAAACTCTCTAATCGGCTTTATCCAATTTTTTCTTAAGTATCTAGCGATGACCAGCGTCTCGCATCCGCCGGCACCAATGCGACGCGGAGGCTGATCTGACAATTGTAAAATTGTTTGTGCTTTTCCTGCTGCGGCAAGATAAGGGACGAGGAAATAAGCTATGGACGCATTAGACCCTTCACTAAGGATAGCGGCCTGCGCATCAATATTCTGAGAGGCCGAATTGGCATCACTTTTCTTAAGTGCAGAGAAAAAATTTTTGACCGAAACTGTCAGCTGGCTTGAAATGTGTCGCATAAGGCAATATCGAACTCAACCTGCGCCATTCATAAACACTGTCCAACTCAGCTTTTTTACATCCGTCTTGTTGTCCACAAAGATCACTTTTGCATTAATAGCGAGCGAATTGAGGAAGCGAGAATGATTTAATAAGAACTCTTTTCTCGACTCGAAGAGAACGGCATTTAATCCACTACGAGAAAAAACCAAATTAAACAGTGCACTACCTGAATCAAGCAGAATGCTTTCACTGCTCCTTACCATTTTTGCCAGCCGTTTAGGTGCGACAAGTTCAGGATATAATGGAGTAAAGCCATTCTTCAGTGAATCTACTGAAAGCAACTTGAGCATTTCAAGTCTTTTAGCGTACATTCCAGATTGTCTTGCAAAACAGATGCGCTTCCGATCTGCGCCGTTGTCCATTTCAAAAGCATCGGCAGCCGAGCGCAAGTAATCCAAATAATCCTTACCAATATGAAACCCGAATCCGGGCCATCCGATAACTGTAGCTTTTACTACCGACACCACTTGCGCAGGATCGTAAAAAATGAATCTCGTTTCGGGGAAAAAGCTCTGTAAGAGTGTCACCTGCCAACTACTGCAAATTGGAACCAATATCGGTCTACTCTTATCGATCATAGTCGCAATAAAAACTTTTTGCATCAACACCGTAAGAAAAAATCCGAAATTCCAATATTCAACGCAACCACAAAAGAAAACACTTTCGTCGAGATGCAGATATGGCCGAGGGAGCTCAAGCTCTCCTTCTCCAGTTTCTTCGGAATAGTCTGAAACGAATGCAAATTCTCGCTTGTGGACTTTTTTTACACGCGCAACGTAGCTGAGAAGTTCCTCATAAGTCCACTCAGGGGGCGTATCAAGGAAGAGTTGATCTTCTACAAGGCAGCTGCGATTTCCAGCAATCAGCCCATTGGAAATATCATACTGATAACATGAAGGCGTAAAATATTCTCCCGCCAAAGAAACATCTTCATCTGTTAAGTTTACAAACTCAACATTCATCCGATGCACTTCAGCCTGTCGAATAATTTCAAATTTGCCTAAAGCAGCCAATTTAAATTTCACCGGTATCTCCAAGCCAACTACGACCAAGTGCATTGATAAAAGCGGTATCTAGTTTGCCCCCTGTCACATCGGAGGTATAAGTCATCAGCGACCTTGCGGTCTCTTGAATGTATGGAGTAGCGAGCGAGTTTAAAATTCGCTCTCCAAACTTCCCACCATCATATACAACCGCACAATTTCGCTCGGCAGATATCACAATCACGTAATCAAATTTTCCTTCCTTGATTACCTCAGCTGAAACATAGGGACTGAATACTTCAACCAGACTTGAAAACATAGAGCGAAAGACGCCTCGAACATATGCGTACGAGGACGAATGTACAATCAATGCTCGTCCGAGTTCCGCATGAGGATTCACGCCATATTTCACGGAAAAGTCAGGTACAGCATAAGCCCGTGTCGCGAAGAGTTCAGTAAAGCTCATCGCCTCATACTGCACACTCGCCTCTTTTGCAAACCCATCGTTGCTGCCAAAATTACAGTTCCCTTGATGCAAAATATTTTCTTGCCTAAGCTTTAGACTATTCGGATCGACTCCGATTGCCTCAATGATCGGCTCAACGTATTTCTTGGCGGCTTGGGCAGTCCAGTGTGAATCACAGGCAAAAAAATCATTGAGCCCAGATAATATTGATGGATTGAAATATATTCTCGGCGAATGTGGATTCTCGTCCAATGCTGTCAAGAGATTGATAGCCCAGCTATTAAACCGGCCGGCCGGAAGATAGTTACTCAAAAGATCGCGGTGCGCAGTGACTTTGGTGGGCGTAAGCAACCACATAATGTTTTCAGCCGCGTCCTGATACGCTAGATTTCGTTCAATCAGCTTATTAGCACAAAATTTCCAGTGCTCAGCAGTAACGACTCGGCGTCCGGTAGCGATTGCAATTTCGCTGACCAAATAGCGACTCTTATAGAATGTTTCGATATACTTGAGCATTATGTGATGCTTAACCTATTATATTTAACTATTCCAACGCTAATCAGAGCAGTCAAAACAATGCAATATGCTGTTCCGCGCAATCGCTATAGCTCAAAGGCTGAGAAATCCCTGCCTTTACCGTAGCCCAGATATCGGCGTCTTCCGATACCCTCTTGAGCGTACTTTGCCAAGCGCTGACATTTCCCGCACTGACATGGAAACCGTTTACTCCGTGTTTGACCTTCTCCGCCATCCCACCGATGTCAGAACAGATAACAGGACGCCCGGCCACGAAGGCTTCTTGAATGACCATAGGCGAGTTCTCCCACCAGATAGATGGAACAATCACCCAATCGACATTCGCCATTCTTGCACTAAGTTCATGAGGTTGATAAGGGCCTATCCACTGCAAGACGCCTTGCTTGATGAGCGGTTCGCGTAAGGCTTCGACGGTTTTCCTAAATTCTGGAGACTGCAATTCAAGATTAGCCCCATGTACCTCAACGACAATTCTGCGACGCTCAGCAGGCGTCATTGCAGTTAATGCCTTTAATATGACGTCCAGTCCTTTGAATGGATTAATTTGCCCAAAGAAACCAAAGCGGTTCCGTGTGCCTCGTGCTGTTGTCTGGCGCGGTGCCAGCGGCTCTTCCGGTGCCTGTCCATTCTCAATAACGACAATCTTGTCTGGCGCGATACCCCATTGGATATAGCGTTCACGCAGAAACTCCGATGGCGAGACGAATCCATCCACCAATGCAAAGTACTTCTGGAAGCGATGCTTGCGCAGCCAGAAATCCTCGATCGTCTTCTGCGGGAAGCAGCGCTGGCAATCGTCCAGGGACTCGCGGTTGCAGAGCTTGAAGCTGCCGGTCTTGATCATTTGCCCGTTATTGCTGCAAATGGCCATGAATTCGTGCAGGGTCATGTAAATCTTGATCGATGGATCGACCTGCTTGATCACACGGAGGTACTCGAGACCAAGATGCGCATAGTGGTGGGTGTGAACGATCGTCGGCTTGAGTGCGCGGATAAGGTCGGCAAACCACGTGGTCAGCGACTCCTGATGCGCGGCAGTCATGTTGTGCCAGTCGTGAACAGCCTGCTCCCACAGATACTCGTTTGGACGGCGCAGGCTGATTGCGCCAGTGTGGCCACGGTTGCGATCCGCACGGCCCAAAAACCAGGCTTCCTCAACGTTCGGGTCTGAACGGTAGGCTTTGAAAAGGTTGTATGCAGCGATCTCGCCGCCACCCAGGCTGAAGTCGGGGTGGGCATGCGACATGACCAGAATGCGCTGTTGTTCGTTATTCATCATTCTTCCGTTAATTCTTGGTGAGCACGTTGCCGGTGGCGAGCAGCGCCTGCCACTTGTTCTGGTGGCGAACCGCGTTATAGATCACGATGCGGGTTCGCATTTCGTCGCTGCCGAGCAGCTTGAAGGACTGCCGTTCCAGGTGAGTCAGCTGAACCGCAGGGCAGTACGCGATATCGAAGTTCGCACTGCGCAGCTTCAGGCACAGATCCGAATCCTCGAAGTCGCCGATCAGGTAACCCGTGTCCCAGCCCCCAATACGCTCGAAGTCGCTGCGGCGCATGACCAGGCAGGCACCTGTCACGGCGGGCACGATGGTCAGTTGCTTGGCAGGATCCAGGCTCGGATCGAGACCCATATACGGATGGTGATTGGTCCAGATGCCAAGGTCTTCACGCTTCATGAAGGCCATGCCGGCGTGCTGGATCGATCCTTCCGCCGTCACCAGGCGCGGACCAACGGCGCCGATAGTTGGCTGGGTGCGGAGGACATCAACCAGTTTTTCGATCCACCCGCTGCTTTGCGGGAAGGCGTCGCTGTTCAGGAAGACCAGATAGTCGCCCTTCGACGAAGCAACGCCGAGATTATTTGCACCCGAGAAACCTCGGTTGGCGCTACCCCATACCCAGCGCACCGGCAACTGGTAGACGCGATACAGCGCTTCGATCTTGGCAGGGAAGCCTTCCAGCAAGTTCGGGTCGTCCAGCACATAGATGATCTCGGCATTCGCCTTCAACCATTCGTCTTCGCAGAATTCCATCAGCTGGTGCTCGATGAAGTCGATCCGACCGTAGAGCGGGACGATAACGCTGACCAGCGGCGCTACAGGCGCCTGTCCAAGTTGGCGTTCTTTTACCGGCAACAAATCCTGGGCGGCACGCTGCAGACCGATGAGCTTTTCAAGGATCGGCTCGTCGATCTCGGTGATCCGACTATAGAATTCGGACAGGTTCACGTTGAGCGAGAAAAGCCGCCGCGCCGCCGCCGCCGGGTCCGACGGAAGCGTTGCTGCGCCGACCTCAGCCAGCAGATGAATGCCGTCCTTCGACAGCGTCTTCATCCACCATTTTTTTTCAGGCAGGAGACCGCTCACGTGTGCAATCAGGCCGGCATTGTCGGAAGGGCCGAATTCGGTACTGAATGCCGCTGCCACGTCTTGGCGATAATTCCGATACATGCCCTGTAATGGCGAAACATTGCCGCTTTCATCTTCGATCCAGATGAGTGCCGACGGATCCTGTTGCAGCATCCAGCCGACGATGATGCCCTCGCCTGTCTGTGAGCAGCACAATGCCTGTTCGATGTATGCCTTTACTTCGGTCGATTGACTGGTTTGCTGCGGCAGCCGGACAACAAGCTCGTTCCAGTCTTTTGTAAATGCGGGAATGCTGCGGATCAGCGAGGCAAGTGCTGGCTGGATCAGCTGCATTTCTCCGCTTTCCGCATTTGGTGCACTCGTCACCGACAGGACAAACGATTGCTTTTCGCGCCGTTGAGGGCAAATCCAGGAAAACGTGACCGGCTCTTCGTCGTTCGCCTGCGCAGTCAAGACGAATCCTGTGTTTTCATCGGAAATCGACAGATGCGCCGCCACGTCCGGTCGCTTGACGACCGCACGCTCGAGAGCAAGAACGCTGTTACCGGACTGCACGACGAATTCGACGTCCGCGCTCGACCAGCCTGCTACGACGATGGTCGATCCGATGACACATGCCAGATCAACTTTTACCTGTTGTACGCCTTTGCCATTCGCACCAGGAATAACGATCGGCAGTTTCTGCACGTGCGGTACCTGGGCAACGGTTTCCTGGGGCTTGTCTTGCGAGTTCTGTTTCGAAGACGCGCGATAGAGTTTCATTTTCATCCCTCGTTGATGGACAATTCGTGTCCACATGTTTTCTTAAATGCGGTGGTCAATGCGGCGCTGATGCGCTCTACTGCTGATCCACTTTTTACTGCTGAACCAGCTTCACGCAGTTCCCGCTATACAGCAGGCTGCTGACCTGGCTCTGGATAATGCGGTGGCCTTGTTCGTTCGGATGCACGCCATCGCCCGAGTCGTAAGCGGAAGCAAGGCGCCCATCGGGGCCGGCCAGTAACTGATTAATCGCGACAAAGCAGCCTTTTACCTCTGCCGACAGGCGCTGATCGATCACGCGCATCTGCGCCAGTTGTGTATCGCTCACATTGCGCGGCTGGGTCGACGTGACCACGACCGGCACGCCTGCGGCCAGCGCCTGGGCGCGAATCGCCAGCAGGTTGCCGACCGTCTCGTCAACGCTGTAGCCGAGCGCCGTGTCGTTGGTCGGGTAGGACACGATCAGCAGCACCGGCTTGCGCGATAGAGCCTGGTCGATGTTCCCGGCAAGGTCGGATAGCGGCCGCCCGGCAGGGCGCGCCGCATTCGCACTCAGGCCTTCATAGCTCACGGTGCCGCCCTTGGCGATGTTGGCGATCTGTGCGCCGCCGGCGGCATGCGTTTCGCCCAGGAGTGCAGCCCATCCCTTGCCTGCCGCCGCGCCGGCGCCTGCCGCCGTCGACGAACCCATGACTACCCATGTTCCTGGCCGGACCTGCGCAACGGGCGCGGGAACCGTCGCTACAGGGGCAGGCGCGGCCGCATCGGAGCCACCGCCACCGCAGGCCATCAGAATCCCTGACAGCGTGATGCACAGAAGTCGCTTCGCGTCCAACATATAGCTCATCGTTTTCTTTCCAGGATCAGCGTTCATTCAAATCGAGCATGGCGCAGTACGGCAGGTTGCCCGGGTTGCTCCCTGCCCGGGCGGCGCAAGCCAGCGCGCGGGCGCGCAACTGGGCATCGGCCGCACGCATCTTGTCGGCCACCGCATGGCGCAGCACGAAGCCGACGTCCGGAGGCGCGATCATGAAGCGCGCCGTCGTCTGCATGACCAGGTAGGCCGGCCGCTCGTGCGCCACGAGCGTGCTGTCGACATTGCCCGCGCTGTGCACGAACACGATGCGTTGGAACACGCGCTTGAGGTACTTCAGCATCGGGTAGGAGGACGACGCCCCGAACAGCAGCAGGGTTCCGGACCAGGGCGCGGCCGCGCACTCCAGCACCAGCACCCGGCCGATGTTCGGCAGGTGGTTGTCGAAGGCGGCGTCCTGCGTGGCCGGCGGCGCTTGCAGGAATTCGGTCTTCGCCACCAGGGCCGGCTGGAGCTTGCCGCCAAGGTCGCCGGCGAACGGCATCGTGTAGTACACGTCGTCGGCCCAGCAGTCGCGCGCAAGCTGCGCATCCAGTCCGAGGCGCTCCACCAGCGCCAACGCGGCGTGCATGGCGCCGCGGTCGGTCCAGTGGGTGTCGGTCTTGATGAAGCACGCTTCCCGGTCGGCCCGCGCACGCAGCAGCGCGGCGGTGTCCAGCACCCGGTGCTCCGGCCGGCTCAGGCCCATCACCTGCTCGTGGACGGTTTGCGAGCCTTTCGCATGCGGGTAATGCTCGGGCAGCACCTGCTCCTTCGAGGCGGCCACCAGCACGGCATGGCGCGCACCGGCGCCATCGGCGATGCCGGCGCAGGCGTCGAGGTAGCTGGCCCAGCGCGCCAGCCCTTCGCTGTCGAGCAGCAGGCTGCCGGTGTACTGGTCGACGCTGCGGTTGGTATCGTTGTCGAGATACAGCCAGCCGTCGCTGCCCTGGATCACCTGGTGCGCGGGCGGCGCGGCGCGTGGGGCGGCAGGCGGTTCGGCGCTGCCATCGAGCGTCACTTCGCAGAACCACGCGGTCTGGCCGTCCACGCGCACGCCCAGGGTGAATTCCGCGGGCACCGGCTGCAGGTGCGCCATGAACCCGCAGCGCAGCTGCGGATGCCCGGCAGGCACGGCGCCCAGCACGCGCTGGATCACGTCCGGACGTGCGGCGTTGAAGGCGATGAGCCGGTCTTGCTCGCCCTGCTCGCAGCGGGTCCGGACGACCAGCTCGGCACAGGCGGCGTCGCCCTTCCCCAAGGCCCAGCCTTGCAGGTACAGCCCGGCGTCGCCGACGCGCGCGGCGGCGCCTGAGGCCGGGAAGTCCAGTGCCCAGGCGTGCAATTCCGGCGCCGCAAGCTTGCGGATGGTTGCAAACTGCGTCATCTCAAACCTCGCTTGCCAGGTCCAGCGAATAGTCTTCGCGCTGGAGCGTCAGGTTTGGGTTGTAGTAGGGATCGCGCGCCAGCACCTGCGGCCAGCGTTCCTGCATCACTGCGCACTCGCGCATGAAGCGTTCGCGTTTTTCCGGCGTCTCGTCGCTGCCGCGGCTGATCGATTCGTGGTGATACAGCTCGGCGAACGGCGTCCACAGGTTGCGGTAGCCCGCCTGCATCACCTTCAGGCACAGGTCGACGTCGTTGAAGGCAACCCGCAGCCCGGTTTCGTCCAGGCCGCCCACCTGTTCGAACACGTCGCGCCGCAGCAGCAGTGCCGCCGCCGTCACAGCGCTCGTGTTGTGCACGATGCGCAGGCGCGAGAAGTAGCCGTCGTCGTCGCGCGGGCGGTACTTGTGCGAGTGGCCGGCCACGCCGCCGATGCCGCATACCACCCCCGCGTGCTGGATAGTGTCGTTCGGGTAGTACAGCTTGGCGCCCACGCAGCCGATGTCGCTACGCAGCGCATGGCTCACCATTTCGCCCAGCCAGTCCGCGCCGATCACCTCGACGTCGTTGTTGATCAGGCCAAGGATGCTGCCGCGTGCATGGCGGGCCGCGAAGTTATTGATCGCCGAGTAGTTGAACGGCTGGTCGTAGCGCAGCGCCCGCGCCTGGCCTTCGGCTTCGAGCGCGGCCATGTAGGCGAGCGTGCGCGCGCAGCTGCTCTGGTTGTCGACGATCAGGATTTCGATATTGCTGTAGCTGGTGCGCTGCAGGATCGAATCGATGCAGGTCTTGAGCACGTCGTGACAGTCGCGCGTCGGCACGATCAGGCTCACCAGCGGCGCCGGCTCGGGCAGCGCACGGCGCTGGCGGTACAGGCCGGGCGCGATCACGTCCACGGTCACCGCCTGGGCGGTGCTGTCGAAGTGGTCCTGCAAGGCGCGGCGGGCGGCATCGGTGGTATAGCTCTTCTGCTCCTGGCCGCTGGCGGTCGAGCCCTCCGCCATGCGCCAGTGGTAAAGCACCTGCGGCACGTGCACGATGTCGCGCGTGTCGCCGATGCGCGCAACGCAGCGCAGCACCAGGTCGTAGTCCTGGCTGCCCTCGTAGCCGGCACGGAAGCCGCCCACGGCCTGCACCAGCGCGCGCCGGTACACGCCCAGGTGCGAGATGTAGTTCTGCGAGTACAGCAGGTCCGGCGAAAAATCCGGCTTGAAGTACGGTGCGCAGCGCCGTCCCTTGGGGTCGAGCTTGTCCTCGTCCGAGTACACCAGCTGGGCGCTCGGGCGCGACTGCAGCGCCTGGACCACCGCGAACAGCGCATGCGGGGCCAGGGTATCGTCGTGGTCGAGCAGCGCAACGAATTCGCCTTCGGCAAGCGCCAGCGCGCTGTTGCTGGCCGCGACGATGTGGCCGTTCTCGCTGCGGTAGACGACTTTCACACGTGCGTCGCGGCGCGCATAGGCGTCCAGGATCGCACGCACCTGGGGCTGGGACGAGGCATCGTCGGCGATGCACAGTTCCCAGTGCGGATAGCCTTGCGCCAGCACGCTGTCGAGGCAGGCGCGCAGCAGCGCCGGATCGGTATTCCAGGTCGGGACGACGAGCGATACCAGCGGCGTCCATTGCCATTGCGCGATCTCGGCCTGCTGGGTTGCAAGGCTCGGCACGCGCGGCTGCTCGGTGCGCTCGATCCAGTCGGCGTACGACACCAGCTCGCTGCCGGTTTCGAACACCTTGCAGTAATCGCTCCAGAGCTGATCATCCGAGACGCCCGCGTCGATCCCGCGCGCATGCAGCGGGTGGCGCGCCGCCAGCTTGCGGCGCAGGCGGGCGCGCGCAAAGGCGGCGCCCACGCGCACCAGGCGCAACTGCTGCAGGCCGAAGCTGCCGGGCGCGCTGAGCGGATCGAAACGCAAACGCGCCTCGGCCGGCAGGTAGACCAGGCGCTTGCACAGGCGCTCGGAATGCAGGCGCAGCGACAGCGCGGTGTCTTCCGACTCGCCGCTGCCGGTATCGGGATAGATCCGTGCGTGCACCGATGCGTTCGGCAGGCGCAGCTTGGCCTCGAACATGTACCAGCCGGCCGGCACCGTGTGCGCGAGGCGGAAGTGCGGATCGGCGCCAAGCGCGTCGAAGTGGCCCGGCTGGCCGGCCACCGGCTGCAACTGGTGCGCAGGCCGCCAGTCGCCGACCGTGTACAGCGGCCAGACCTTGCGGATGACTGGCTTGGCGTGGCGGAACAGGCGCTTTTTCAAGCGCGTGAAGCCACCCCATGCCTGCGGCTGGACACTCATCAGGCCAGCACCTCGTCGGCCTCGTACACCTCGGCCGCCTCGAAACGCACACCCTGGGCGTCCTTGGCCGATACCGACGGCGTGCCGCTGATCGGCCAGTCGATTGCCAGCGTCGGGTCGTCCCAGGCGATGCAGCGCTCGTGCGCCGGCGAATAATAGTCGGTGGTCTTGTACAGGAACTCGGCCGACTCGGACAGCACCACGAAGCCGTGCGCGAAGCCTTCCGGCACCCACAGCTGCTTCTTGTTTTCGGCGCTCAGGATTTCGCCGACCCATTGACCGAAGGTAGGCGAGCCCTTGCGCAGGTCGACGGCGACGTCGAACACGCTGCCCTCGGCCACGCGCACCAGCTTGCCCTGGGCCTGCTGGATCTGGTAGTGCAGGCCGCGCAGTACGTTGCGGGCGGATTTCGAGTGATTGTCCTGCACGAATTCGACCGTGCGGCCGATCGCTTCCTCGAAGCGGCGGTGATTGAAGCTTTCGAAGAAGAAGCCGCGTTCGTCGCCGAATACACGTGGCTCGAACAGGACGACGTCGGGAATGGCAAGGCGGGTTGCGTTCATCAGAAGACCGTTTCTTTCAGGATGCGTGACAGGTATTGGCCGTAGCCGTTCTTTTTCATGGGTGCGGCCAGCGCTTCGAGTTCGGCCGGGCTGATCCAGCCCTTGCGGAACGAAATCTCTTCCGGACAGGCGACTTTCAGCCCCTGGCGGTGTTCCAGCGTGGCGATGAACTTGCTGGCGTCGAGCAGCGATTCGTGGGTGCCGGTGTCGAGCCAGGCATAGCCGCGACCCATGATCTCGACGTGCAGCTTGCCCAGTTCCATGTAGATCCGGTTCAGGTCGGTGATTTCCAGTTCGCCGCGCGCGGATGGGGTCAAGCCTTTCGCGATCTCGACCACGTTCTCGTCGTAGAAGTACAGGCCGGTCACGGCGTAATGCGAGCGCGGGTTGGCCGGCTTTTCTTCAAGGCTGATGGCCTTGCCGTAGGCGTCGAAATCGACCACGCCATAGCGTTCCGGGTCCTGCACGTGGTAGGCGAAGACGCTGGCGCCGTCGCGGCGTGCCGAGGCGCGTTCGAGCAGGTTGTTGAACTCGTGGCCGTGGAACAGGTTATCGCCCAGCACCAGTGCCGACGGGCTGCCGTCGAGGAAGCGCTCGCCGATGGTGAATGCCTGCGGCAGGCCAGCCGGCACTTCCTGCACCGCGTACGACAGGCTCAGGCCCCAGCGCTCGCCGCTGCCCAGCAGCTGCTCGAAACGGGGCGTGTCCTGCGGCGTCGAGATGATCAGGATGTCGCGGATCCCGGCCAGCATCAGGGTGCTGAGCGGGTAATAGATCATCGGCTTGTCGAACACCGGCATCAGTTGCTTCGACATGGCCAGGGTGGCCGGATACAGGCGGGTACCGCTGCCGCCGGCCAGGATGATGCCCTTGCGTTGTTTGATTGGCTTCATAGTTGTCCTTGCGCCGCCAGCTCGGCAATCAGTCGGTTGACGTGGTGACGC
>Ga0209023_10003574_pt1 | contig 18444 bp, 11 predicted proteins | sample LakOneMetagenome_FD_187468 | JGI IMG/M metagenome (GOLD analysis project Ga0209023, IMG submission 187468) | Freshwater and sediment microbial communities from Lake Erie, Canada (SPAdes) (version 2) | ecosystem: Environmental > Aquatic > Freshwater > Lentic | place: Lake Erie, Canada...
GAGCGCCAACGAGCAGTGCGCGGCGTGAGGCCGGAGATGTTCGAGGACTGGCTGCTGTCAGCCGTGCGGCGGGCCAACGAGTACACCCCAGCCTCGCTCGTTGCCTCGTACGAGACCGGCCAGCAGTAGGCCCGCGGTCTGCACCTCGGGTCGACTTCCAGCCGTTTCTGTGGCACAGCGATCGGGTGGCCAGGCGGCCCGACCAAGAGCCAGAGCGCGGGACCGATCGCGTATACCGTCGCGTGATGGGAAACACGAATCGGTACAGAGGCTTCCTGGTCAACGTCGGGGCTGACGGGGCGGTGATCCATGCTGAGGCTTCCCTTCAACCTGGAGAGAGCATCGTCTCGATCAGTCCGGCGATGACCGTTGGTGATGGCACCCCCGGTGGCAGTCGGTTTCCCGTTCAGTGGCTAGTCGTGGCCGTTCGCGACGAGTAGGTAGCGGCGCCCAATCCCATGTCATCGGACTGTCCGCCGCCGTCACAACATCGTCACTAGCGCGGAGCGAAATGCTGGCGTGGGCCGAAGCGAGACGGTGCGAATCGGCCTGCCGATCCTAAAGAAACCCTGGTCGGTGACGTGGGGCGAAGCGATGGGCGGGTGGCCGTGACATCCGGGGCATCAAGGAGTCGCTGGGCACCGCGGCGACTGACTCCGAGGGCCGGGCCTAGCCGACGATTGACAGCCGAGTTGACAGCCAAGAGCGTCGACTACTGCCAACTCTGCCCGACGACTATGGACGCCGCAAATGCTGTGACCTGCGTGTATAGGCCGATGTGGACCTCAATGGACCCCCTGTTTCCAACTACGGATCAGAAGGTTGGGGGTTCGAGTCCCTCCAAGCGCGCCAGCTAGATGTGCAGGTCAGAGGCGGTCCCCGGGTTCCGGAGGCCGCCTCTGCCGCGTCAGGGGTGCAGCAGCTCCTCGGGCGTGATCAGTCGCCGATGTCCTCTTGGACCGAGATCGCCACGATCGCGCCGTTGCCCGCCTGCAGGTCCACCGATGCGCTGGTGCTGGCGCAGCACTCGGCGTCGGTGGGGCTCAGGGCTGCGGTGTACACCCGCAGCGTCGACCCCTCGACCGACAAGGTGCTCACGCCGTCTCGCGCCGGGCCCGCCATCCCCTGGGCTTCCCAGTCGATGTCGGTGAACAGGTCGTGGTAGCCGTAGAACTGGCCGCCGGAACCGAAGAAGGCGATCGAATCGGGCCACCCCACCCCGCCCGCGTTGCAGCTGAGGACGACGGCGGTGAGCGGGCCCGCATCGTTGCTGGGCAGGGTGGCCATCCCGGGCTGACCGTTGGCCAGGGTCCGGTTCAGCTGGAGGAAGCCGTCGTGCTCGCCCAGGGTGACGTCCTTGCCATCGACCAGGGTGGTCGGCGGGTGGTCGCAGAGCGCCGGGATGGCGGCGTCCTTGAGCTCGTCCCAACCCGGCGCCAGCCGTGGCGGTGCCGTGGTGGTGGGAGCGACCGTGGTGGTGGTCGGTGGCGCGGTCGTGGTGGTCGACGTGCTGCTGGTGGTGGAACTGGAGCTGGGCACGGTGGTCGATCCGGTGGTGGACGTGGTCGAGCGGACCGATCGGTCGGCCTGCTCGTTCGCCCCCTTCGACCCGCAGGCGGCGAGCAGGAGCCCCACCACCACCGCACCGGTCATCCACGCGCTCCGCCTGACCATCATCGGTACCTCCGCCGTCGTGAGGGCCAGAGGGTACCGCCGGGTGCGGTGGAGGGGAGCCCGCAGGTCGGCCGTCCTCGGCGCGGGCGTCAGGTCTCGGGGTCGTGCTCGTGAGCGCGGTGGCGCCAGTAGCCCACCAGGGAGACCTGCTGCTTGGGGAGGCCCCAGGTGTCGCGGACGTGGCGGCGGACCTGGGTGACGGCCCGGCTCTCGGCGCCGCCCCAGACGTAGGTGTCGGCGGACGGCTGGGGGAGGGAGCGGACCGTGTCGGCGAGGGCGGTGGTGGTGCCGGTCTCGGCGCCGTCGCGGTGCAGCCAGGTGACGGTGATGTGGTCGCCGGACGGGAGCTCCTGGCGGACCGATTCGTCATCGACCTCGGCCACGACGTGGATGGGGGCATCGGCCGGCAGCGTCTCGAGGATCACGGCGACGGCGGGCAGGCCGGTCTCGTCGGCCACGAGGAGGTACGAGTCGGTGCCGACGGGCGGGCTCCACGAGGTGCGGGGCCCCCAGAGGGCGACCTCGTCACCGACCGCCGCCCGCTCGGCCCACGCCGACGCGGGGCCGGAGTCGCCGTGGAGGACCATGAGGATGTCGAGCTCGGCGGCCTCCGGCCGCCACCGGCGCAGCGTGTAGTAGGCGCCGACGGGCTGGTCCTCCGGGGGCATGGTCCGGGCCGCCTCCCAGGAGAAGTCGGCGCCGATGGTCAGCTCGGTGCGGCCCGGCGGCGGGAGCAGCAGGTAGAGGAACGTGTCGGGGCCGACCGGGGCGAAGCCGTCGGCCAGGTCGCCGCCCCGGAACGTCACCAGTCGCAGGTGGGGGTTGACGTCCTCGACCGCGGACACGGACGTGACGAAGGTCCGGTAGCCGCCCGCGTTGGCGATGACCTGCTCGACCGAGGTCGTGCCCTCCTCGCCGGACTGCTCCCGCGCGTCGACCACCAGGGCGAAGAAGAGCAGGAACAGCTCGTCGATGTGGTTGGGCAGCGACGGCAGCGGCACGGTGGCCACATCGTCGCCTGCGGGGCCGACGAGGTGCAGCTCGATCCCGTCGAGGCTGACCGAGCGCGCCGTGGCGGTGGTGGCGTCGCGGCGATCGCCGAGGATGCGGCCGACGAGCAGGGTGGCGTCGTCGTAGAGGCCGTTGAGGGTCTCGAGCAGCATCGCCTGCTGGGCGACCAGCTGCTCGGCGATGGGAGTCGATTCGTCTGTCGGGGTCGTTGGCATCGTGGCTCCGCATGGGGGGGCGGGAGAGCTGGCGGTCCAGCCGAGGTCCGGGTGGGCGGATGCACGGCCAGACGATAGTAAGTGTGCTTAACATACATCGTCCTCCTCGCTTGCGATCATCTGCTTCGCAAGCCTTGGCCACGCCGATCGGGCCGTTCACTCGATGTGAAGAATGCGAGGATCGGGATCGCATGCCATAGTTCGACGCCGATCCGCACACGGCGGGCGCGCGATTCCTGGGAGGGAATGCACATGGGGACCCTGAAGGTCACGTCCGAGCAGCTCATTTCGCTGTCTGGATCGCTCAAGTCCGGATCTGAGTCGGTGCAACAGCAGCTCGACACCATGCGGCGTCAGATCGAGCCCTTGGCCCACGATTGGGAGGGCGCTGCGTCCGGCAGCTTCCAGCAGCTGTGGACCGAATGGCAGACGGGCGCCAAGCAGGTGCACGACGCCCTGGAGGGCATCAGCAAGCAGCTCAAGACCGCAGGCGAGACCTATGCCCGCACCGAGGAAGAGATCAAGAGCTCGATGGGCTAGGGCGCAGAGGCGCAGGCGGCGAGGCCGGACGGGAGGGCGATATGGGCGAGGTGATCGATGTCGACTTCGACGCGCTGGACCAGCTCGCGGACCGACTCCAGAGCATCAAGACGATGCTCGAGAACACCAAGGCGGATCGCATCGCCGATCCGGGCGTCTTCGGTGACGACAAGGTGTCCGGTGCGGTTCACGACTTCGTGGACAACTGGAGCCAGGGTCGGTCGCGGATCATCAAGGAGCTCGACCAGATCGTCACCGTCGTCCGGGGTGCGGCCAAGGGGTATCGCGAGACCGAGCGCGGCCTGAACGACAACCTGAGCCAAACGGCAGCCGGCGCCGGCGGTTCGGCCGGCCCGTCCTCGCCCGCGCCATGAGCGGCTGGGAGCTCGTGGGTGGCAACCCGGCGCCAGGCGACGTCGAGGAGGTGCGCGCCGTCGCCACCGCCTTCGGGCACGTCTCCAGCGACGCGGAGGAGGCCCACCGCCAGCTCGTCCGGCTGCGGGACGACTGGCACGACGCCATCTGGAAGGGGAAGGCCGCCGATGCGTTCCGCGCCAGCATCGAAGACCTCCCGAGCGATCTCAAGAAGCTGTTCACGTCCTATGACCTGGCCGCCGGAGGGGTACGTCGCTATGCCAGCGACCTGGACACGGCCCAGCAGCAGGCCAAGCAAGCCCTGACCAAGGCCCAGAACGCCGAGGACGCCCGGAACCGAGCCGACGGCGACCGCCGTGACGCCGGGTCCGCGGTCTCACGGGCGAAGTCCACCCACTCGACCCTGCTCGGGCAGTACCAATCCCGGAAGAAGATCTACGACACGCGCCGGCTTGCGCAGTTGAGCTCGGGCCAGCCGGACCCGGGCCTCCAGGCCCTCTACAACGAGCTGGTGGCCCTCGGCGGTTCCGTCGACCGGGCCGCCGAGTCGCTGCGGTCGGCCCTGGCCACGCAGGCCTCGGCCACCACCCGACGAGACGACGCCAACAACTCCATCAAGGCCGCCTCGCGGCTCGCGGACCAGGCACGGGACCTGCGTCGCACCGCCGCCGACCGAGCCAAGCGGACGCTCGACGACGCCAGCGACGCCGGCATCCACAACAAGAACTGGTGGGAGCGGACGGTCGACTTCGTCGGCAAGCTGGTGACCTTCGATCCCAAGGCCTGGGACTCGGTGCTCGCGGCCTTGAAGACCGTCGCCAACGTGCTCGCGATCGCTTCGGTGCTGCTCAGCTGGGTGCCGGTGCTCGGCCAGGTGCTGGCGATCGCCGCCATCGTCGTGTCGGTCGCGATCCTCGTCATCACCGCGGTGAAGGTGGCCAACGGGACGGCATCGTGGTGGGACCTCGGTCTGGCCGCGGTCGACACCGGGCTCGCGGTCCTCGGCGCCCGTGGGGCCGGCGACGCGTTGGCCAAGGGTGCGGAGTCCTATGCCGAACAGGGCGTGAAGGCGACGCTGAAGGAGAGCTTCGCCACCGCTCGCAAGGAGGCGGCCGAGAAGGTCGCGTCGAGGATGCGTTCGTACAAGAACGTGATGAGGCAGATGAAGAACCCGTCGGTCGAGGGCCTCGCGAAGTCCGTCGTGGGCTTCAGCAAGAACGCCGGGGCGATCAAGCGGATCACGAACTACGACGACGCTCGCAAGGCCACGGGACTGATCCGATCGGCGTACGCCATCGACAAGGCCGAGGTCCCCGTGTACCTGCTCAAGAAGGGCAAGGACGTGCTCGGCTTCGGTCGCGACGTCGACCAGGGTGGCTGGAGCTATGCGACCCACAACGCCATCTACAACAACAAGAAGTCGATGGTGAAGAACCTCGACCCCAAGGGCTACACGAACAAGCTCCCCCAGGAGCTCCAGGACGAGGCGCTCGGCAAGCCCGACATGCCGACGACCCTGCAACTGCCCGGGCACCACCAGATCACCATCCCGACCAAGGTCACGTCGTGATCCCTGGTCGCCTTCCCAGAGGACCCGCCCATGAGTGACCAGTCGACGTCCCGGGGCTTGCCGACCTCGTTCTCCATCGGGCTCCCGCCCGAGTGGTTCGAGCTCGACGTCGCGTCGCCGGACATCGCGGATCAGATCCACCGCTTGGTCGCCGAGCGGATCCCGGCCGGCGACGAGTACACCGAGCTTCGTCGCCTCGTCGAGGGCCAGTTCCGGACGTTCGTGGCCCTGGGCCGCAACGTCGACCTGGTGATGGCCGCCGGGTTCGCCGAGGCCGTCCTCGACGACCGCGACGCGGCCGACATCGGCGATGGCGATCCGCCGTCGGCGGCCGACCAGGTCGCCCTGCTGGTCGCCAACCTGGTGGTGAGCATGCACGGCACCGACACGGTGGTCAGCGCGGACGACCTCGGCTCCCTCTTCACCGAAGGCACGGGCGTCGATGGCAGCGATCGGACGGTCGAGACGGTCCGGCTGCCGGTCGGGCCGAGCGTGTGCCTCAAGGAGACCCGGCCCGAGTGGTTCGAGGACGCGCCCGACCCGAGCTTCTTCCGGTTCGTGCAGTACCTGATCCCGGTCGAGGACGGTGGGGGCACCGCGGTGCTGACCTTCAGCACGCCGTCGATCCCCTTCATCGACGACTTCGAGGAGGTCTTCCTGGCGGTAGCCGAGACGTTCGAGTTCGTGTGGGCCGACTAGGCGGCCTGCCCGGGGACGCCTCGGCTAGGAGGCGTTGGGGACCTGGATGAGCGCCGGCTCGCCACCCGCCCGGAGGAAGCCGCGACCCGGCGGGCCGCTGAAGCCGGTGCCGCGCGGCAGCGTCATGCCGAACGACGTCCCCAGGTAGTGGTTCTTGGGTGACAACAGGATGATGCTGGCACCCTTCAGCACCGAGGGGACGATGCCCGAGTAGAGGCCCTCGACCTCCTCGGTCGAGGTCGACACGAGGATCCGCCGATCGGCGCGTCGGCTGTCGATGACACCAACCAGGCCTGGGTGGTCCTGGGGGAACGAGGTGGCGTTGTCGATCACGACCGCCAGGTTGCCGACGTGGTCCCGCAGGAGGTCGTCGAGCCCGGCATCGTCGGGTCGCCCGAACCGTGCGATGACCCGTGCATGCCCGTCGAGGCAGCCGAACGGCGCGGCCTCGGCCGCGACGAGGATGACCGCCCCACCCGTGTCGACGATCGAGCGGGCCATGGTCGCGAGCGCCGTGCTGCGGCCCATGCCCTTCGGGCCGAGGACGGCGACACCCGTGGGAGCGTCGGCGGCCAGGTCGACCCACCGAGAGGTGAGGCGGTCGCCGCCGACCCCGAGGAGCGCAGGAAAGCCCGAGACCGGAGGAGGCGCCAGCGCCACGGCGTCGGCGTAGGCGATCGAGGTCGGCAAGGAGTCGACTCGCAACGGCTCACGATCGGAGGAACGACCCCTCGGTGCGGCGAGCGCGGCCAACGCCGCCTCGACCGCCACCGACTGCGCCGGGCCGCTCGGATCCCGGTCGAGCAGTGCGACCCGGACCTCGGTCCCCGCATCGGCCCGGAACGCCTGGCCCGGAGTCACGTCCTTCGGGATCGCTCGCGGATTCAGCCCGATCGTGGTGTACTCGTCACGCTCGGCCAGGCGGAGGGCGAAGCGCTGCTCGGCGACGCTGCTGATCGCGGTGCTGAGCACCCGCCGATCGCCGGCCATGGCCACCACGACCCCCGCCGAGGGGCCCTCGGCGAGCAGCTTGTGCATGCCCTTGACCGCTGCTTCCTCGGCATGGTCCCCGAACGCGTCGAGGAAGCCCTCCCACTTGTCGATCAGGACCACGTGGTACGGCAAGTGATCTGTTCGATCGGCCGCCTGCCATTGCTCCTGGATGCTGCTCCACCCGTTCGCAGCCAGCTGGGACTGCCGCACGGAGACCACCTCGAGGAGCCGGGTGATCAGGCGCACGGCTCGATCCGGTTCGTGGCGTTGGATCACGGCGCCGCAGAACGACGCCCGAGACAGGCACAGCAACGAACCGGTACCGCAATCGAAGGCGTACAGGTTCGTCCGGTCCGGGCCGAGGCGGCGGGCGGCCGACACGGCGAGGGTCCGCAGCGCGAGCGACTTGCCGCTGCGGGGTCCGCCGGCGATCACGAGCGGGCCGACCCGCAGGTCCCAGGCGACCGGCGCCTGGCGCTGCTCGGCCGGGAAGTCTTCGAGCCCGAAGGGCACGAGCTCGGGTGGGCTGCCCGGGTCCAGGGCCACCTCGTCGAGGGTGAGGATCGCGGGCAACGGTTCGAGCCAGGGCTTGCGCAGCTCGACCGGTCCGAGGTCCTGCCACGCCTGGTTCATGGCCGCGACGAGGGCCTCCAGATCGGTCTCCTCGTCGTCCGACGTGGTGCCGGTTCCGGGCGGGTTCGGCTCGGGCCAGCCCTGCTGCTCCCAGGTCCGCACGAAGACCCGCGGGGTGTGGATCGCCTTGGCCGCGGAAGGCCGTGGCCCGGCGATGCGGCCCGACTGCATGAGGACGAGCGGCTCGGTGCCGATGCGGACGTAGAGCCGGCCCGGGTGGTCCTTGGAGATGCGCGCCGCGTCGGGGGCGCTGATCACGCCATCGCTCTCCCCGGTATCGGCCACCCGTAGGGCGATGCTGAGCGGCGCGTTGGCCCGGATCTGGGGCGTGACCACCCCGCCGCCGGGCTTCTGGGTGGCGAGGATCAGGTGCATGCCGAGGGACCGGCCCACCGCAGCAACGCCCATGAGCGCATCCACGAAGGCCGGGGCTTCGCGAACCAGCTGCGCGAACTCGTCGAACACGATGAGCAGCCGGGGGAGGGGGATGGGGGACTCGTCGGTGCGCCGCGCCGCCTTGGCGTGGTAGTCGTCGATGTCCGTGGCCCCCAGCGTGGCCAGGATCCGCTGGCGCGTGTCGATCTCGGCCTTGAGCGAGATCCGCACCCGGTCGGTCAGGTGGCCCTGGAGGTTCGTGACCATCCCGACGGTGTGGGGCAGCCGGGCGGTGTCCTTGAACGCCGCCCCGCCCTTGTAGTCGACCAGGACGAAGTTCAGGTCCTCGGGCCGGTTTGCGTAGGCCAGCGAGCTGATCAGGCTGAGCAGGAACTCGGACTTCCCGGCTCCGGTGGTCCCGGCGACGACGCCGTGCGGGCCGTCGACCTTGATGTCGATCGCCCCGAGGCCATCGACGGTGCGGCCGACGACGGCACGCGTGGTCGGCTTGCTCGTCCGCCAGTGCTGGGCGATGCGCTCGGCCTCGGGGGGCTCCAGGTCCAGGACGTCGAGGAGCCGCAGGCGGGACGGGAGCGACGACGTGATGTCGTCGCCCGAGATCCGGCTGATCGGAGCGATGCGCCGTGCTCCCACGGCGAGCAGCGGCGCAGCCACCTGGTCGAGGAGCACGGCGTCCAGGGCCTCGTGACCGCTGCGCGCCACACAACCCGTGACCGCCGGTGCACCGTCGGCCGAGGCCGCATCCACCACCACGGCCCCGTTGCACTCCTCGGGGAGCAGGTTCTCCGACTCGTCGAGGCAGATCACGTAGATGCCGACCCCAGGCCCGTTGGCGAGGAGCTGGGGCACCCCAGGTTGGCGGCGGAGGAGGTTGGCGCCGTCGAGGACCACCACGATCCGGGGCAAGGGGACGTTGATGGCGCCGGGCTGGTCGGTGGCGATCGACTGCCGCTGGGTCAGGAGCTTCGAGAGCTCCTTCACCCGGGCGTCGACCGACTCGATCGTGTTCCCGATCGCGGTGACCCCGGGGGACCCCTCGAGCGCTCCGTGAGGCGCCCACGGAAGCCAGCCCCAGTCGGCCTCGGCGCCAGGATCGGTCAGGACCACGAGGCGGACGTCGTCGGGGCTCTGCAGAGCGATGACCTGGAGCGCAAGCGCTCGGGCGACCCCGCGAACCGTCATCTGCGGACCGGCGATCCCGATCACTCCCAAGGCTTCTAGGGGAAGGCAAACGGGCACGTCGTTGAGCACGGGCCGTTCGTCGGCGTCGCGCGACGTGCCTCGCTTCACCGAGATCTGCGCGGGCCGAGGCGCCAGGCCGACCCGGAGGAGGAGGTGGTCGTCGTGGGTGGGCCTGCGGGCCCACAGGCCTCGGCGGGGCCCGACGAGGGTGAGGAGGAGGGTGGCCGGATCGGGACCTGCGGCGCGCGCTGCGGTCCGCTGCGCGCTGATGGCTGCATCGAGCCGAGCCGTGGTGTGGGCTGCATCCGAGGCGTACCGGGCGTGGTCGCGCTTGGCGCGCCGAGACCGTTGGCCGCGCTCGGAGAACAGGTTCCCACCGATCATCAACGGCGACATGACGGCGAACATCAGGAAGCGGGGCTGCTGCATCATCACGGCCATGCCCACCGCGGCGACCAAGGGCAGCAGGATCCCGATCCACGGGATGGGCGGACGCTCGTTGGCGTTCTCGTCGGGCGCCTTCGGCCAGTCGATCGACACGGGGTCGGGCGGGTCGGGTCGGATCCGGGGTTGCCGGTTGTAGGTGATGCCTCCGCCCTTGTCGGCGGAGAGCGCGGCGTCGGCCCCCGTGACCGGGGCCAGCGTCCACATGGACGCGCCGGTCTCCACGAACTGTCCGAGGCCGAGCGGGGTGGCTGTCCCTGGTGGCACCGGGGTGCCCTCGATCCGGGTGGCAGTGGCGGCGTCACGGTCGTTGGTCAACGTCACTGCGCCCGCCGCATCGACGTGCAGGGTCGCGTGAGCCCGACCCAGGTATCGATCGGCCAGGCGCACCTGCGCCTCCGGGGCGCGCCCCACCGCCACGGTCGTGCCTGGCGCGAGCGGAACGACCCGCCCTGCATCGGGCCCGGACACCACGCGCACCTCGATCCCGTGGTCGCGCTCGTCGACGAGCACCGGTCCGGGCTGGCCCACCGAGAGGACGGTGCCGTCGACGAGGCCAAGGGCGTCGAGCCGATCGGTTGCGTCGAGGCACCTGGGACCGAGGTAGAGCGGCTCGTCGGCGGGGATGGCGACGCCGGCCGTGGCCACGAAGTCGGCCACCGTCGCTTCGTCGAGGAGCTCGGCGACCAGATCGTTGGCGATCCCGCTCCGTGGATCGAGGACCGTCAACCGACGCCGCATCTGCTTGCTCCCTGTCGTCGTCCCTGCCGTGGCGGCGTGAGGTTAGGCGGAGGCGCGCCGACGGGTGCTCGGCCCGGCCGATCTGGTAGACCTTCCACTCGGTTCTGGGGTGACGGCGCGGGGTGAGGGATGCGGGCGAAGGGTTCGAGCGGGTTCGTGACGATCGGCGTCCTGGTCGCCATGGCGGTGACGTCGGTGGCGTTGTTCACCGGTGCGGGCAACCGTGATGCCCGGAGTGCCGTCGAGGACGGGGTCACCTGGCTGTTCTCCCGCGACGGACGCCACAACCGCTTGACCCGAGCGAACGGCGCGTCCGGCCAGGCGGACAAGCGGACGTTCTTCCCCGGCTCGGGAGACGTGGAGCTGATCCAGCGCAACGGGATCACCCTGGTCCGGTCCGGCTCGACGGTGCGTCGCCTCGACGATGACCTCAGCGTGGTCGAGGCTTCGACCTCGGTGCCGGCGTCGCGGCGCCTGGTGATCGGCGACGGGGTCGTCTACGTGGTCGACGGGAAGCGGGGGAAGGTGTGGGCAGGGGACCCGGACACGCTCGACAAGATCGGGCACACCGTTTCGCTGCCCAAGCGGCTGTCCTCGGCGGTGTTCGGGCTCGACCGTCGGCTGTGGGTGGCCTCGCCGACGACCGGCGAAGCGCTCGGTGTCGACGGCGGTGCCGGTGCCGGAGCGTCCCTGTCCAAGCGGCTGAAGGTCGGGTCGGCGGGACCGACGGAGATGCTCCTGCAAGACGGGCTGCCGGTCGTGCTCAGCGCGTCGGCGCACCGCTTGGTGCCGATCCGCAACGGCAAGCTCGGGACCCCGGTGCCCCTGCCGGCGGACATGGGAACCTCCGACCTCGTGGTGGCCGAAGCCGCCCAGGGCGGCGTCGTGCCGGTGCTCGACCGGTCGAACCACCGCATCTACGTGGCCACGCCTGCCGGCCCGATCACGATCGGGCTCCCGGGCGGGGGGGACGGCACGCGCTTCGGCCCACCGGTCGGCTACGCCGGCCGCATCTACGTCCCCGACTACGAGGGTGGCTCCCTGCTCGTGTACTCGGCGGAGGGCGAGCAGACCGACACCTTGGCCGTGCCTGGCGCCAAGGGCTCGTCCAAGTTCGAGCTCCGGCTCGACGCCGGCTACCTGTGGGCCAACGACCCGGGTTCGCACGAGGCCCTCGTGCTCGGCCCCGACGGCAAGCCGCGCAAGATCGACAAGTTCGACCCCAAGGCCAAGGGCCCGGCGCCCACGACCAAGCCGAAGCAGCAGCCCGGGTCGAAGACCTCCCCGCTGCCGCCGCCGTCGTCCGGTCGCGGCGGGACCTCCGCCCCCCAGGGGCCGGGCGGGAACGGTCCGACGCCCGTGCTCGACGGGGGCGGGTCGACCACCACCACCACCCCGTCGGTGGCGCCGCCCGCCCCCACCGTGCCGCCGGCTCCGACGACGACCACCGCGGCCGGCAACAAGTCGGTGACCGTGTCCTGGCAGCTGCCGTCGGACGGCGGATCGTCCATCGTCGAGTACGAGGTCGCGTGGACCGCCAAGGACGTCCCCCCGGAGACCTACTCGGCGGGGAAGGGCGAGCTGACCCACCTCGTCGAGTCGCTCCGCAACGGCGTGACGTACTCGTTCACCGTGCGAGCGAGGAACGGTGTGGGCTGGGGCCCGAAGTCCGCTCCGTCGGAAGCCAAGCCCTCGAACAAGGTGCCCGATGCCCCGGCATCGGTGACCGCCGCCCAGACCGCCGACGACGACGACGGATCCGTCCTGGTGAGCTGGGACGAGGCCGACGGCCAGGGGTACGACATCTCGGGCTACTCGGTGTACGCCATCGACGTCTCCAGCTCCGACGTCCCCACCGGTTCGCCCGCCCCGACCGATCGGCTCGTGCTCGTGTCCGGCGGGGTCGACCCCGGTGCGTGCAGCGGAGGCTCCTGTTCCACCCGGGTGGGCGTGCAGCCCGGTGCGTGGCTCGGCGCCCACCAACGCTTCGCGATGACCGCTGACTCCTCCAGCGGCACCACCAGCACGCCGTCCAACCCCTCGAACGCCGTCGTCCCGGCCACACCGCCGGGTGACCTGCAGACCCCCCAGCTCGCGAGCGAGTCCTCCGATGGCCTCACCCTCACCCTCACCACCAGCGCCAGCTCCGACGGCGGGCACGACCTCGGCGGCGTTGGGGTCACGGTCGACGGTGGCGACCAGGGCGAGCAACCGGCCTCGGTGTGCGCCACCGCCGCCGACCGATCCGTCTCCTGCAGCGTGACCGTGACCGTCCCGGACCGCTCGACCAGCCACACGATCGGCCTCCACCTCGTGACCGACATGGGCTCGGGCGGCGAGGCCACGGCCTCGATCGGGGCGAAGGCTCCGCCCAGCGCGTCGATCTCGGCGAGCGCCCCGGGCTACAACACCACCCACGTCCAGTGGTCGAGCGGCGGCGATGGCACGTCGTGCCGCGTCACCGGCCCCAACCTCGACACCACGAACTGCAGCGGATCGACCGACATCGGCGGCGTCGGCGCCGGCACCGCGACCTACACGATCACGGTGACCAGCCCCTACTACGGCCCGGCGAGCCAGTCGGCGTCGGCCTCGGTGTCGAACCCGCCGGCTCGCGAGGCTCGGTGCACCGCGCCCAAGCCGTGCCGCAACAACCAGAGGTCGAACTTCACGGCCGGGCTGGACGGCCCGACGATCCCGCGCAACACCACCGTCAGCGTGATCTGCCAGCTCAACGGCGCCCCGGTCGGCGGCACGCAGTACAAGGTCAACTGGAACGGCGGGCAGTACTACGTGATCGCCAGCGACTTCGCCGCCTCCGGCGGCCCCTTTCCCGCCTGTTGACGGCCCGGTCTGCGGGCTTCGAACGAACTCCTCGGAGCGTCCGCTGGGCGCGCCGATCCCACACACCTGAGAGAGGGACCCGATGACCACCACCTCGCCCGATGACGCGGCTCGCTTTGCGAAGGAGTTCGCACGCGTCCAGCAGAACATCGAACAGGTCATCCGGGGGAAGTCCGAGGTGGTCGCCACCGCCCTGGTCTGCCTGTTCGCCGAGGGGCACCTGCTGATCGACGACGTTCCGGGCGTGGGCAAGACGTCCGTGGCCCGGGCCCTGGCTGCGTCGATCGACGGGGAGTGGCAGCGCATCCAGTTCACCCCCGACCTGTTGCCGTCCGACGTCACCGGCGTCACCATCCTCAACCAGGTGAGCGGCGAGTTCGAGTTCCGTGCCGGTGACGTGTTCGCCAACGTCGTCCTCGCCGACGAGATCAACCGGGCGTCGCCCAAGACGCAGTCCGCCCTGCTCGAGGTGATGGAGGAGCGGCGGGTCAGCGCCAACGGCGAGACCCACGACGTGCCCCGACCCTTCATGGTGGTCGCCACCCAGAACCCGGTGGAGATGGATGGCACGTACCGGCTCCCGGAGGCGCAGCTCGACCGGTTCCTCATCCGCACGCAGATGGGCTATCCGAACACGCAGTCCGAGATCGAGATCCTCGACGGCTACCACGAGGGGGCCGAGATCGATGCGCTGGCCCCGGTGATCACGACCGACACCGTGCGGGCGATGGTGGGGGTGGCGGCCGGCGTCCAGGTGTCCGCCGGCGTCAAGGCCTACATGGTCGCCCTGGCTGCGGCCACCCGCGCGCTTCCCGACGTGCGCCTCGGGGCCAGTCCCCGCGGCAGCCTCGCGCTGCTGCGCGTGGCGCGGTCTGCCGCGGCCGCTGCCGGTCGCAACTACGTCATCCCCGAGGACGTGAAGCGGCTGGCCGTCGGCGTGCTCGCCCACCGCATGATCCTGACGCCCGATGCAGAGCTGCGGGGCGTCAAGGCCGAGGACGTGGTCGGCAGCGTGCTCAGCGCCGTGCCGGTCCCGCGCGACCACGTTCCGGCCTGAGCCCGCCGTGCTGACCACTCGCGGGAGGTGGGCGATCGCCTTCGCCTTGGCGACGTTCGTGGGCGCCCTGCTCACCGGGTACCCGGAGCTGTTCGTGCTGACCGCCGGGCTGGTGGCGGCGATGGCCGTCGCCCTCTTGTGGGTCTTGCGTCGGCCCGACCTCGACATCGCTCGTCAGGTGAAGCCGGATCGGGCTCGGCGCCACGACGTGGCCCTGGTCCAGCTCGAGGTGCGCAACGAGGCCCGCTGGCCCAGCCCCCCGAGCGAGGTCGCGGAACCGTGCGGACGCTTCGAGACCGTGCACGTCCGCCTGCCCCGCCTGGCCTTCGGTCGGACCGCGACCTTCACCTACCGGTTGCCCACCGCCGAGCGCGCGGCCTACGACATCGGGCCGGTCGAGCTGAGCCGGGCCGATCCGTTCGGGCTGATGCGCACCGCGCAGCGACGCGGTGACGCGACGCGCTTCTGGGTCCACCCGACGATCCACGCGTTGGCCGGAGTGGCGCCGGGGACGGCTCGAAGCCTGGAAGGCCCCGACCGGGACCACGTGCCCCACGGGAGCGTGACGTTCCACGCCCTCAGGGAGTACGTGATCGGCGACGATCTCCGCCACGTCCACTGGCGCTCGTCCGCCCGCCTCGGGGAGCTCATGGTCCGTGAGCACGTGGACACCAGCCTCCCGGACACGACCTTGGTCGTCGACACCCGCAGAGGTGCGCACCTCGATGCCGGGTTCGAGGAGGCGATGGAGGCCGCAGGGTCGATCGCCGTCGCCATCCTGGCCGCCGGCTACCCCCTCCGGATGGTCACCACGTGCGGGCGAGACGTGCGCGGCCAGTCCTTCGGCAACCACGCCAACCAGTACCTCGATGCCCTGTCGGAGGTCGAGCCATCGGACGGCGACCTCGACCAGGTCGCCCAGGAGCTGGTGCTCGGACGGCGGATCGACACGCTGGTCGCCGTCACCGGCACCGTCTCCGAGACCGATCTCGCCGCTCTCGGTGCACTCTGCCGGCGGGCTCGGGTGAGCGTCCTGGCATCGGTCGGCACTCCCGACGGCACCTCGGTGCCAGCGCCTCGCGGCAGCGTGGTCCTCCAAGCATCGACCGCCGTCGGCTTCGCCGGGTTGTGGAACCAGGGGGTGGCCCGATGAACGACGAGTCCTCCCCGGAGGTGCCCACCGCCGTCCTCGCGGTGCGCGTGACCCTGGTCGCTGCCCTCGCCGGCTGGGCCGGCGCCATGTTCTTCCCCGTGTTCGGGTGGCAGGAGCTGGCCCGACCCGTCATCGGAGCCATGGTGGTGCCCGCAGCCATCACCTGGGTCGCACGCAAGCGCCCGGTGGCGGTGGCGCTGGCCGCCGCCCTCGTCGGCTTCCTGGCCGGAGCAGCCGTCCTGGTGTTCCAGGGCGTCGGTGGGCTGGGCCACGAGATCGTCGACTCGACCGTCAACGGGTGGGCTCGCATCCTCACGACCACGATCCCGGCGGATCCCGACGCCGATCTCCTCTTCGTGCCCTTCGCCCTCACCTTCGTCGCCGCGGCGCTGGGTGCCGAACTGGTGGTGCGCCGAGGGCTGCGGGTGGCGGCGGCCTTGCCTGCCGTCCTCGTCGTGGTGGTGGCCGAGATGTTCTCGGCCGGGCTGAACGGCGACCGGATGGTGTCGGCGCTCGTCGTCTTGGCGGTGCTCGGGTCGCTCGCTCTCACCGACCACGGCGCGTCCGCCGAGAGCGACGATGCCGGAACCTCCCCCTGGTCGCTCACCTCCTCGCCGTTCGTCCGCGGCATCGGTGCCCTCGTGGTGGTGGCGGCCGTCGCCGGCATCGTCGGGCCGCACCTGCCGGGCCACGACCGCGAGCCGTTCGATCCTCGCCGGTACCAGGATCCGCCGAACGACCCCCGCCAGTCGGTCAACCCGCTGGCTGAGCTCGGCGGCTGGCGGTCCAAGGCCCAGGCCGACTCGGTCCTGTTCCGCGCCACGGTCGATCGTGACGGCCCCCTCGTCCTCCGGTTCCGGCTGGTGGCGCTCGACCACTTCGATGGACGCACGTGGAGCGAGGGTGAGGGCTACCGGACGGTCGGTGTGGTCCTTCCGTCGGCAACGGGGCTCGCGAGTGCGCCCACGGTGCGCGTCGACCAGCAGATCACGGTGGAGGGCCTCTCGGGCATCTGGCTGCCAGCCGCCGATCGACCCGACCGGCTCACCGGCGCGACGGTCCTGCAGAACCGGGCGACCGGAACCCTCGTGCGCCGCGCCGGTGACGTCACGGACCTCACGTACCGTGTCCGATCCGAGGTGCGCGATCCGGCGGTCGATGCCCTGCGGGGGGCTGCCGCGCCGCTGGACGACCCGGCCCTGGGACAGCCGAAGATCCCTGCCGAGGTCACCAAGCTGGCTGTGGCCTGGACGCAGGCCGGCGTGTCACCGTACGAGAAGGCGCTGCTCATCAAGGAGCACCTAGGCAACGGCGACTTCAAGGTCGCCAAGGACGCCCTTCCCGGCCACGACACCTCGCGGCTGCTCGACTTCCTGGGACTCAGCAAGCATCCGGCGGCCGCCGGTGACAAGCGGGGCGATGCCGAGCAGTTCGCCACCGCCTTCGGCCTGGTCGCTCGCGCAGCTGGGCTGCCATCGCGCGTCGTGGTCGGCTTCAACGCCGGCCGGCCAGAGGGTGACGACTACGTGGTGCGCGGAGCTCAGGCCACCGCCTGGGCGGAGGTGTACTTCGATGGGCTCGGGTGGTACCCGTTCGACACGCTCCCCGGGGATGCGGCGAAGCAGCTGACCCCGGAGGAGCAGAAGCTCGAGGACCAGAAGCTGAAGGAGGAGAAGGCCCTCAGCGGAGCGATCCACGATCCCAAGCGCGTCGTACCGCCACCGCAGCCACCTCCGCCTCGTCCCGTGGAGCCCCCGTCCCTCGTGTCGCAGGTCCTGCGGTGGACCGTCGGCGTGGTCGGCTTCGCCGTCCTGGCCTTCGCCCTCTTCGCCGGCTCGGTCATCGCCCTGCGCGCGTTCCGGCGTCGTCGGCGACGGAACGCCTCGGCGGCCGGAGACCGCGTCATCGGTGCGTGGCGCGACGTCATCGACGAGTTGGCGGTCCGCGGCGTCCGCATGCGCCGGCACATGACCGTCCACGACCTCCTCGACGAAGCCGGTGACGTCACACCTGCGGTCGAACCCCTCGTGGGGCTCGGCTCGGAGGTGAACCGACTCCGCTTCGGCGACCCGGTGTGCAGCGACGGGGATGCCGAGCGCGCGTGGCGAGCCGCGGATGCGTTCCGCTCGGCGGCGGCCCAGGCACAGCCCCGTCTCCGGCGGCTCCGATGGCGCCTCGATCCACGGGCGTTGGTGGCTCGCTACTGACCCAGGTCAGGGGGTGGTGGTGGCGGTGGTGCCACCGTCGGTCGCCGCAGCGGTCACATCCCGGATGCAGGTCGGGTTCGACTTGAGGGCGGCATCGGCCGATGCGATGGCGAGGACCCGGAAGCAGTAGCCGACGTTCGGATCGGGGTCGAGCCCCGAGATCTCGGCGCGGTGGACGCCGGGATCGACGATCTGGCTGCCCTTCGTCTTGGCCTTGGTCTTCTTGTCGAGACCGTGCCAGTTCACGAGGGTCTGGTTGGGGTTGTCCGGCACGTTGTCGTGCCAGCTCAAGGTAACGGAGGTCTTGTGGTCGGTGACCTGGAGGTCCGTGGGGACCATCGACGGCGTGATCTGGTTCATCTTCGGCGGGATCGTGGAGTCGGTTGTGGCGTCGTCGCCGTCCTTGGAACCGCCGAAGAGCACGAAGCCGGCCAGGAGGACCGCGACGGCCCCGGCGATGAGGTACCACCTCCGGTGCGGGCTCGACGAGGGCGATGCGGCCGGCTCGTCGGCGGCCCCGAACGGGTCAGGCTCGCCTGCTCGGGGTGGAAGGAACCCGGTGGTCCCGTCGAACGCCGCCTGGCTCGGCGCCAGGGGCGTGGCCGCGGAGGGTGTCGGCGCAGGCGGCGGAGCCGGTGCCGGCGGGATCGACTGGGGCGAGCGGAACGCCGTTTCGGTCGACTGCGAGGTCTCGGGTGGGGCGAGGAGGA
>Ga0209023_10003575_pt1 | contig 18443 bp, 17 predicted proteins | sample LakOneMetagenome_FD_187468 | JGI IMG/M metagenome (GOLD analysis project Ga0209023, IMG submission 187468) | Freshwater and sediment microbial communities from Lake Erie, Canada (SPAdes) (version 2) | ecosystem: Environmental > Aquatic > Freshwater > Lentic | place: Lake Erie, Canada...
TCTCATCGCCCGGCAGGTCGGCCGGTGCATCGGCAACCTTGGGTTTTGCACGCGACCGCGAGCGGCTTTTCTTCACCGGCGCGGCAGGCGCTTCGGCGGCCTCCGGGGTGACCTCGGCCGCATCATCTTCGCCCTCGCCTTCGGCGCTTTCGTCGGCGTCGTCGGCCATCTGATCGGCGGCCTGCGTGCCGTCACCCGTCTGGCTGCCGCCCTTGCGGCGACGCCGGCGGCGGCGCTTCTTGCGCTTGCCGGGTTCGCCCTCGCCGTCACCCTCGGCGCGCGGCTGGCCGCCGGACCGGCCGGTGGCCTGAGGGGCCGCTTCGACAACCTCGTCCTCGGCTTCATCCTCGTCGACGATATCCTCGTCGTCCATGTCATCCATCAGCGTGGTGTTCACCGACACGACCGGGCTGACCACATCCGGCACAACGCGCGTGGCCGTCTTGAACTTTTCCAGCGCAAAGTCGGGGCTGATCAGCGCCGGGTCGGCCTCGACCCGCACCGACAGGCCATAGCGGGCCTCGATCTGCGCGATATGTTCGCGCTTCTGGTTCATCAGGAAGTTCACCACCGCGATCGGCGCCTTCAAGAGAACCTCGCGCGACCGTTTGCGCGTGCCCTCTTCCTCGATCTGGCGCAGGATCGACAGCGCCAGGCTGTCATCCGACCGGATGATTCCGGTGCCGTGGCAATGGGCGCACGGCTGCGTGGTGCTTTCCAGCATGCCGGGGCGAAGGCGTTGGCGGCTCATCTCCATCAGCCCGAAGCCCGAGATGCGGCCCACCTGGATACGCGCCCGGTCGGTCTTGAGCTTGTCCTTGAGGCGCTTTTCGACGGAGGCGTTGTTTTTCCGCTCTTCCATGTCGATGAAGTCGATGACGATCAGGCCGGCCAGGTCGCGCAACCGCAATTGCCGCGCCACTTCCTCGGCCGCCTCGAGGTTCGTCTTGAGCGCGGTTTCCTCGATCGAGCCTTCCTTGGTGGCGCGCCCCGAGTTCACGTCGATGGCCACCAGCGCCTCGGTCACACCGATGACGATATAGCCGCCCGACCGCAACTGGACGACCGGGTTGAACATGCCGCCAAGATAACTCTCCACCTGAAAGCGCGCAAAGAGCGGCAGCGATTCATTGTAATGCTTCACGTTCTTGGCGTGGGACGGCATGATCATCTTCATGAAGTCCTTGGCGGCGCGGTAGCCCTTGTCGCCCTCGACCAGAACCTCGTCGATGTCCTTGGTGTAAAGATCGCGGATCGACCGTTTGATCAGGTCGCCCTCTTCGTAGATCGGCGCGGGTGCGATGGATTTCAGCGTCAGATCGCGGACCTGTTCCCACAGCCGCAGAAGATATTCGTAATCGCGCTTGATCTCGGTCTTGGTGCGCTGGCTTCCGGCGGTGCGGATGATCAGGCCCGCACCTTCCGGCACCTCGATCTCGCCGGCGATTTCCTTGAGCTTCTTGCGGTCGGCCGCGTTGGTGATCTTGCGGGAAATGCCGCCACCGCGCGCGGTGTTGGGCATCAGGACGCAATACCGGCCGGCAAGCGACAGATAGGTGGTCAGCGCAGCACCCTTGTTGCCGCGTTCTTCCTTGACCACCTGCACCAGCATGATCTGGCGCACCTTGACCACTTCCTGAATCTTGTAGCGACGCGGACGCGGCTTGCGGGTCTGGCGGATTTCTTCGGCCATATCCTCTTCGGCGACCGATTCGATCTCGGGGTCGCTGTCGGAGGCATGATCGGCTGCGACATAGGGCTCGTCCCGCCCGCCCTCGCCGTTCGTCCAGCGCGGCTCGGCCGGGGTATCGTCTGCCGGCTCGTGACCGTCATGGTCATGGTCGTGGTCGGTGGGGGTGCTTTCGGCGCCCAGATGCGACGCCTCGTGCGCGTCGCCGCCTTCTGCCGGATCGATCACCCCCATGCCGGGAATGTCGTCGCTGGTGCGGACCGGATCTGGGGTCGCCGATTCTGCGCGGCGCTCGCCCCTGGGCTGGCGGCGGCGTTGACGCGGGTTTGCCTCTTCGGCCTCTTCAGCCTCGGCATAGGCACGTTCTTCGGCGATCAGCGCTTTGCGGTCTGCGACCGGAATCTGATAGTAATCGGGGTGGATTTCCGAAAATGCCAGGAATCCGTGGCGGTTTCCGCCGTAATCGACAAAGGCCGCCTGAAGCGAAGGTTCGACCCGTGTTACCTTGGCAAGGTAGATATTCCCCGCCAGTTGCCGTCTGTTTACAGTCTCGAAATCAAATTCTTCGACCTTGTTTCCGTCGACCACCACAACGCGGGTTTCCTCCGCGTGGGTGGCATCGATGAGCATCTTGCTAGCCATGTATGTCTTCCGAACGCCAACGGCCGCGCAAACCCTGGCGGGCGGGCGCGGCGGCTGGAGTGTTTTGTTAAGGCGAGGTGCGGCGCCAAGACGAGAATGGCGGCGGCTTTCGGCCTGCCCGCAGTCTCAGTTCCTGTGGTCGCGCGTTGCATCGCGGTTCTCGTGTCCTGGGCACCGTCGGTGCCCGCTACCTTGGCCCCGACCATAGGTGGGCGGGGCAATTGCTTGGCCATCTGGCCCATTTTCCGGGGTCTGCGCGGGGCCCGAGCGGCCCTTGGCGCAACACCACAGCGAAACTGACTGGGCCGGGGCGCATGCCGAAACGCGCGCTCACCGGCTGGCGCGACATTAGCGGGGTTCACCGGCGAATGACAATGGCTTTTTGCCAAAGCGGTGCCTTCGGCCGGCCGGCACAGCCGAAAGGCGAGCGCGCACGGCGCCGCGGTCAGAGATATTCCTGCCGCTGCAACCCGTATTTCGCCATCTTTTCATTCAGCGTCCGGCGCGGCAGGCACAGTTCGTCCATCACCGCCGTAATCGAGCCGCGATGGCGGCGCATCGTATTGTCGATCAGCATCTTCTCGAAGCTTTCGACATATTCCTTCAGCGGCTTGCCCTCGGTCGTCATCGCCAGGCCGGTGTCTTCGTTGTCGGCCATCAGAAGCGACGCGATCGACCCCGACCCCCGCCGGTTCTGCAACACCGCCCGCTCGGCCACGTTGATCAGCTGGCGGACATTGCCGGGCCAAGGCGCCTGCAAGAGCTGTGCGGCCTCTTGTGCCGTCACCTGCGGGGCGTCGCAGCCATATTCCTCGGCGAACTGTTCGGTCATGCGCGCGAACAGCGTCAGGATATCCTCGCCGCGCGAGCGGAGCGGCGGCAGCACGATCTTCAGCGCCGCCAGACGATAGTAGAGATCAGGGCGCAGCACGTCCTCGACCGTGCGGCCCTGCGCGTGGTCGTTGCAGATGGCGACGATGCGGGTTTCCGCCGGGCTGCCCTGATCGTTGATGAAGGTCACAAGGCGTGATTGCAGCGGATGGCTCAGCGCCTCGATATCTTCCAGCACCAGCGTGCCACCGCGCGCCTCTTCCACCAGGGGGATCTGGCCGCTGGCCTCCATCGGGCCGAACAGGCGCACGCCCAGCATGTCTTCGGCATAGGCCGCGCAGCTGACCACCACGAATTTCTTGCCCGCCCGAGGCCCGACCGCATGCAGCGCGTGGGCCACCAGCGTCTTGCCCGTGCCGGTTTCGCCATCGATCAGCACATGGCCGTCGGCCTGGCCGAGATCAAGGATATCCTCGCGCAGCCGCTCCATCGCCGGGGACGCGCCGATGAGCTTTTTCATCATCGTCGTGCCGTCCGACAGTTCGCGCCGAAGCGCGCGGTTGTCGAGCGTCATGCGCCGCGACTGGCTGGCCCGCTTGGCCAGTTCTGTCATCCGGTCGGGGTTGAAGGGCTTTTCGAGAAAGTCGAAGGCGCCGACCCGCATCGCCTCGACAGCCATCGGCACATCGCCGTGCCCGGTGATCATGATGACCGGCAGGCCGCTGTCGAGGCTCATCAGCTTCTTGAGGAACGCCATCCCGTCCATGCCGGGCATCTTGATGTCCGACACGATCACGCCGGGAAAATCCGCGCCGATGGATTTGAGCGCCTCTTCGGCGCTCGGGTAGGTTTCCGTGTCGAAGCCCGACAGGGCCAGCCACTGGCTGATCGACTGCCGCATATCCTGTTCGTCATCGACAATCGCCACTTTCATCGCGCGCGCCATGGGTCTTCTCCGGTCCTATTCCGCCGCTTTGGTCTTCATATCCAAGATAGGAAGCTGCACCTCGAATACAGCCCCCCACCCGTCAGGTTCGCCCTTGGGCGTGTTATGCGCCGTCAGCCGCCCGCCAAGGTCGTTGACGATACCCGAAGAAATCGCAAGCCCCAAGCCCACGCCGTCACCAGGCTTCTTGGTGGTGTAGAAAGGCTCGAACAGACTATCCAGATCGGCAATCCCATGGCCGTTGTCGCGCACGCTCAGAACCGCCAGCGCCCCCGCCGTCAGCCGCAGTTCGACCCGTGGCTCGGGCACGCCCTTGGTGGCGTCAAGGGCGTTGCGCAACAGGTTGATGATGACCTGTTCCAGCCGGATACGGTCGGCCATCACCATGACCGGCTCGCGCGGCATGACGCGGGTGATCTTGACGTCGCGGTCGCGCAGCGTGGGCTCCATCATCGACAGGGCCCCCGACACGCAAGACCTTATATCTATGGGTTCGAACGCATCGCCACCCTTGCGCGCATAGCTTTTCAGCTGCCGGGTAATCGCCCCCATCCGCTCGATCAGATCGTCGATGCGCTGAAAGCTCGACATCGCCTCTTCCGCCCGCTTGCGCTGCAACAGGAGCCGCGCCCCGGCAAGATAGGTCTTCATCGCCGCAAGCGGCTGGTTCAGCTCGTGGCTGACCGAGGCGGACATCTCGCCCAGGGCCGCGAGTTTCGACGATTGCGCCAGCGTCTGTTCGGCCACCGCCAGGTCTTTTTGCGCCTTTTCCCGCTCGGCGATCTCTTGCTTGAGCCGGGCGTTCAACTGGCGCAATTCCGCCGACTCGCGTCGGATGTTCGCGGTCTCGACCAGCGCGCGCCGCGACAGGCCGTAAAAAGCCATCGCCAGCAAAAGGGCGAATCCCATGATTTCAAGCGCCAGAACCGCGTTCACCCGGTCGCGGATCGAATCGTAGGTGGTGAAGCTGACCAGCTTCCAGCCCCGGAACGGGATGCGCATTTCCGACCGCATCACCCCCACGCCCTTGACATAGGCATCCGGCGCCCGGTTCGCCCAGTCGGTCGTGGCGCGGATCGCCCGTTCGACCGCACTGGGCGCCGACCGGACCGCCAGCGCATCGGCGATGGTCAGCCCGCGCCAGCGCGGCTCGGTCGACAGGATGATGCGATTGGTACTGTCGAGCACCGCCACCGCGTCGATCTCGCCGGCGAAGGCACGTTCGAACTGGCCAAGATCGACGCCAACCATGATCACCCCCACGGGGTGCAAATCCGCATAGACCGCGCGGGAAAAGGCGAACTCGAAGGCGCCGCTTTCCGGCTCGACCACCGAAAATATCGTCTCGCTCACCCGCTGCGCCTGGATGAAGCCTTCGTTGCGGCCGAGATTGACGCTCAGCCGGTTCCGGTTGGTCGCGGCCACGACCCGGCCGGTCAGATCGACCAGTTCGATCGACGAGGCGGCAATTTCGGCCTGCGCCGAGATCAGCCGCTGCGAGGTTGCGGTAAAGCGGTTTTCGGTCAGGGCGTCGATCAGTTCGGGATCGCGCGCCAAAAGCAGGGGCACGACCGAGGTGCGCTGAAGCTCGGACAGGATCTGCCCGGTGTACAGTGCCTGGCGCACTTCGGCACGGTTGCGGGTGCTTTCGGTGAAACGGTCCGAAAGATAGGCATTGGTGATCCAGACGATCGCCACCGCAAGGCAGATGAAAAGAACAGCAAGGATGCGGTTGCGAAGCCGTCGCCGGCTCAGGGCGTCGCGCACCGGATCGGGCGCGGGTACGCCGCCCCCGGCCTGCGGCATGGCGGTCTGCTCTGTCTTGCGTGAACCCATGGACCTCACTCTAGGCGCGGGTCCGGGTCGGCTCAAGCGCCCAGGGTCAGGCAACGGCCATCGCCGCAACGAGCGAGCGGAAAAGCACCGATCCGTCTGTGCCGCCCTGCACGGCCTCGATCGCGCGTTCGGGATGCGGCATCATCCCCAGGACCCGGCGGTTTTCCGACAGGACGCCGGCGATGTCGGCCATCGCGCCGTTGGGATTGTCGTCGTAGGTGAAGGCAATGCGGTCGTCGGCCCGCAACCGCGCCAGCCCGTCGGCGTCGATGGTGTAGTTGCCGTCGTGATGGGCGATCGGCACGCCGATCCTGTCGCCCGCCGCCCAGCCCGCCGTAAAGGCGCTTTGCGCCGTGGCCACCCGCAGCGTCACCTGCCGGCAGACGAATTTCAGCCCGGCATTGCGCATCAGGGCGCCCGGCAAAAGGCCGGTTTCGGTCAGGATCTGAAAGCCGTTGCAGATGCCAAGCACATGGCCCCCCTGCCCGGCAAAGGCCGCCACCGCCCGCATCACCGGCGATTGCGCGGCGATGGCCCCGCAGCGCAGATAGTCGCCATACGAAAACCCGCCCGGAATGCCGACGATGTCGGTGCCCTGCGGCAGGGCCTGATCCTTGTGCCAGACCCGCACGACCCTGGCGCCGGCCCGTTCGAAAGCGACGGCCAGGTCGCGGTCGCAGTTCGATCCGGGAAAGGTGATGACGGCGGCCTTCATCTGTGTCTCCTCGGGCTTGGCGTGATTTTGGGCCTTTAGCCCAAAGCGGCCGCCTGTGCCAGTGCGGATGGGGGCGCTGCCCCCATGCCCCCGGAATATTTTTGCCAAGACGAAATCAGCGGATGGGTGGTGCCGGCGCCAGGGGCAGCCCGGTCCGGCCACCCGTCAGGCGATCTCGATCGAATATTTCTCGATCACGGTGTTGGCCAAGAGCTTCTCGCACATCGCCTTCACCTCGGCCTCGGCGGCGGCCTTGTCGCGCGCCACAAGGTCAAGCTCGATCACCTTGCCTTGCCGCACGCCCTCGACGCCCGCGAACCCGAGCGTGCCGAGCGCATGGCGCACCGCCTCGCCCTGCGGATCGAGAACGCCATCCTTGAGCATGACATGGACACGGGCTTTCATCGGCGGCGAACCTTTCAGTTGATCAGCGTCGGCTTGGTGATCGGGGTCGATTGCGTCGGCATGACGCCGAGGCGGCGGGCGACCTCGGTATAGGCGTCGGTCAGGCTGCCGAGATCGCGGCGGAACACGTCCTTGTCGAGCTTCTGGTTGGTCTTCATGTCCCACAGGCGGCAACTGTCGGGGCTGATTTCGTCGGCGACGATCAGGCGCATGAAATCGCCATCCCAGATCCGCCCGATCTCGATCTTGAAATCGACGAGCTTGATGCCGACGCCATACATGACGCCCGACAGGAAATCATTGACCCGAAGCGCGAGCGACACGATGTCGTCCATGTCCTGCTGGCTGGCCCAGCCGAAGGCGAGGATATATTCCTCGGACACCATCGGGTCGCCGAGCGCGTCGTTCTTGTAGCTGTATTCGACGATCGGGCGCGGCAGGGGCGCGCCTTCTTCCATCCCCAGCCGCTTGGAGATCGAGCCGGCGGCGAAGTTGCGCACGATCACCTCGAGCGGGATGATCTCGACCTGGCGGATCAGCTGTTCACGCATGTTGATGCGACGGATGAAATGGGTGGGAACGCCGATATTGGCCAGTCCGGTCATGAAGAACTCGGACAGGCGGTTGTTCAGGACCCCCTTGCCTTCGATCGTCGCCTTTTTCTGGGCGTTGAAGGCGGTGGCGTCATCCTTGAAATACTGGATGAAGGTGCCGGGTTCGGGGCCTTCGTAAAGGATCTTGGCTTTGCCTTCGTAGATCTTCTTCCTGCGCGACATGGCTGCTCCCGTCGACCTCGTGGCACACGCGGGGGCGGGCGGATCGGCCCGGACCGGGGTGATGGCGCCCCTATAGGCCGAAAGGCCAAGGCCCGCAAGGCATGGCAGGCGGACGCGGTCGCCCGGCCTGCATTTGCCGCCGTTTGGTCTTGCGGCGCGGGCCTCAGGCGGGCATATGGAGCCTGTAGCCAATCCGACGAGGGCCCGACATGACCACTTTCGATGACCGTGAACAAGCTTTCGAAAACAAGTTCGTCCATGACGAGGAAGTCCAGTTCCGCGCCGAGGCCCGGCGCAACAAGCTGGTGGGGCTCTGGGCTGCGGCGCTGATCGGCAAGGCAGGCGCCGAGGCCGAGGCCTATGCCGCCGACTGCGTCGCCGAAGACATCAAGGAACATGGCGAAGAGGATGTGTTCCGCAAATTGTCGACCGACCTTGGCGCGCTGGCCGACGAACGGACGATCCGGGCGAAGATGGCCGAATTGATGACGGTTGCCAGACACCAGGTCATGACCGACCGCTGACCACCCGGTCCTCGGGCCGAGGGCGCCTGGCAGATCCCGCTCATCATCCTGATGAACAAGTTGCATTTGAAAATCCGTGCCCCGCATGCGACAGAATGCCATGGGGGCGGCGCCAAGGCACCGGCCTCTCTTTCGCTGCCCGACATGAAGGAACCGAGATGACCGACGCGCTGACCGAGCTTCTTGCCACCCGCGACTGGCTGCTTGCCGACGGGGCGACCGGGACCAACCTTTTCAACATGGGGCTAGAGGCGGGCGAAGCTCCGGAACTGTGGAATACCGACCGGCCCGGCAATATCCGCAGCCTCTACCGCGATGCGGTCGAGGCGGGGTCGGATCTGTTCCTGACCAACACGTTCGGCGGCAACGCGGCGCGGCTGAAGCTGCACAATGCGCAAGGCCGGGTGCGCGAACTGAACCGCATCGGCGCCAGCCTCGGGCGCGAGATTGCCGATGCGGCCGGGCGCAAGATCATCGTCGCGGGGTCGGTCGGCCCCACCGGCGAGATCATGGAGCCGATGGGGGCGCTGACCCATACGCTCGCGGTCGAGGTGTTCCATGAACAGGCCGAGGGGCTGAAAGAGGGCGGCGTCGATGTCCTCTGGGTCGAGACGATCTCGGCGCCCGAGGAATTCCGCGCCGCAGCCGAAGCGTTCGCGCGCGCGGACATGCCCTGGTGCGGCACGATGAGCTTCGACACCGCCGGGCGGACGATGATGGGCTTCACCTCGGCGCAGATGGCGGCGATGGTCGAAAAGCTGCCCAATCCGCCCATCGCGTTCGGTGCCAATTGCGGGGTCGGCGCGTCTGACCTGATGCGCACCATCCTGGGTTTCGTCGCCGCGGGGCCCGAGCGGCCCCTGATCGCCAAGGGCAATGCCGGCATCCCGAAATATCATGATGGCCATATCCATTACGACGGCACGCCCGATCTGATGGCCGAATATGCGGTGCTGGCGCGCGATGCCGGCGCCACGATCATTGGCGGCTGTTGCGGCACAATGCCGGATCATCTGCGCGCCATGCGCGCAGCGCTCGAAAACCGCCCGCGCGGACCCCGCCCGACGCTGGACGAAATTGCGGCAAAGCTCGGCGGCTTCTCCTCGGCCTCGGACGGCACCGGCGAGGGCGGACCTGAGCGACGCGAGCGGTCGCGGCGACGCGGCTGAGGCGGCGGCAGGGGGACGCTGTCCCCCTGACCCCCTGGGATATTTGCGCCACAATGAAGGAGGCAGCAAAAACATTGGCGCCTTCATTGTGGGAAAATATCCCCGCCGGAGGCATTTGAGTTTTTCAGAATAGCGAAAGCTGGCCGCCGGGGCGCGGCGGCGGGGCGAACCGCGTGCAATCGAGTGGCGCCGCGGCCCCGTCGAGACGGAGCCGGCGAACCGCGAGCGTGAAGCGGCGGGCGATGAGGTCGGCATGCACGCCGCCGCCCCGCATTCTTTGGCCCCATTCGGCATCGTAATCGGCACCACCGCGCATCTGGCGCAGGCGGGCCATGACATGGGCGGCCTTGAGCGGGGCATGGCGGGCAAGCCAATCGCGAAAGAGGGGCGCAACCTCGAGCGGCAGACGCAGGAGGATCCAGCTTGCGGCGCAGGCCCCCGCCTCGGCCGCCGCCGTGAGGATCGCCTCGATCTCGGGTTCGGTCAGAACCGGGATAACCGGCGCCACCATGGCCCGGACCGGGATGCCCGCGCCGGCGAGCGCGCGGATCGTGGCCAGGCGGCGCGCCGGCGCCGGCGCGCGCGGTTCGAGCGCCCGGCAGAGGGCAGGATCGAGCGTTGTCACCGACACGCCGACGCGCACCAGATTGCGCCGCGCCATGTCGGACAGAATGTCGATGTCGCGTTCGATCATCGCGCCCTTGGTGACGATGGCGACCGGGTGGTTCCAATCGGACAGCACTTGAAGCAGGCCGCGCATGATCCGGTAGCGCGCCTCGATCGGCTGATAGGGGTCGGTGTTGGTGCCGATGGCGAGCGGACGCGGGCGGTAGCTCTTGCGGGCGAGTTCGCGGGTCAGAACCTGAGGCGCCATCGGGCGTGCCACCAGCCGGGTTTCGAAATCGAGCCCGGGCGAGAGCCCGAGATAGGCATGCGTCGGCCTGGCGAAGCAGTAGCAGCAGCCATGCTCGCAGCCCCGGTAGGGGTTCAGCGTCCGGTCGAAGGGCAGATCGGGCGAGGCGACATAATTGAGGACCGAGCGCGGCTGCTCCTCGGACACTTCGGTGCGCAACAGCCGCTCGTCCTCGGGAATGTCCCAGCCATCATCGGCCGCCGCGCGCCCGTAGGGTTCGAACCGGCCCGACATATTGGTGGCGGAACCGCGCGCACGAAGGCGCAGGAAGGGATCGGGTGACGGCAGCGGCATGGGCCGATATTAGAACATATCAGGAACATTTGCCAAGCCCCAACACAGGAGTTCCGGCCGCCACGTCGCTTTTCGTCGCACAATGCGCAGCCCATGTCGGAATTCGCCAAGTTGATAGCCGCCCCCGCCCGCTATTACCAGCGCAAGGACCGTCAGGAGACATACAATGGCCGACGAAGGCGAAATCATTCTTTCCGAACTGGACGACGACGAACTCGTGCTCCAGATGCATGACGATCTCTATGACGGGCTCAAGGAGGAAATCGCGGAGGGGGTGAATATTCTTCTCGGCCGAGGCTGGGCGCCCTATGACGTTCTGACCAAGGCGCTGGTCGCCGGCATGACCATCGTCGGCGCCGATTTCCGTGACGGCATCCTGTTCGTGCCAGAGGTGCTTCTGGCCGCCAATGCGATGAAGGGCGGCATGGCCATCCTGAAACCGCTGCTGGCCGAAACCGGCGCGCCCAAGGTTGGCAAGATGGTGATCGGCACCGTAAAGGGCGACATCCACGACATCGGCAAGAACCTCGTCGGCATGATGATGGAGGGGGCGGGCTTCGAGGTTGTCGATCTTGGCATCAACAACCCGGTCGAGAAATATATCGAAGCGCTTCAGCGCGAAGATGCGGACATCCTTGGCATGTCGGCGCTTCTGACGACGACCATGCCCTACATGAAGGTCGTGATCGACACGCTGAAGGAAAAGGGCATGCGCGACGATTATATCGTCCTTGTCGGCGGCGCGCCCCTGAACGAGGAGTTCGGCCGCGCCATCGGTGCAGACGCCTATTGCCGCGACGCGGCGGTGGCTGTGCAGACCGCGAAGGATTTCATCGCGCGCAAGCACAACAAGCTGTCGGCCGGCTGACCGGGCCCCAAACGGTTGAATTTCAAGGCCCCGGACCGCTGGTTCCAGGGCCTTTTTCAAAGAATCGCCGCATTCCTGTTGGCAATCTGGCCCGGGCCCCCCAAATTGGAATGGCGCTCAGCCTGGAATGCAAGGAGCCGGAGATGACCAAGACCCGCTTTGCCCTGCTGCTGTTCATGGTGATCGTGCTTGCCGGCGCGACGATCGGCATGGCCTATCTCGCCGTCGGCGAGGGAATGCAGTTGTGGATGGCGGCGATGGGGCCGGTTCTTCTGATGCTGACGCTGTTCTTCCACCTTCGGGGCCAACGAAAATGACCATCTCGGATGCGGCGCTGACCGAAGCGGGCCTCGATGCACGCGAGGGCGGGCGCATCCTGCTGATCGCCTGCGGGGCGCTGGCGCGTGAAATCCTCGATCTGAAGGCGGCCAACGGCTGGGATCACCTCGACCTGACCTGCCTGCCCGCCAACCTGCATCTCTACCCCGACAAGATCACCGATGCGGTCGCTGCCGCCGTCGAAAAGCATCGCGCCGCCTACCAGGGAATATTCGTCGTCTATGCCGATTGCGGAACCGGCGGGCTGTTGCAGGCGAAATGCGCTGAACTGGGGGTCGAGATGGTGGCCGGGCCCCATTGCTATTCCTTTTTCGAAGGCAACGACGCCTTCGCCGCGCGGGACGAGATGACCGCCTTTTACCTGACGGATTTCCTGGTGCGCCAGTTCGACGCCTTCGTCTGGAAACCGATGGGACTAGACCGGCACCCTGATCTGCGCGACATGTATTTCGGCAATTACGAAAAGCTGGTCTATCAGGCCCAGACCGACGATCCGGCGCTGGATGCCAAGGCGCGCGACTGCGCCGCCCGGTTGGGCTTGGCCTACGAGCGGCGCTTCACCGGATATGGCGACCTGAACGGGGCGCTGGCGCGGTTGACGACCGGCTGACTATCCCCGCGCCTCGGCTGCCAGCCGGGCGATGCGCCCGACCATGGCGCGCACGCCGTTCGACCGCTGTGCGGACAGATGCGCGTCAAGGCCAAGCCTTTTCAGTTCGGCTGACGCATCGACCGCAAGCACCTCCGCGACCGTCAGGCCCGCATAAAGTGCATGCAGGATGGCGATCAGTCCGCGCACGATCATCGCGTCGCTTTCGCCCTGAAAATCGAACCGTGCGCGCGGCCCCTGCCCGTCGATGCGCGGCAGGAACCAGACCTGGCTCGCGCAGCCCTCGACCTTGGTCGCGGGCACGCGGAACGCCTCGTCCAGCACCGGCAACGCGCGGCCGAGTTCGATGACATGGCGGTAGCGGTCTTCCCAATCGTCGAGGAATTCGAAGGTTTCGGCGATTTCTTCAAAGGCAGCGGCGGCCATGGCAGTCTCCGTCGTGACACGCCCGACGTAGTGCTTTCGCTGCCAAAGGTCCAGCCGCTGCCGCCCCTTTTCAGCGGCGCGGGAATGGGCTACCCAGAACGACATATGCAAAGGGGAGCCTTTTGATGAACCGCCCGGGCCTGAAGCGTTCGCTTGCCACCCTAGCCCTTGTGGCGCTTGTCCTGCCCCTGGCCGATTGCGGACGCATCCGCGACAGCAAGATCAACCCCTTCAACTGGTTCGGCCATTCGCGCGCCGCCGCCAGCGCCGCGGCAACCACCGGCGGCGAGGCGGCCGACGGGCGGCAACTGATCCCCCAATTGACCGGCATGGCGGTCGAAAAGATACTGGGCGGCGCGATCGTCCGGGCCACCGGCCTGCCGCCGACCCAAGGCTGGTGGAAGGCGGCGCTGGTCGCCGACAATCACGGCCGCCCGGTCGACGGGGTTCTGACCTATCGCTTCCTGGTGTTCCAGCCACAGCAGGACACCCGTGTGTCGACCCCACAATCGCGCGAAATCACCGCAGCCGCCTATGTGTCGGACCCGCGCCTTGCCGAAACGACCAAGATCGTCATCGAGGGCGGCGACAAGAGCCTGACCAGCAAGCGCTGATCAGAGTTGCACCACCCGGACCGCCCCGCCCGCAGCCGACAGCGCGATCTCGCCCCGGCAAAGCCTTAGCGCGTCGGCGCCGAACACCTCGTGGCGCCAGCCGTGCAGCATCGGCAGGTCGCGCTGATTGGCGGCGAGCGCGTCCAGTTCGGACGCCGCCGCGATCAGCTTGGGCGCGACGCCCGCTTCCTCGGACTTGGCCTTCAGAAGAACCCGCAAAAGATCGGCCAGCGCGGTATTGACCTGCAATTGCTCGCGCGCGAGGTCCAGCTTTGGGAAATCCTCGGGCTTGGCGTCCATCCCGGCCTTGACGGCGGCCAGAATGCCCTCGGCCACCTCTTGCTTGCGCCCCTCGCGTAACAGCAGGCGCGACCGGCCCAGTTCCTCGAAATTGGTCGGCCGGGTCGAGGCCAGTTCCAACAGCGCATCGTCCTTGAAGACGCGGCTGCGCGGCACGTCGCGGGTCTGGGCGTAGTCTTCGCGGAACCGCGCCAGTTCGCGCACCAGCGCCATGAACCGGCCCGACGTGGTGCGGGTCTTGACCTTCTGCCAGGCCTCGTCGGGCCGGCTGATATAGGTTTCGGGGTCCAGCAGCGTCGCCAGTTCTTCCTCGACCCATTTCTGCCGGCCGCTGCGTTTCAGTTCGGCGGCGAGATGTTCGTAGATGACGCGCAGATGGGTGACATCAGCCAGCGCATAGGCGCTTTGCGCCTCGCTCAGGGGCCGGCGCGACCAGTCGGTAAAGCGCGACGATTTGTCGAGGTTTTCACGGGCGATCTTTTTCACCAGCGTCTCGTAGCCCACCTGTTCGCCGAAACCGCAGACCATGGCGGCGACCTGCGTGTCGAACAGGGGCTTGGGGAAAACCTTGCCTTCGACGAAGAATATCTCGAGATCCTGCCGCGCCGCATGAAAGACCTTGACCGTCTCCTCGTGGCGGAAAAGGTCGTAAAGCGGCTCGAGCGACAGGCCATCGGCCAAGGGATCGACGAGCACCGCATCGCCGGTCTTGCCGGGCAGCGCCATCTGGATCAGGCAAAGCCTTGAATAATAGGTCCGCTCGCGCAGGAACTCGGTATCGATGGTGACATAGTCCTGGGTCTTGGCCGCCGCGCAAAACGCCGCCAGATCGTCCGTCGTAGTTATTGTCTTCATCGCGTTCCTGTTCGCCGCGGGGTCATCCCGCAAGGTTGATTTTGTAGGAGAGGTGCTGTGGGAAGGAAAGGGATGGGCGAAAGCTTCGCGCCACTGTTGCGCTTCTGTCCGTTATCGGGGGGTAGCGGGTGATTTGTGCCCGAAGATGCGGCATCAGAGGGTCACCGGCCTGCGGTCGCCGATTGCAAAGCGGCGCAGCACGGCCGGGTAAAGCCGGTGTTCCTGCACCAGAACCCGCGCCGCGAGTGTCGCCACGGTATCGCCCGGCAGGACCGGCACCCGCGCCTGGCCCAGGATCGGGCCATCGTCCAGCACCGGCGTCACCTCATGCACCGTGCAGCCGGCTTCGGCATCGCCGGCGGCAAGCGCGCGGGCATGGGTGTGAAGGCCGGGGTATTTCGGCAGAAGCGACGGATGGATGTTCAGCATCTGCCCCTGAAAGCGAGCGACGAACGCGGGCGTCAGCACCCGCATGAAGCCTGCCAGGCACAGAATGTCGGGCCGCGCCGCCAGAAGCGGATCCAGCAGCGCCGTCTCGAAGGCCGCGCGGTCGGCCCCATAGAGCCGGTGATCGACGGCGGCGGTGGCAATGCCAAGGGCCGCGGCGCGGGCCAGCCCCGGCGCACCAGGATCGTTCGACAGAACCAGGACCGGCCGGGCAGGATGGCCGGCCGTCATGCTCGCCACCAGCGCCAGCATGTTCGAGCCACCCCCTGAAATCAGGATGGCGACCCGCGTCACAGGATCTGGCCCCGGTATGTTACCCCCAGCCCCTCGGTCACATGGCCGAGCGGAATGACAGTTTCCCCCTGCCCCGCCAAAAGCGCGCTCAGCGCCGCCGCCCGGTCGGGCGCCACCACCGCGATCATGCCGATCCCGCAGTTGAAGGTCTTGAGCAGTTCTGGCATGGCCAGTCCGGCCCGGTCGGCCAGCCAGCGGAAGACCGGCGGCAGCGCCCAGGCGGCCAGGTCAATTTCGGCGCCCAGCCCCTCGGGCAGGACGCGCGGCAGATTCTCGGTCAGCCCGCCGCCGGTGATATGGGCCAGCCCGTGAACGCCACCGGCGCGGATCGCGGCAAGCGCCTGCCTCACATAAAGCCGCGTCGGCGCCAGCAGAACCTCGCCCAAGGTACCGGGCGCAAAGGGGCACGGATCGGCCCAGCCTAGGCCCGAAAGTTCGACGATCTTGCGCACCAGCGAATAGCCGTTGGAGTGAACCCCGTTCGACGCGAGCCCCAAGAGCACATCGCCCTTGGCCACCGCCTGCGGCAGATCGCCGCCCCGCTCCATCGCGCCAACGGCAAAGCCCGCAAGATCGAAATCGCCCCCGTGGTACATTCCGGGCATTTCCGCCGTCTCGCCGCCCACCAACGCGCAACCCGACGCCTCGCAGCCCGCCGCGATCCCGTTGATGATCCGCGTGGCCTGGTCGACATCAAGTTTGCCGGTGGCGAAATAATCGAGGAAGAACAGCGGCTCGGCCCCCTGGCAGATCAGATCGTTCACGCACATGGCCACAAGGTCGATGCCGATCGTATCGACATGGCCGGTGTCGATGGCGATCCTGAGCTTGGTGCCCACCCCGTCGGTCGCCGCCACCAGTACCGGGTCGCGGTACCCAGCCGCCTTGAGATCGAAAAGGGCGCCAAAGCCGCCCAACCCGGCCACCGTTCCCGGCCGGCCGGTGCGCTTGGCCGCTGGCTTGATCCGCTCGACAAGCGCATTGCCCGCGTCGATATCCACGCCCGCATCGGCATAGGTCAGCCCGTTTTTTCCCGCAGTCATCCCGGCCCCCGTTTCTGGCTCGCGCGCCCCCGATAGAGCAATGCGGCGCGGCTGTCTACGCCCCCGCCCCCGAGGCCGGGATCGCGCGAAAGCCCTGACCGGCCTTGACTACCCGGCACATGCCATCTGCCCCGAGATGCGCCACCACATGCGCCCCGCAGGTCAGGCTTCCATCGCTGGCCGCACGCGCCAAAAGCGCCGCTCCTGCCCGCCCGTCACCAAGTCGCCCCGCCCCGCATAGGCCGCCGCCACCCCACGCGCCCGGTCGATCGAGCCATGTGCCGCCACGGCTTTTAGATCACATGCTTGACCCGAGCGCACCATCCCCCTAAAGCAAGCGCCAGGTCGGGCCTGTAGCTCAATGGTCAGAGCAGGGCGCTCATAACGCCTTGGTTGGGGGTTCAAGTCCCTCCGGGCCTACCAGACAGACCGCAAGCCATGGATTCATGAACTGGCGTTGTGGAACTCAAAGCCCGGATCACCAGCCGGGCAGACGCCCTGTCAGCCGAAAAGATCGTGGCACAGTTCGAGCGCCTCGATCAAGGCATCGACCTCGGCCTTGGTGTTGTAAAGCCCGAACGAGGCACGGCAGGTGGCTGTGACGCCGAGATGCGTCATCAGCGGCATGGCGCAATGGGTTCCCGCGCGGACGGCGACACCCTTGCGGTCGAGCACGGTCGATATGTCGTGGGCATGGGCAGCCCCGTCGAGCGTGAAGGAGAAGATCGCCCCCTTGCCCGGTGCCGTTCCCTGGATATTCAGCCAGTTCAATCCCTTGAAGCGCGATATTGCATAATCGCGCAAAGCCGCCTCATGGGCGGCCACCGCCTCCATCCCAAGCGCCATGAGATAGTCGAGCGCCACCCCAAGCCCGATCTGCTGGACGATGCCCGGCGTGCCGGCTTCGAACTTCATCGGCGGGTCGGCGTAGGTCACCGCGTCGCGCGTCACCTCGCGGATCATGTCGCCGCCCCCCAGGAAGGGGCGCATTTCGGCCATCCGGTCGCGGGAGATCCAGATCGCGCCAGAGCCCGACGGCCCGTAAAGCTTGTGCCCGGTGATCGCGTAGAAATCGCAGCCCAGGTCCGGCACCGACACCGGCGCGTGAACCGCGCCCTGCGATCCGTCCACCAGCACCGGCACGCCCCTGGACCGCGCCCCCCGGCAGATCGCAGCCACATCGACGCGCGTGCCCGTGACGTTCGACATCTGCGTGATCGCCACCAGCCGGGTACGTGGCCCGATCGCAGAAATCACCTTTTCGGGGTCGAGGCTGCCGTCTGGTTCGGGGGCTACCCATTTCAGCACCACGCCGTGCCGTTCACGCAGGAAATGCCAGGGCACAATATTGGCGTGATGTTCCAGGAGGCTCAGCACGATCTCGTCGCCCGCCTGCATCCGTGGCGCGGCCCAGGCATAGGACACCAGGTTGATCCCCTCGGTCGTGCCGGTGGTAAAGACGACCTCTTCCGGGTCCGCGACATTCAGGAACCGCGCGATGATGGCGCGCACGTTCTCGTAATTCTCGGTCGCCAGGCTCGACAGGAAATGCAGGCCGCGATGGACGTTGGCATATTCTTCCGAATAGGCCCGCGTCATCGCGTCGATCACCACCTTCGGCTTTTGCGCCGAAGCTCCATTATCAAGATAAACCAAAGGTTTGCCGTTGACACTTCGCCCAAGAATCGGGAAGTCGGCGCGGATCTTTTCGACATCATACATGATCGACGATCCCCCAGGTGGTGGGGTCGATGCCAAACGCACCGACGATCAGCGCCAGGGCAAAGCCGATGGCCAGGAACGTTGCGACCGCGCCGGCGAACACCAGCCACAGATTGGAAAAGCCATGGAGCGCCGCGGTGAAATTCACCAGGAGCCACAGGAAGAGCAGGACGGCGAGCAGCGA
>Ga0209023_10003576_pt1 | contig 18437 bp, 10 predicted proteins | sample LakOneMetagenome_FD_187468 | JGI IMG/M metagenome (GOLD analysis project Ga0209023, IMG submission 187468) | Freshwater and sediment microbial communities from Lake Erie, Canada (SPAdes) (version 2) | ecosystem: Environmental > Aquatic > Freshwater > Lentic | place: Lake Erie, Canada...
CCGATCTGGATCTACCAGCGCCGTCCAGGCGTCGTCGGCCAGGATCGGCTTGATTTCGACGTGTTCGCCGAGCGTCGGATGCAGCAGCTTCGCGGCCTCCAGCACCAGCGCGTTGACGTCGATCTCGCGGGGCTGCAGCGGCTGCTTGCGGGCGAAGGCGAGCAGATGCTTGGTCAGGCTGGCGCCGCGTTCGGCGGCCTCGTCGATCAGCTTGGCGATCGACACGAGCTCGGGCCGGTCGGCGACGGCTTCTTCCAGGATTCCGATGGTTCCGGTGATCACGGTCAGGATGTTGTTGAAGTCATGCGCAACGCCGCCGGTCAGTTGCCCGATCGCGTCCATCTTCTGCACGTGCCGCATCTGGGCCTCGGCAGCCTGCTTTTCCGTGAGGTCGCGGCCGATGAAGAAATGGCGTCTGACCGGCTCCGACCAGGTTCCGGTCCAGTTCAGCGCGACCGCCTTGCCGTCCTTGCCGACATAACGCGTCTCGAAATTGCGCTTGCTCTGCCCGCGGCGCGCCGTTCGCATCTCGTTGCGGGTGTTCTCGAGATCGTCGGGGTGAATGAACTCGACCGCGCTGTGCCCGATCATCTCGGCCGGATCGTAACCGAGAATGGTCAGCGCGCTCGGGCTGACCTGGATGAAAGTGCCGGCGGTATCGGTCACCAGGATGAGGTCGTGCGACGTTTCGAAGATTCGCCGTCGCTCCTCGATCTCGCCGGTGAGGGCGCGCTGGGTGCGCCGGGTTTCGGTGATGTCGCGCGCGGTCTTGGATGCGCCGACGATTTCGCCGGAAGCCGAGCGGATCGGCGAGACGCTCAGCGAAACCTCGACGCCGCGGCCGTCCTTGTGCAGGCGAATGGTTTCGTATTGCTGGATGCGCTCGCCCTTGCCGACGCGATCGAGAATGTCGCGGACCTCGGCGCGCCGCTCCGGCGGGACGATGATGTCGATATGCCGGCCGACGGCTTCGGCAGAAGTGTAGCCGAACAGGCGCTCGGCGGCTCCGTTCCAGCCGGTGATGGTGCCGTCGAGCATCTTGGTGATGATGGCGTCATTGGAGGATTCCACCACCGCGGTGAAGATGCGATCACGGGCGGTACGAAGGTCCCTTTCGGAGGCGGCCTGATTGCGGAATTTTCCGAGCAGGCTGGCCAGTTGCGCCTGCAGACCGACGTTGTCGATCAGCAGCACCGCGAGCACGAAACTGGCGGCGCATAGCCCGTAAAGGCGGCCGAGATAGAAGCCGAGATCGAACCGTGCCACATTGACGATCGCTGACAGCGCGATGTCGAATAGCCAGGCGCAGAGCACGACCATCAGCCAGACGTCGAGGACCGAATGCGGTCTGCGAAACCACAGCATGGCGAGCGCGGCGAGGCACAGGCACCATACGGTCGATACCACACCGAGCATGACCGGCGTGTAATGTCCTTCCTTCAGCAGCACCGGCAGCATGTCGTGGCCGCCGGTGACCAGCGCGGTGAAGGCCGCCATCGCCACGACCACCGCCGCGACGCACGCCATGATCGCGCTCCCGGACGAGCTGCGCATCCGCGTGCCGTTATCGTGGGCCTTCAACGCGGCATAGCCGAGCACCAGCAGCGGAAATCCGCCATGCCAGATCATGAACAGCCAGACGGTGGTTTGCGGGCCTGCGCCGAGCAACCCGCCGGGCGCGAACAGGCCGGGAAAGGTGAGGGCGTGAACCGTGGCGGCGGCGGCCGTGAACAGATAACCGCTTGCCAGCAGCAGCAGCGCGCGCGAGCGCGAGACCGCGAACTGCGAGAACAGCAGAACCGCGGTGATCAGGTCGTTGATGGCGAGCGCGGATTGATAGCTCGCGACGAAGGCAGGGACCGGCGGCAGCGGTATGCCGGCAAACGGTACGGCGCAGGCAAACAGCAGCGCGGAAACGACGACGATCGAAGCCGCCGCGGCACGATCCCTGCCGGTTGCCGGCATGGTCGAGAGAAAGATGCTGCGCTCGCTACCGGTATGAATTGCCGTCTCCCGCAAACTTGCATCGAACGCCGAGTGGAATCGCAATGCCCACCATAACCTATGCGCCGCAACCGGATATCTAGCCGATATGCGGATAGCGACCCGGAGCGCATCAAGTTGATTCTGCAGCGGTTCTGGGCCGTAGCGGGAATCAACCCAAGGTTATATGCTACCTAATTGATATCCGGGCGGAAAGGCGGTCGAGCGAGTAACCGGCCCTTTACCACCGTGAGGAATAATGGCTGCGGCTTTGCGCCAAGCGTAGGGAATTTCATCACGAGCTATTGCACTATCGAGCCGGAGAATTTGATGCCCCGCGTCCTGGTTATTGACGACCAATCCGATGTGCGCGCGATGATTTCCATCGTGCTGCGGATCCACCATTTCGAGATCGTCGAGGCCGCCACCGCGGCGGCGGCGCTGCAGGCGTTCGGGGAGCAGGGCTTCGATCTTGCAATCGTCGACATCTTCCTGCAGGGCAGCAATGGTTCCGACCTGATCGGAACGCTGCGCGAACGCATGCCCGATCTGCCGGTGGTTGCGATATCCGGAATGACGGCGCTGGACTTTCTGTCCGAAGCGCCTGGCCTGTCGGATGTGGTCTGCCTGCAAAAGCCGTTTCGGCCCCATGACCTGATGCGTGCGGTCGAGGCGGCGCGAGCTGCGGTCCGCCCTCCGGTCGCAGCCGCGCACTAAGAACCCCCGGCACGCTGCAACATTGCGGCATCCTGATGCGACGCGACTTGATCGGCCGCCATGCGCTGTGACGACAGCGGGACGACGAGGCCGCAGACCAGTCCCTCGGCACGCCAGTCGAATTCAGCTTTGCCGCCGAGTTGCGACTCGATGCTGGCGATCACGCTTCTGGTCCCGAACCCCCGTGTGGTCGGTTTCTCCACCCGCGGCCCGCCGGTCTCCGCCCATCCGATTTTCAGCAGTCCCGCCTGGTCTTCCCAGTCGACCCTGAGCCGGCCGGATTGCGCCGACAAGGCGCCGTACTTGGCCGAATTGGTGATGAGTTCGTGCATGGCCAGTGCAACCGTTTGCGCGGTGGCCGGCAACAGTTGGATCTCCGGGCCCGATAGTACGACCTGCTCACCCATCGCATAGGGCGCGAGCTCTTCGTCGATCAGTTTCCTGATTTCGGCGCCTTGCCAACTCGACAGCGAAAGCACGGTGTGCACCCGCGCCAGCGCGTTGATCCGGCCCTCGACCGAATGAATGTAGGATTTCACGTTTTCGCCGCGCGTCAGACGGACGATCGACTGCGCCAGCGCCAGCGCGTTCTTGGCGCGGTGATCGACTTCCCGGGCCAGCAGATTCTGGCGCTCCTCGGCCTGCTTGCGCTCGGTGATATCGACGGTGACGCCGCTGACCCGGATCACGTGGCCGTCCTTGTCGGTGCTGGCCGCTGCCGTTCCGATGCACCAGCGCACCTCGCCATTTGGCCGCACGATGCGGAATTCAGCCTCGTATGACTTCGCGCCCTTGGCGAACCCGGCCCAGGCTTCATGGATCCTGTGAAGATCATCCGGATGAAACACGGTTTGGATATTGCCCGGCGTCAGTTCGAAGCTGCCGGAATCGACGCCGAGAATCTGATACTGGCCTTCGTCCCACAGGCAGTCGCCGTTGACCCAGTCCCAGTCCCACGATCCCATCTTGCCGGCGGCGATCGCCAGGCTTCGGCGCTGCTCGCTCTCCACCAGGCGGGTGTGCGATTCCTCGAGTTCCGCGGTGCGGGCGCGAACGCGGTCCTCGAGTTCGAGGTTGAGCCGCTCCAGCTCGCGGGTCTTGCGGTAAAGTTCGGCGAACACCTTGATCTTGGCGCGCAGCACTTCGGGCACCACCGGCACCGGGACGTAATCGACCGCGCCCATCTCGTAGCCGCGCAGCCGATCGATGTCGCTGACTTGTATGGCCGAGATGAAGATCATCGCCGTCTTCTGGAAACGGGGATGCTCGCGGATCATCGCGGCGAGTTCGAAGCCGTCGAGTTCGGGCATGCAGACGTCGACGAGAATGATGGCGACGTCGTTCTTGAGGAGGAATTCGAGCGCTTCGCGTCCGGACGAGACCGAGATCAGGTTCTCGCCGAGTTCCTTCAGGATGACCTCATAGGCAAGCAGCTTCGCCGGCTGATCGTCGACCAGAAGAATGTTGACCTTCTCGTGTTCCATCATCTGCTTGCGCCGATCAGCGGTGTAGCCACATGCGTATAGCGAGCAGCAACTGCTCGGTGTTGACTGGCTTGGCGAGGTAGTCCGATGCGCCGGCCTCGAGGCACTTTTCGCGATCTCCCTTCATCGCTTTCGCGGTCAGGGCGATGATAGGGAGACGGCCGAACGACGGATTTTGCCGGATCAAGCCCATGGTCTGATAGCCGTCCATCTGCGGCATCATGATGTCCATCAGCACGATCGATATCTTCGGATTCGATTCCACCAGTGCGATGGCTTCGTGACCCGTCGTCGCCGTCAACACGTTCATGCCGCGCCGCTCCAGCACGCTGGAGAGGGCGAAGATATTGCGTGCGTCGTCATCGACCAGCAGCGCGGTCTTGCCAACGAGATCCTCATCGGAACTATTGAGCTTCTCGAGCATCCTCTGCTTGTCAGCCGGCAATTCCGTGATCACACGGTGCAAAAACAGCGACGTTTCGTCGAGCAGGCGTTCCGGCGACTCCACGCCCTTGACCACGATGCTGCGGGCCATGGTGTGAAGTTCCGCATCCTCCTCGGCCGATAGTTCCCGCCCCGTGAACACGACCACGGGAACATTCGACAACGCTTCGTCGCTGCGGATTTGGTCGAGCACCTCGAAGCCGCTCATGTCGGGCAGCCGCAGATCCAGCACGACGCAGTCGCACGGGTTGTCGCGCAGCGTCGAGAGCGCTCCGGCGCCGGTGTCGGTGGTCACGATCTCGATGTCGTCGTGATCGAGCAGCGCGCGGATGCTCATCTGCTCGGCGGCGTTGTCCTCGACGATCAGAAGGCGCTTGCGGCGGGGCCGCGCATACTCCTTGATCTGGCTCAACGCGGCGCTGACGCCTTCGGTGGTCGTCGGTTTGTTGACAAAGGAGAATGCACCGCGCGCCAGCGCGTGCTGGCGGTCCTCGTCGAGTGTGATGATCTGGACCGGGATGTGACGGGTCAGCGGATTGTGCTTGAGCTGGCTCAGCACGGTCCAGCCCAGCATGTCAGGCAGGAAGACGTCGAGCGAAACCGCCGACGGCTGGAACTGCTTGGCCAGTTCGAGCGCCTCGGCGCCGCGATTGGCGACCAGCACCTTGAAGCCCTTGTCGTGGGCCAGATCGATAAGCACCCGTGCATAATGCGGGTCGTCCTCGACAATCAGGAGGATGGTATCTCCCGGCTCGAGATTGAGCCGGTCATCCGCCAACTGTTCGATCACGCGCTGCTCCTGCGGCGCGGTCGATTGCAGGGCCGGCGTCGCGACATATAGCGACGGGGAGGGCGCACGCGGCGCGATGGTCGGTCCGGAATACTTCAGCGGCAGATAGAGCACGAAGGTGCTGCCTTTGCCGGGCGCGCTGCGCAAATGGATTTCGCCGCCGAGCAGGCTTGCAAGTTCGCGGCTGATGGCAAGGCCGAGGCCGGTGCCGCCGTACTTGCGGCTGGTGCCGGCGTCGGCCTGCTGGAACGCTTCGAAGATCAGCTTCTGCTTTTCCGCGGGGATGCCGATGCCGGTATCGGTCACCTCGAATGCCACCACGGCCGGCGCATGGTTCAGGATCGGGTGGTCGATGCTCCAGCCGCCGACGGCGGCCGACACCGTCAGTTTGACGCCGCCCTCGGCCGTGAACTTGAAGGCGTTCGACAACAGGTTCTTGAGCACTTGTTGCAGCCGCTTGGAGTCCGTCACCATGCTGCGGCTGAGATTCTCGTCGACGCTGATGCCGAACGACAGATGGCGGTTCTCGGCTTCGTGCTTGAACGGCCGTCCGACGGTCTCCAGCAGGTTCTGGGTCAGGATTTCCTCGGCATCGACGGTCACCGTGCCGGATTCGATCTTCGAGAGGTCGAGGATGTCGCTGATCAGATTCAGGAGGTCGGTGCCGGCGCCGTGGATGGTACGGGCGAACTCGACCTGTTTTGCCGACAGGTTGCCATCGGGATTCTCGGTGAGCTGCTGGCCCAGAATCAGGATGCTGTTGAGCGGCGTCCGCAACTCGTGCGACATGTTGGCGAGGAATTCCGATTTGTATTTCGAGGTCAGTGAAAGTTCGGTGGCCTTTTCCTCGAGCGCGCGCCGCGCCTGTTCGATTTCCTGGTTCTTGCGTTCCACCTCGACGTTGCGTTCGGCGAGCTGCTGCGCCTTCTGTTCGAGCTGTTCGTTGGTCTGCTGCAATTCCTTCTGCTGCGTCTGCAATTCGCCGGCGAGCTGCTGGGATTGCGTCAGCAGGCCTTCGGTCTGCATCGTGGCCTCGATCGAGTTGAGCACGATGCCGATCGAGTCGGTGAGCTGTTCGAGGAAGGTCATCTGCGAGGTCGTGAACGAGCTGACGGAGGAAAGCTCGATCACGGCCTTGACCTGGTTCTCGAACAGAACCGGGAAGACGACGAGGTTTTTCGGGACCACGCGCAACAGCGCCGAATTGATCGGGGCTGCGCTGGTCGGGATGTCCGACAGCAGCCGCTGGCGCTTGTCCATGGCGCACTGGCCGATCAGTCCGTCGCCGAATTGCACCACCAGCGGATGCGGGTTGATGCTGTCGCCGGCATAGGCCGAGAGCAGCCGCAATTGCGGAGTTTCCGGGTTCTCCACCTGGTAGATCACGCCCATATGGGCGTTGATCAGCGGCGCCAGTTCGGTCAGCAGCAAGCGGCCCACCGTGGTGAGGTCGCGCTGACCCTGCAGCATGTTGGTGAACTTGGCGAGGTTGGTCTTCAGCCAGTCCTGTTCGGTATTCACCTGCGTCGTCAGGCGCAGGTTGCCGATCATTGTATTGATGTTGTCCTTGAGTTCGGCGACTTCGCCGCGGGCATCGACCTGGATCGAGCGCGTCAGGTCGCCCTTGGTGACGGCGGTGGCCACTTCGGCGATCGCGCGTACCTGAGAGGTGAGGTTGGCGGCCAGCAGGTTGACGTTACCCGTCAGATCCTTCCAGGTACCGGATGCGCCGGGCACGTTGGCCTGGCCGCCCAGCCGTCCCTCGACGCCGACTTCGCGCGCCACGCTGGTGACCTGATCGGCAAACGTCGCCAGTGTTTCGGTCATGTTGTTGATGGTATCGGCGAGGGCGGCGACTTCGCCTTTCGATTTCACCGTCAGGTTCTGCTTGAGGTCGCCGTTGGCGACCGCGGTCACCACCTTGACTATGCCGCGCACCTGTTCGGTGAGGTTGGCGGCCATGAAGTTCACGGTATCGGTGAGATCCTTCCAGGTGCCGGCCACACCCGGCACCTGCGCCTGGCCGCCGAGCTTGCCCTCGGTGCCGACCTCGCGCGCCACGCGGGTGACTTCGCCGGCGAAGGCGTTGAGCTGATCCACCATGGTGTTGATGGTGTTCTTCAGTTCGAGGATTTCGCCCTTGACGTCGACCGTGATCTTTCGCGACAGGTCGCCGCGCGCCACGGCCGTGGTGACTTCGGCGATGTTGCGGACCTGCGTGGTGAGATTGGCCGCCAAGAGATTGACGTTGTCGGTGAGGTCCTTGAAGGTTCCGCCGACGCCGGGCACCACGGCCTGGCCGCCGAGCCGGCCTTCGGTGCCGACTTCGCGCGCCACGCGGGTCACTTCGGCTGCGAACGAGCGCAACTGCTCGACCATCGTATTCAGGGTGTCCTTGAGCAGCAGGATTTCGCCGCGGACGTCGACCGTGATCTTCTTCGACAGGTCGCCGCCGGCAATCGCGGTCGCGACTTCGGCGATGTTGCGGACCTGTGCGGTGAGGTTCGAGGCCATGAAGTTGACGTTGTCGGTGAGGTCCTTCCAGGTGCCGGCGACTTCAGGCACTTCGGCCTGGCCGCCGAGCTTGCCTTCGGTGCCGACCTCGCGCGCCACACGCGTCACTTCGGAAGCAAAGGCATTGAGCTGGTCCACCATCGTGTTGACGGTGTTCTTCAGTTCGAGAATCTCGCCCTTGACGTCGACCGTGATCTTCTTGGAGAGGTCGCCCCTCGCCACGGCGGTGGTCACTTCGGCGATGTTGCGGACTTGTCCAGTGAGGTTGCCGGCCATCGAGTTGACGTTGTCGGTGAGATCCTTCCAGGTGCCGGCGACGCCGGGGACGTTGGCCTGACCGCCGAGCCGGCCTTCGGTGCCGACCTCGCGGGCGACGCGCGTCACTTCGCCGGCAAAACGATTCAGCTGGTCGACCATCGTGTTCAGTGTTTCCTTCAACTGAAGGATTTCGCCGCGGACGTCGACCGTGATCTTGCGCGACAGGTCGCCGCCGGCGATGGCGGTCGCGACTTCGGCGATATTGCGGACCTGGGCGGTGAGGTTGCCCGCCATCGAGTTGACGGAGTCGGTGAGGTCCTTCCAGGTGCCGGCGACGCCGGGCACTTCGGCCTGGCCGCCGAGCTTGCCGTCGGTGCCGACTTCGCGCGCTACGCGCGTGACTTCGCCGGCAAAGGCGTTGAGCTGGTCGACCATCGTGTTCAGCGTTTCCTTCAACTGAAGGATTTCGCCGGATACGTTCACCGTGATTTTTTTGGAGAGGTCGCCCTTGGCGACGGCGGTCGCGACTTCGGCGATGTTGCGGACCTGGCCGGTGAGGTTCGAGGCCATCGAGTTGACGCTGTCGGTGAGATCCTTCCAGGTGCCGGCGACGCCGCGCACCAATGCCTGGCCGCCGAGCTTGCCTTCAGTGCCGACTTCGCGCGCCACGCGGGTGACTTCGCCGGCGAAGGCGTTGAGCTGGTCCACCATCGTGTTGACGGTGTCCTTCAGCTCCAGAATTTCGCCGCGCACGTCGACCGTGATCTTCTTCGACAGGTCGCCGTTGGCGACGGCGGTGGTCACCTCGGCGATGTTGCGGACCTGTGCCGTCAGGTTCGACGCCATCGAGTTGACGCTTTCCGTCAAATCCTTCCAGGTGCCGGCGACGCCGAGCACGTTGGCCTGGCCACCGAGCCGTCCGTCAGTGCCGACCTCGCGGGCGACGCGCGTCACTTCGCCGGCAAAGGCGTTGAGCTGATCGACCATCGTATTCAGCGTTTCCTTCAATTGAAGGATTTCGCCGGATACGTTCACCGTGATCTTCTTCGACAGGTCGCCGCCGGCGATCGCGGTGGCGACGTCGGCGATGTTGCGGACCTGCGCCGTTAGGTTAGACGCCATGAAGTTGACGTTGTCGGTGAGGTCCTTCCAGGTGCCGGCGACGCCGGGCACCTGCGCCTGACCGCCGAGCTTGCCTTCGGTGCCGACCTCGCGGGCGACGCGCGTCACTTCCGAGGCGAACGAGTTGAGCTGGTCCACCATCGTGTTGATGGTGTCTTTCAGTTCCAGAATTTCGCCGCGGACGTCGACCGTGATCTTGCGCGACAGGTCGCCGCGCGCCACGGCGGTGGTGACGTTGGCGATGTTACGCACCTGAGCGGTGAGGTTGCCGCACATCGCGTTGACGGAGTCGGTAAGGTCCTTCCAGGTGCCGGCGACGCCGGGCACGATGGCCTGGCCGCCGAGCTTGCCGTCGGTGCCGACTTCGCGGGCGACGCGCGTCACTTCCGAGGCGAACGAGCGAAGCTGATCCACCATCGTGTTGATGGCTTCCTTGAGCTGCAGGATTTCGCCGCGGACGTCGACCGTGATCTTCTTGGACAAGTCGCCGTTGGCGACCGCGATGGTGACTTCGGCGATGTTGCGGACCTGGCCGGTGAGGTTGTTGGCCATCGAGTTGACGCTCTCGGTCAAGTCCTTCCAGACGCCGGTCACCTCAGGCACCTGGGCCTGGCCGCCGAGTTTGCCCTCGGTGCCGACCTCGCGGGCCACGCGCGTCACTTCCGAAGTGAACACGCTGAGCTGCTTGATCATGGTGTTGACGATGTTGGCCGACTGCAGGAATTCGCCGCCGAGCGGGCGGCCGTCGACGTCGAGCTGCACGGTCTGCAACAGGTTGCCTTGCGCGACCGCGGCGACCGCGCGGGTCACTTCCCGGGTCGGCCACAACAGGTCGTCGATCAGCGCGTTGACGGAGCCTTCCATGTCGGCCCACGAGCCGCTGGTGAGGTCGAACTTGACGCGCTGCCGCGTCTTGCCTTCGCGGCCGACGACCTGGCCGACGCGCTCGAGCTGTTGCGCCATGCGTTGATTGGCGGAGACAATTTCATTGAAGGTATCGGCGATCTTGCCCTCGATGCCGATATGATCGCCGGTCATGCGCACCGAGAAGTCGCCGGCACGCATCGCTTGCAGCGCGTGCAGCAGATCCTGCAGCGGGTCGGACATCGAGGATTGAGTGTTCGGGGCTGGCTTGCGCCCGGAGAGGCGTGATGACGTTGCTCCGGTGGAAAGCTCACTCATGCGATCTCCTCGAGTCCGGTTCGCGCAAATCCAGATGCAGAAGCGATTCCGCGACATACAATCGGCAGCCCGCCTGCAGATCAAGCGGGAACAATGGTAAGCGCTTTGAAATCAATGACATGGAACTCTGCCCGAAGTTCCAATTCAGGCGTGAGGGATTGGTTCCATGACGTGTGGGATTAATTTCAAGGACATGAAACAAAAACGCCCCGGCGAGCCGGGGCGTTGGAAGTTCCGGAACAGGAACTTGTTGGAACCGAACTCCTGATCAGGAGCCCTTGGGATTGACCTCGGCGTAGTTGCCCTTGGCGTCCCACTTGTAGACGACATAGTCGAGCTGCTTGATGTCGCCCTTGGCGTCGAATTCGAGCTTGCCGATCACGGTGTCCCAGGCGCCGGCCTTGATCGTGTCCATCACCTTCTTGGGGTCGGTGGTGCCGGCCTTCGCGGCCGCCTGCGACCAGACCTGCATCGCGGCGTAGGTATAGAGGGTGTAGCCTTCCGGATCGATGTTCTTGGTCTTGAAGCGCTCGACGATCGCCTTTGCGGTCGGCTTGTTGCGCGGGTCGGGGCCGAAGGTGAACAGCGTGCCTTCGCCGGCGGGACCGGTGATCGAGGCGAACTCCTTGTCGGCCAGCGCGTCGCCAGCCATCAGCACCGTCTTGAGTCCCTGGTCGCGCATCTGCCGCACCAGCAATCCGGATTCCTGATGGTAGCCGCCGACATAGACCAGATCGATGTTGTCGCGCTTCAGGCGTGAGACGATGGCGTTGAAGTCTTTGTCGCCCTTGTTGTAGGACTCGAACATCTTTTCGGTGAAGCCGGCCTTGTTCAGCGCCTTCTTGGTCTCGTCGGCGAGGCCTTTACCGTAGGTGGTCTTGTCGTTGAGGATGGCGACGTTCTTGTCCTTGTAGTTCTTCAGGATGTATTCGGCGGCGACCAGGCCCTGCTGATCGTCACGGCCGCAGACGCGCGCCACGTTCCAGAGCTTGCGCTCGGTATAGAGCGGGTTGGTCGAGGCCGGCGTAATCTGCAGCACGTTGCCGTCGGCATAGGCCTCGGAGGCCGGGATCGATGACGACGAACAATAATGCCCCGCCACGAACGGGATCTTGGAAGAAGCGAACTTCTCGGCGATCGAGCGCGCCTGCTTCGGATCGCAGGCATCGTCGCCGACCTGTAGCGCCAGCTTCTTGCCGAGCACACCGCCGGCGGCGTTGAGGTCTTCCACCGCCTGTTCGGCACCGTTCTTCATCTGACGCCCAAAGGCCGATTCGCCGCCCGTCATCGGGCCTGCCACGCCGACCGTGATGTCCTGCGCCAGCGCGCTTGCCGATAGCGCCAGCGATGTGCCCAAAGTCAGGCCCAAAGTCAGACCGATGAGTTTCAGTGATTTCATGAGGTATCCTCGCGGGGTGGTCGATTTCGGGAGCACCCGGTGGTCGGGTGCGAAAATCGGTTCCATTGTCGGCTGATTTTAGCGCGAAGTCATCGGCAATTTTCGGGCAAACCGATGGTACCTTCGCCGCATCTTGCCGCAGTGACGGCTGCGGTGGCCGGGCGCTAGCCCCGCCGGCCGCCTTCCAGGTAGGCGGCACGAATTTCCGGGCGCTGCAGCAAATCGCTGCCGGTGCCGGACAGGGTGATCAGGCCGTTGACCATGACATAGCCGCGATGGGCGAGTTTCAGCGCGTGGTTGGCATTCTGCTCGACGATCAATACGGTCAAACCGTCCTGCCGGTTCAGGGTCCGGATCGCGTCGAAAATCTGCCGCGCGATCAGCGGCGCCAGCCCGAGTGAGGGCTCGTCCAGCATCAACAGGCGCGGGCGGCTCATCAGCGCGCGGCCGATCGCCAGCATCTGCTGCTCGCCGCCGGACAGCGTGCCGCCGCGTTGGGTCAGGCGCTCCTTCAGCCGCGGGAACAGCGCGAGCACGCGTTCGAGGCCGCTGGCGCGATCGGCCTCGCTGCTGTCGGTCGCATCCGCACCCATCTGCAGGTTTTCCGCCACGCTCATGCGTGGAAAAATCCGTCGGCCCTCGGGCGACTGGGCGATCCGCATCCGCGCGATCTCGTGCGTCGGCACGTCGGTGATATCTAGGCCGTCGAACTCGATGGCGCCGGAGCGGGCGCGGGGCCGGCCGAAGATCGTCATCATCAGCGTCGACTTGCCGGCGCCGTTGGCGCCGATCAGGGCCACGATCTCGCCAGCGTTGATGGCGATGTCGATGCCCTTCAGCGCCTCGATCTTGCCGTAGGAGGCGCGCAATCCGCGGACCGCGAGCAGGGGTGTGGTCGATGGCGCGGTCACGTGCCGCTCTCCATTACGGCGATGGCTTCTTCCTCGTCGGCGCCGAGATAGGCGGCGATCACCTTGGGATCGTCGCGGACAGTCTGCGGCGTGCCTTCCGAAATCTTGACGCCATAGTCCATGACGACGACGTGGTCGGAGATTTCCATCACCACCGACATGTCGTGCTCGATCAGCAGGATCGAGGTGCCCTGGTCGGCGCGGATCGACAGCAGCAGTTCGTTCAAGGCGCCGCTCTCGCGGGCATTCAGCCCGGCGGCAGGTTCGTCGAGGCAGAGCAGCGCCGGTTCGGTGCACATCGCGCGCGCGATTTCCAGCCGACGCTGATCGCCATACGGCAAGTTACCGGCGGCATCGTCGGCGCGATCGAGCAGCCCGATCCGGTCGAGCCAGCTCCGCGCCAGGTCGATCGCATTCTTCTCGGCCTGGCGCCACGATGGCGCGCCGATCAGGCCGAGGAAAGTCAGTCCGGAGGCGCGCATCAGCGCATTGTGCTGCGCCACCATCAGGTTTTCCAGCGCGGTCATGCCGGGAAACAGCCGGATGTTCTGGAACGTGCGCGCGACACGCGCAATCTTCGAGATGCGGAAATCGTTGAGCCGCTCGAGCTGGATGTTGCGGCCGTCATCATGCGTCAGCCGGATACTGCCGCCGCTCGGTCGGTAGAAGCCGGTGATGCAGTTGAATACCGTGGTCTTGCCGGCGCCGTTGGGGCCGATCAGCGCCGTAATCTTTTTCCGTTCGGCACTGAAGGAGAGTTCGTTGACGGCGACGATGCCGCCGAAGCGCATCGTCAGTCGGTCGACGGACAGGATGTGGTCGCCACTCATCCGTGTCCCTCCTTGACGAGGTCGGAGGAGATCGCCTGGTTGCGCTCGAGGAACACGGTCGGCGCGCGGTGGCCGATCAGCCCGCGTGGGCGCCAGATCATCAGCAGCACCATCGCAATGCCGAACACCAGCATGCGATACTGGTCGAACCCGCGAAACAGTTCGAAGCCGCCGATCATGGCAAGCGCGGCCAGCGCGACGCCGAGCTGCGACCCCATGCCGCCGAGCACCACGATCGCCAGCACCAGCGCCGATTCCTGGAAGGTGAAGGATTCCGGGCTGATAAAACCCTGGCGCGTCGCGAAGAATGCGCCGGCAAAACCGCCGAACATCGCGCCGGTTGCAAACGCCGTCAGCTTGGTCGTGGTGGTGTTGATGCCGAGCGCGCGGCAGGCGACTTCATCCTCGCGCAGCGCTTCCCAGGCGCGGCCGATCGGCAGCCGCCGGAGCCGGATCGTGACCCAGTTGGTCAACAGCGCCAGCGCCAGAATGAGATAGAACAGGAACACGATGCGGTGGGTCGGCGAGAACTCGATGCCGAGCCTTGCCGCCAGTCCGTCCTCGCCGGGGGAGAGCGGAATGCCGAACATGGTCGGCCGCGGAATGCCGCTGATGCCGTTCGGGCCGCCGGTCAGATCCTGCCAATTGATGATGACGAGGCGGATGATTTCGCCGAAAGCGAGCGTCACGATCGCGAGATAGTCGCCGCGCAGCCGCAGCACGGGAAAGCCGAGCAGCACGCCCCAGAACGCGGCGAGGATGCCGGCGAGCGGCAGGCAGACCCAGAACGAGAGCCCGAAGTTGGTCGCCAGCAACGCGTAGGAATAGGCGCCGACCGCGTAGAACGCGACGTAACCGAGGTCGAGCAGGCCGGCCAGCCCCACCACGACGTTGAGGCCCCATCCCAGCATCACATAGGTCAGCACGAGAATGCCGAGGTCGAGAATGTAGCGCTGGTCGTAGAAGATGACAGGCACCAGGAACGTGAACACCAGCAGCGCGGGTGCGACGAGGCGTCCGGCCAGCGACAGCGCCGACTGTACCCGCGCCGGCACCACGTGGATGGTGCCGACCGGTCCCCACCATTGCCGCAGCAGTTCGACCACGATGCTGCCGCCGAACACGATGCCGACCATGGCGGCGAGATCGCCGAACCGGGTCCAGTAGATCAGTTGGCCCTGCGGACCCGCTTCTGTGCGCACGCCGATCATCAGCGAGAACAGCACCAGCGCCACCAGCGCGCTGATCAGCGCCTTCTTGAAGATGAAGGCGACACCTGGAGCGCGCGAGGCTTGAGAGGGAGCGGCGAGGGGTGCGGTCACGCGGCAGCCCGTCAGACTTTTTCGACTTCGGGCCGGCCGAGCAGGCCGGTCGGAAGGAAGATCAGGACGATGATCAGGATCGAGAACGCCGCGACGTCCTTGTATTCGACCGAGAAGTACGCCGACCAGAACGTCTCGATCAGGCCGATCAGGAGTCCGCCCAGCATCGCACCGGGCAGCGAGCCGATGCCGCCGAGAACCGCGGCGGTGAACGCCTTGATGCCGGCAACGAAGCCCATGAAGAAATCGACCAGGCCGTAGTAGAGCAGGTACATCATGCCGGCGACGGCGGCGAGTGCTGCCCCGATCACGAAGGTCATCGAGATGGTGCGGTCGACGTCGACGCCGAGCAGCGACGCCATGGTCTGGTCCTGCTCGCAGGCGCGCATGTCGCGGCCGAGCCTCGTGCTCGACACCAGCCAGGTGAACAGCGCCAGCAGCACGACGGTCGTGATGACGACGACGATCTGGATGTTGGAGAGCTGCACGGCAAACCCGCCGGCGCCTTCATGCAGCATGTAGCCGCCGGTGATGATCGGCGGCACCGGCTTGACCCGCGCACCCTGGGAGACTTGCGAGTAGTTGATCAGCACGAACGACATGCCGATCGCAGATAGCATCGGCGCCAGCCGGAACGAGTGTCGCAGCGGCCGGTAGGCGATACGCTCGATGGTCCAGCCATAGAGCGCGGTAACCGCCATCGATACCAGCAGCACGATCAGCAGGATCAGCGGGATCGCGGTCAGGCCGAGCGAGACCAGGATCAGGAAGGTGATCAGGGCAATGAAACCGCCGATCATGAAAATATCGCCATGGGCGAAATTGATCATGCCGACGATGCCATAAACCATGGTGTAGCCGATGGCGATCAGGCCGTAGATCGAGCCGAGCACGAGGCCGTTGATCAATTGCTGGGCGAAATAATCCATGCGCTGCCGCTATTAGAGAAACTCAACGCGGCGAGGGCCCCCGGCAGCCTTAACCGATGCGTCGTGCCGTTTTCTAACAGCGGGAACCCGGGGCGGCAACAGCGCGGGCTGCGGCCAAGAGGCTTGTACAGAGCTAGTTGCCGCCCCGGGTTCCGGCGTCACAGTCCGGACACGGCTTTGCCGCGCAATGACCGCCGGGAAACCGATGCGGAACCGCTGTTTCTCCGCAACCAATCTCGGGGCTTCCCGTTGAAGTGGGCTACGTCAAACATGGGAGATCCCAGACATGAGCAACCCCAATCAAAATCCGGGCCAGCAGAACCAGCAGCCGGGTCAGAAGCCCGGCCAGCAGCAGCAGGGCGGCGGCCAGAAACCGGGTCAGCAGCAGCAGGATCCGAGCCGCCAGGGCCAGAACCCGAATCGAGACCGCTAGTTCGAATTCGAGCGAAGCGAACAGGAAAGCCCTGCCGAAAGGCGGGGCTTTTCGTTATCGCCATCGTGCTCAGTAAAGGCTGACCGGAATGGCGCTCTGAATCACCGCATCCGACCCGACCGGCAGGTCGACCCGGTAGCCGTCGAACCCGGCAACCCAGCCGGACGATGGTCGAACCTGCGAGACGCCTTCGAAGAACAGCGGCCTCATGAACCACGCCGCCAATTGCGGGATGAAGTGCGTATAGACCAGCAGCTTGACGTTGGCGTCGTTGGCGATCTCCGCGGCATCGACCGGGCTGGAATGGTAGTCCTCGATATCGCCCATGATCTTGGCGATGACCTTGTTGCCGACGCCGGCGGCGGCGTCCTGGTAGATCTGCCGCATCCGCTGCGACTGGGCTTCGTGCACCAGCACGTCGGCGTTCCGTGCGCCGGCGGCGACGTTCGGCCACTTCCGGGTGTCACCGCTGACGAAGACCGAGCGGCCCTTGTAGTCGAACCGGTAGCCGACGGCGGGACGCACCGGCTCGTGATTGACCTCGAACGCGGTCACCACCAGGTCGCCGTCGACCAGGATCTTCTCCTGTTCGCTTCGGCCTTCCGACATGCCGATACGAAATGGCGCTGCGATCAGCGGAACGGCGTCGAGCGGCGCGATCTCGCTGCCGTGATGCGCAGAGCGATAGCGGTCGTCGAGCGCGTAGGCGGTGTTGAAGCCGGCAACGACTTTCTCGACGCCGGGTCCGCCATGGACCGGCAACGGCTGCTTGCGGCCGGCGATCCACGACTGCATCCGGAACTCGCCGAGATCGCCGATATGGTCGGAGTGGAAGTGCGTCAGCATGACACCGGCGATGCGTTCGCCGGGGAACCCCATCAGCGCAAGGGTTTTCCACGACTCCGGCCCGGTATCGACGATATAGGCCCGCTCGCCCGCGATCACGATGGTGCAGGCCTTGGCGCGTTGCGGGTCGGGCAGGGGAGCACTTGTGCCGCACAGGATCACGCGCAGCGCCTTGCCGTCGAACAGGTTCGGATCGATCGGGTGGGCGAGACGCCCGTGGACCCTGTGGGCGAACACGTAGGCGCCGACGGCCGGGATGCGGCTGAGAACGCCGATCGCGATGGCTGCCACAACGATCAGCCCAAGGCCGATGCCCGCGCCACGCATCAGGATTTTTCGCGACATCATCCGCCTGTCCTTCCTACGGCCGGCCCAGGGAGCGCCGCCCGAGCCAGAGCAGCCCGATCATCACGGCCTCGACCAGCATCGGCGGTCCCATCGCCGGATCGAAACCGCTTGCGGCGACCGTGATCAGGCGGCCGGCCAAAGTGAGGGTGATCAGCAGCAAGGGCGCCAGCAGCAGTCGGGCGTCTTCGCGCACTGCGCCGGCGATCGAGAGCAGGCCACCGACCGCAAAGAAGGCAAAGAAGTCGCCGCGCAGCGTGGCATGGCCGAGTGGGTTCAGGAAGCCCACGCCGAGCCGTGCGCCCGCGCTGGCGGGATCGAGCAGGAAGCCGAGCGCGAGGATGACGAACAGCAGGCCGGCAAGGCCGATCGCGACGCGCAAGATCATACGCAAGTTCGTTCCTCCCCCGGATTGGTCGGCGCGCCGTCCCGCGGTTCGCACCGTCGCGACGGCCGCCTCCGATTGACGCTCAGTCAATCTTATGGCACACATAGTGTCAATAATGGTTGGAAAGACCGGGCGCCGCCGGGCGCGCCATTCTGTCAGTCATCTGCTGACCGGGGAGACGGCCATGAAGCGCAGGCGGCTAGTCGCTGCGATCGTTGTGTTCGCAGCCGTCGCGCTGGCGGGATGGCAGGCGTTCGAACGCTACTGGTACTATCTCCCGGGCATCATCGCCGCGATCAAGGATCCGATGGGTCCACCGCAGCACGTGACCTGGTCGAAAGCCCCGGCCGTCGCCGCCAAGTCTGGTGGTGAGCGTCCGCCTAATGTGGTCGTGATCCTGGCCGATGATCTCGGCTGGAATGATCTGACCTTCAACGGCGGCGGCGTCGCCAATGGCGGAGTGCCGACGCCGCGCATCGATTCAATCGGCAGGGATGGTGTCACCTTCACCCAGGCCTATGCCGGCGATGCGACCTGCGC
>Ga0209023_10003577_pt1 | contig 18426 bp, 11 predicted proteins | sample LakOneMetagenome_FD_187468 | JGI IMG/M metagenome (GOLD analysis project Ga0209023, IMG submission 187468) | Freshwater and sediment microbial communities from Lake Erie, Canada (SPAdes) (version 2) | ecosystem: Environmental > Aquatic > Freshwater > Lentic | place: Lake Erie, Canada...
GAGGTCTCCGCGTGACGCCGCGGATCCTGCCCGGCGACCGCCGCGCCGTGGGCCTGCCGATCTGGCTCTTCAGCCGGCTCGCAGGCCGCGTCACCGGCACGAACCCGCCGCACATCTTCCTGACGCTCGGCCGCAACCGCGGGCTGTTCTGGGGCTGGCTGCTGTTCGCCGGGCGCCTGATGCCCGGCGGCAAGCTGCCGCGGCGTGAGACCGAGCTCGTGATCCTGCGTGTCGCGGGCACCCGCGGCTCGGAGTACGAACTGACCCAGCACCGGCCGATGGGCGGCAAGGCGGGGCTCAGCGCCGACGAGGTCGAGCGGGCCGAGACCGGCAGCGACGAGGACTGGACAAGCAAGGACGCCGCGCTGCTGACGGCCACCGACGCCCTGCTTGCCGATCGCGATCTCGACGACCACGCCTGGGCCGCGCTCAGCGCCCACTTCGACCAGCGCACCTGTGTCGAGATCCTGATGCTCGTCGGCCACTACGACATGCTCGCCACAATGCTGCGCACGTTGCGGGTGGAACCCGACCAGCCGCGCCGCTGACGGTCTAGCCTCGGGCGGCCGTGGCCGCAACGTCCCAGCCCACCACCACGCCCTGGCGGGCGCTGCTCGACGAGGGCCGCGGCGACGGACGACTGGTGCGCGAGGCCTTCGAGGCCCAGCGCGAGCCGCGCTACGAGCCGCTGCCGCATGACCTGCATCCGGCGCTCGCAGCAGGACTGACCGACGCGGGCATCAGCCAGCTCTACAGCCACCAGGCCGAGGCTTGGGAGGCCGCCGCCGAGGGACCGTTCATCGTCACGACCGGTACCGCCTCAGGCAAGTCGCTCTGCTTCAACCTGCCGGTGCTCGACGTGCTCTGCACGGACACCAAGGCCCGTGCGATCTACCTCTACCCGACCAAGGCGCTGGCCCAGGACCAGGCGCGTGCCGTCAGCACCTTCGGCCTCGGTGACCGCGTGCGCCCCGCCATCTACACGGGCGACACACCACGGGAGCAGCGGGGGCAGATCCGCAAGTCCAGCAACCTGATCCTGACGAACCCCGACATGCTGCACGTCGGCGTGCTGCCGAACCACGCCGCCTGGGCCAACCTGTTCACGAACCTCGCGGCGGTCGTCGTCGACGAGGCCCACGTCTACCGCGGCGTGTTCGGCTCGCACGTCGGCAACGTGCTTCGCCGCCTGCGGCGGATCGCAAACGCCTACGGCTCGAACCCGCGCTTCCTGCTCGCCAGCGCCACGATCGCCAACCCGGTCGAGCTGGCCGAGGAGCTGACCGGGCTCGACGAGATCGCCCACATCGGCGACGACGGCTCGCCGGGGGTGCGGCGCCAGATCGCGATGTGGAACCCGCCGGTGATCGACGAGGCGCTCGGCACGCGCCGCTCGGCGCTCGGCGAGGCCGCTGACGTGGTCACCGAGCTGGTCGCAAGTGGTGCGCGCACGATCTGCTTCGTGAAATCGCGCAAGGCGGTGGAGCTGGTCGCGTCGATCGCCGCCGACCAGCTGGCCGATCGTGACCCGGCGATGCGTGATCGGATCGCGCCGTACCGCGCCGGCTACACCGCCCAGCAGCGCCGCGAGCTCGAGCAACGGCTGATCAGCGGCGACCTGCTCGCCGTCGTCACCACCGATGCGCTCGAGCTCGGGATCGACATCGGCGCGCTCGACGCGTCGGTCGTGATCACGTTCCCGGGGACCGTCGCCTCGCTGAAACAGATGTGGGGCCGCGCCGGCCGCCGCGGCCAGGGTCTTGCGATGTACATCGCCGGCGAGGACGCGCTCGACCAGTTCTTCTGCCGCCACCCCGATGAGTTCCTGGACCGCGCCGTCGAGGCCGCCTTCAGCAACTACGAGAACGAGACGATCCACGATCCCCACCTGCTCTGCGCGGCGTACGAGGGCCCGATCGACGCTGACGCTGATGCCGAGCGCACGATCCTCGGGCCGCGGCTGCGCGCGCATTGCGAGCACCTCAGCGCGACCGGGGTGCTGCGCGAGCGCGCCGGCCAGTTCATCCCGCGTGACCGCGAGGGCTACCCCGCCGCCGAGATCTCCCTGCGATCGGGCAGCGCCGAGAGCGTCGCGATCGTCGACCTCAGCGCCGGCGAGGTGCTCGGCACGGTCGAGCTGACCCGTGGGTTCAGCACCGTGCACGACGGCGCGATCTACCTGCACCAGGGGCGGCGCTATCGCGTCGAGCAGTTCGACCCCGAGTCGCGCCAAGCGCTGGTGGCGCCGAGCGAGGAGCCGTACTACACGCAGCCGAAGAAGGAGACGGACACGACGATCGAGCGGCTGCTGGACCGTCGCGACGTCTGCGGCTCGACCTTGAGCTTCGGCCTGGTCTCCGTCAGCGAGACGGTGATCGCCTACCAGCGCAAACGGCTCGGCGACCACAGCGTGATCGACATCAGCAGCCTCGATCTGCCCGAGACCACCTACACGACCCAGGCGATCTGGTACGAGCCGGGGCGTGACGTGCTCGGCTCGACCGTCGGCATCGAGCAGCTGCTCGGCGCACTGCACGCCACCGAGCACGCGCAGATCGCCGTGCTGCCGCTGCTGGCGATGTGCGACCGCTGGGACATCGGCGGCCTCTCAACCAACCTGCACGCCCAGACGAGTGGCCCGACGATCTTCATCTACGACGGACACCCGGGCGGCGTCGGCATCACGGCGCAGGCGTACCGCGAGTTCGAGCAGCTCGTCGACGACGCCTACCGGCTGATCAGCGAGTGCCCGTGTCGCTCCGGCTGCCCATCATGCGTGCAGTCACCGAAATGCGGCAACCTCAACGAGCCGCTGGCCAAGGACGCTGCAGCCGCGCTCCTGCAGCGCATGCGGGACGCCTAGACCTGCAAGTCCGGTTGCAGACACCAGATCCGCAATCACGCTTGCAGACCGAAACTTTCGGGGCCGAACCCCGATCATCACGGGGTAGATGCGGCTGTTCTCTCCACTGCGCGCCTGCCTCGCTCTGCTCTGCGCTCTCCTGCTCACGGCGCCGACGGCCTTTGCCGACAGCGGCGGAGCCCAGGCGCCGTCGTCCGACGGCGGCACCTCGCCGGATGCGTCAGTCCCGGCACAGCGCAAACCGCACCGCCCGATCGCACACACCTTCCGCGTCACGCCGCGGCGGCTGAAGGCCGGCAGCCTGCCGCGCGTCGCGGTGCGGATCGACGAGCGCGGCGTCAAGCGGGTCACGCTGCGGATTGCCCTGGTGCGCGTCGGCCACCGTCACGCAACCGCGACGATCCTGATCAAGAAGGCGCGTACCGGGCGGCTGCTGCATCCGCGGTGGCCGGCGGCGACGCGGCTGCACCAGGGCCGCTACGTGATTCGCGTCCATGCCAAGGGACCGCATGGGGCGACGCTGCGCCGGACCCACCGGGCAAGCGGCAAGGTCACGATCTCCGTCGTCGCCAGGCCAAAGCCGAAGCCGAAACCGAGGCCCGCGCCTCAACCGGAGCCCTTTCCGCTGCCGAGCTCCGGCGCGGGCGTGTTCCCGGTCGCCGGCCCCCACTCCTTCGGCGGCGACGACGCCCGCTTCGGCGCCAAACGCAAAGGTCACACGCACGAGGGCCAGGACGTGATCGCTGACCGCGGCACGCCGGTCGTCGCGCCGCTCGGCGGCACCATCAATACCGCCGACTACGAAAAGGGCGGCGCCGGCTACTACATCGTGCTCGACGCCAGCGACAGCCGGTCGTTCTTCTTCGCCCACTGCCGCAAGAACACCGTGGTCGTGACGGCTGGGCAGGCGGTCTCGCCGGGCCAGCGGCTCTGTGACGTCGGCCGGACGGGCGATGCCACCGGACCACATCTGCACTTCGAGATCTGGGTCGGCGGCTGGCGCCGCGACAGGCACAGCAGACCGGTCGACCCGCTCGACCAGCTGCGCGCCTGGGACCGGTAACGCCACGCAACTGGCGCACCGGCTGCGCAAATTGGGTTAGGCTCGCCAGGTTCCTTCCGCGCCCCGCGGACAACACCTCAGGAGAGACCCGTTTTCATGTTCGCTCGTACCGCCCTGCTTGCCGCGCTGAGCTTCGTCCTCGCGACCTCCACCGCCGCCGCAGAGACCGCGCTCAACGTCATCCCCCACGGCCAGCAGGCGCCTGGCGCTCCGTGGGCGACGGAGCCGGGCATCCTGCCCGCTGACACGCAGGCGAAGATGTACGACCGGATCACGCCGCTGTACCGCGACATCTCCGACGCGGTCCTCACCCCCTCGCTCGACGGCACCGGCTACTACAAGAGCTCCGCGCTGCTCGCCGAAGACGATCCCAGCCTGATCACGAGCCAGACCGTTTCCGGCACCTCACCGAGCGCCGGCGCGGTCTCCGCGCGGATCAAGCGTGACGCGTACGGCGTGCCGCACATCTACGCCGACACCGACGCCGGGGCGACGTTCGGCGCCGGCTACGCGGTGGCGACCGACCAGGCGCTGCTGATCGGCTACGCACGCACGAACGGCATCGCCGCGCTGCTCGACGTTCCCGGCGTGCCGGCGATCAATCTCGTCCTCGGCCTCTACGACTACCAGCCGTCCGCGTCGGTCCTCAAGGCCGTGACCGACCAGCAGACCAAGAGCATCCTCGCCCGCGGTCCTGACGGCAAGAAGCTGCTCGACGACATCGACACGTACATCGCCGGCATGAACACGCGCCTTGCCGAAGTCGGCACCAAGCCGATCACGCGGACCGAGATCTACGCGATGAACGGCATCAAGGCCCAGTTCCTCGGCGAGGGCGGTGGCCAGGAGATCGAGAACTCGCTGTTCCTCAGCGGCATGCGCAAGACGCTCGGTCAGAGCATCGGCACGAAGGCCTACAACGACCTGCGCGCGATCAACGACCCGGAGGCAGCAACGACGACCGACAAGAGCTTCTCCGGCCTCAAGTCCGCCGTCGCCGGCAAGGGCAAGGGCGAGGTCAACCTCAAACCGGGCAGCTTCAAGAGCAGCGGCATCACGCTGCCGGGCGCCAAGGCATCGGCCAGCAGCACGACCGGCCGCGGTCAGGCTGAGCGCCAGAAGGCCTCGAACATTCTGATCGTCTCCGGCAAGCGCTCGGCGACCGGCGCCCCGCTGTTCGTCGGTGGTCCGCAGATCGGCCTCAACTACCCGGGCCTGACGATGGAGATGCAGCTGAAGAGCCCGTCGATCGACGTGCGCGGCATCACCACCGCGCCCTACCCGGGCTACATGCTGATCGGGCGCGGCACCGACTTCGCCTGGACGCTGACCTCGGCCGGCATCGACATCATCGACACCTACGCCGAGCAGCTGTGTGGTCGCTCGAAGACCAAGTACAGCTACAAGGGCAAGTGCCTGTCGATGACCAAGGTCAACGCGGGCACGATCTCCAAGGGCGGCAAGTCGGTCAAGATCACGTTCTGGACGACCGTGCATGGCCCTGTCCAGGGCTACGCCAAGGACGCCAAGACCGGCAAGCTGGTGGCGCTCACCACGCGCCGTTCGTCACGCGGCCGTGAGACCACGGACCTGCTCTACAACCAGCGCCTGACCACCGGCCGTGTCAAGAGCGCCGCCGACTACGTGCAGGCTGCGCAGCAGACGCCGCAGACCTTCAATTCCTTCTACGCCAGCAAGACCGAGTCGGCGTTCTACACCGCTGGCGCGTTCCCGAAACGACCCACCGGTGTGAACTCCGACCTGCCGGTCAACGGCAACGGCAAGTACGAGTGGAAGGGCGAGCTCGCAGCCAGCAAGCATGCCCAGGTGATCAACCCCGAGAGCGGTCTGATCATCAACTGGAACAACAAGCCGGCGAAGAACTTCCTCGCCGGCGACGATCGCTTCGGTGCCGAGGGTGGCCTGCAACGTGTCCGGATGCTGGAGAAGGAGGTGGCGCGCTTCGACAAGCTGACGCTCGCCGACGTGCTCAGCGCCGAGAATGCCGCCGCCTCCGAGGACGTCCGCATCGTGACGTTCTGGCCAACGCTGAAGGCGATGCTGGCCAAGGGCACGTCACCGTCGGCGCAGGCCACACAAGAGGTCGCGCTGCTGGACGCCTGGTACAACGCCGGCGGCAGCCGCATGGACAAGAACCTCGACGGGAACGTCGATGATCCGGGCGCGCCGATCCTCGACGCCGCCTGGCAGGCGATCACGGATGCCGGCATCTGCGACGGCATCAGCAAGGCCGGCTGCAAGCTGCTGGAGAAGCGGATCTCGCGCTACGAGCCGCAGGGGCAGTACAGCGGCTGGCACCAGTACATGGACAAGGACTTCCGCACGCTGCTCGGCCAGCCGGTCAAGGGCAAGTACGCGCTGCGGTACTGCGGTGATGGTGTGCTCAAGGCCTGCGCAACGGAGATGTGGCGGGCGCTCGACGCGGCGGGCAAGACGCTCGCAGCGAAGCAGGGCGCTGATCCGACGGCCTGGCGCGCGGTCAACCTGGCGAACAACTTCTCGCCGATCCCGCTGTTCAAGATGCAGTACTCGAACAAGCCGACGGGCATTCAGCAGGTCATGACGTTCGGGCCATAGGCCCGAACGTCAGCTCGCCTTGATCGCGGCGAGCAGCGCCCGCACCTCTGCGCGCGACTCGATGAGCACGCGCTCGGGATCATCGGCGCGGACGACGAGCGCGCAGAGTTCCCGCACCGCGCCGTACATCATGAAGATCAACGGATCGACGGGCCGGCGGCGCATCTCCCCGGCCTCCATCGTCGCCTCGATCGCCGCGCGCAGGAACGGCAGCGCGCGCTCCCCGCGGATGTCGCGAAGCTCCCGATTCCCAAATACCGCTCCTGCGTCGTCGAACAGGATGCGGTGAACCCCTGGGTCGGAGCCGTACTCGAGGACTTCCAGCCCGGAGAGCTCCACCATCCGCCAAGGGTCCTCGACACCGGTGAACGCGGTGATCGATCGCTGGTCCAGTTCCAGGACCTCCGCGACGACGACGGCTCGGAACACCTCCGCCTTGCTCGTGAAGTGGTGGTACAGGGCGCCCCGTGTCACGCCGGCGGACTGCACGATGTCCTCGATCGACGTGTCGGCGAAGCCCTTCGTCGCAAAGAGGTTGCGCGCCGCAGCGGTGATGTGACCGATCGTGGTCTCCGATCGCTCGGCCTGCGTGCGGCGGGTGCGGCGCGGCTGGGGGTCAGATTCGGGAGACGGTTGGCTGGCAGACACGGCGACATTGTGGCGCACGTGCGTGATCGCCCCGGACACGGGGCTAGCATGACCGCGTGCCTGCTGCCGCCGCTGCTGCCAACGACGCGATCGTCGTCGAGGATCTCGTCCGAACCTACCCCGGCGGCCTGCGCGCCGTCGACGGCATCAACCTCGAGGTTGCCGAGGGCGAGATCTACGGCTTCCTCGGACCGAACGGTGCCGGCAAGTCCACCGCCGTCCGCATGCTCACGACCCTGCTGCGTCCGACCAGTGGCCGCGCTCTGGTAGCCGGCTTCGACGTGGTCAAGGACGCCGCGAGCGTGCGGCGCAACATCGGCGTGGCGTTGCAGGAGGCTGCCCTCGATCCGCTGATGACGGGCCGGGAGCTGCTCGAGCTGCAGGGTGCGCTGCATGGCATCCCGCGCGCCGCCGCACGAGCCCGCGGCGCCGACCTGCTCGGCCGCGTCGAACTCGAGGATGCAGCCGAGCGCCGGCTGGCCACCTACTCCGGCGGGATGCGTCGGCGACTGGATCTGGCAATGGCGCTGGTCCACGAACCGCGCGTGCTGTTTCTCGACGAGCCGACCACCGGGCTGGACCCGGCGAGCCGCTCGGCGCTCTGGCGCGAGGTCCGCCTGCTCAACGACGAGGGCACGACCGTCTTCCTGACGACGCAGTACCTGGAAGAGGCCGAGCAGCTTGCGGACCGCGTCGGCATCATCGACCACGGCCGGATCGTCGCCGAGGGGACCCCGGACGAGCTGAAGGCCAAGATCGGCCAGCCGGCGCTGCACGTGCAGATCGTCGACGAGGCACGGCTCGATGAGGCGCGTCAGCTGCTGGCGCCGCTGGGCGCCTGCAGCGATCACGCCGAGCACGGCGTGATGCTGCGGACGTCCGAGGGCGCACGCGCCATCGCGCCGGTCGTGCGGCTGCTGGACGAGGCGGGGATCGAGGTGCAGACCGTCGAGGTCGAGCAACCGTCGCTCGATGACGTGTTCCTCGCCGTCACCGGGCACCCGGCGGAAGAGGCGCAGCCGGCGTGACCCCCCAGTATCTGCGGACCCAGGTGCGGGTCGCGCTCGCGCTCGCCGGCCGGGGCCTGCGCGTGCAGCTGCGCCGCGCGCAGTTTCTCGTGCCGTCCTTCATGCTGCCACTGGTCCTGCTCGGCATCATCTCGAGCGGAACGTCGTCAGCGGCGAAGCTGCCGGGCTTCCCGGACACCGGCGCCTTCGTCGGCTTCATCGTCGGCGGCACGATCGTGCAGGGCACGCTCTTCGCCGGCCTGACGGGCGGCATCGCGATGGCCGCCGACATCGAGGGCGGCTTCATGGACCGGCTGATGGCCGCCCCTGTGTCGCGCGTGGCACTGGTGATGGGACGGATCCTCGGCGCGTCCACCCTGGGCGCGGTCCAGGCCTGCGTCTTCCTGACCGTCGCGTTCATCTTCGGCGCCCGCTACCAGGGCGGCGTTGTCGGCATCGCCGAGACAGCGCTGCTCGCCAGCGTCAGTGCCGGCGCCTGCGCTGCGTTGGCCTCCGCGATCGCGCTGCGCACCGGCTCGCTGCAGCTGATGCAGAACCTCTTCCCGATCATGTTCGTCCTGCTGTTCACCGCGCCCGCCTTCTTCCCGCGCGAGTTCCTCAACCCGACGTTCCGCGCGATCGCGCCGTACAACCCGCTGACCTACGTCGTCGAGGGGATCCGCGCCGCGCTGCATGACGACGCGGCACTCGGAAACCCGCTGCACGGATTCCTGGCGGCCGCGGCGTTCATGGCGGCCGCGACGGTGTTCGCCGTGCTGGCAATGCGTTCACGGGTGCGTGCCTCGTGAGTCAGCTGCGCTACACCGCCTCGATCGGCGTCACGCTGTGGCAGCGCGCACTGATGGAGATCTCCCGCGTGCGCGGCGGTTTCCTGCCGGCAACGATCGCGCCGATGATCTTCCTCTTTGGCACCAGCGGACAGTTCGACCGGCTCAGCGCGCTGCCGGGTTTTCCGGCCGACAACTACCTCTCGTGGATCCTGCCGCTGTCGTGCATCCAGGCGGCCGGCTTCGCGGGCGGCGCCGTCGGCGCAAACCTCGCCCGTGACATCGAGCAGGGCTGGTTCGACCGGTTGCTGACCTCCCCCGCGCCGCGACCGATGCTGCTGCTGGGCCCCGTGCTGGCCGCGATGACCCGCTCCCTGCTGCCGGCGACGATCATCCTCACGGCAGGTGTCCTGGCGGGCGCGCACATCACCGGCGGCGCGGCCGGCGTTGCCGCGCTGTACCTCGGCGTGCTCTGGTTCTGCGCGATCGCCGCACTCTGGGGCTGCTCGCTCGCCCTCTGGGCGGGAACCCAACAGGTTGGTCCACTGATCCAGAACGGCGTGCTGATCTCGATCTTCCTCTCCACCGCGTACACGCCGCAGCCGCTGCTCTCCGGCTGGCTTGCGACGTTTGCGCCGTACAACCCGGTCAGCCATGTGCTGGAGATGGCGCGGCAGGCCACTGTCACAGGAATCGACCCCAGCTGGGCGAATACCTGGCCAGGGCTTCTCGCCCTAACCGGCATGACGATCGTCATGAGTGCGTTCGCGCTGAACCGGCTCGCGCGCATGGGCCGCTAGTCCGTAGGCCGGGAACCTCCGGCGGGTCGTGCTGCGGACCCCTCCTTTACATACCGCCCTCAGGTAACTAGCATCCCCCACCGAATGACCACAAAGGGGAGTCTCGCGGGGCGCATTGGGGGTGCGGCAAGTCGCATGCCCCGCCGCGCGCTGGGCACGTGGATCGCCCTGATGATCGTGCTCTCGGTCGCGGGTATCGGCGCGCAGAACAGCCTGCACAGCGTCGGCACGCAGGTCGAGGGAACCCCGTCGGCATTGATGCAGGCGACGGCGGAGCAGCGGTTCGGCCCGGCGGCCGACAACTGGCTGATGCTGCGCGGCGACCCGAAGAAGGTGGCCGCGGCCAGAAAGCTGCTGACCGCGCGACTGGCGAAGATCAACGTCGCGCTGATCGGTCCCGTGCTCGAGCAGGGTCCCGGCAAGATCATCCTCGCTGCCCGCATGCACGACACCTACGAACGCCGGATGCGCGTCGTGTCGCCGCATATACGCCGGATCGTCGACGCAACCCCAACCACCGGCTTGGAGGTCCGCGTCGGTGGTGCGCCGGATCTCGGAAACGCGATCATCAAAGGCAGCGTCGATGACATCAAGCGCTTCGAGCTGATCACCGCGCCGCTGCTCCTGATCATCCTGCTGCTCGTGTTCCGCACGCCGCTGGCTGCGGGCCTACCGCTGCTGATCGGCCTGACGACGATCGGTGGCGCGGCCGGCGTACTGGCGATCGTCAACCGCTTCTACGACCTCGACGTCTTCGCGATGAACCTCGCGAGCATGATGGGGCTGGCGCTGGGTGTCGACTACTCGTTGCTGCTGGTCTCGCGCTATCGGGAGGAGCGAGCCCTGGGGAAGCCGCCTCCCCAAGCGGCCGCACGTGCGGCCGACACGGCCGGGGAGACCGTGCTGTCGGCGGGCATCATCGTGATCCTCGGCATGAGCATCACCGGGCTGGTCGCACCGGGCGACCTACTCTTCTCAGCAGCGATCGGCGTCTGTGTCGCCGCTGCGCTGTCGGTGATTGGCGGACTGGTCGCGATCCCGGCGCTGCTGTCGATCGCCGGCGACAAGATCGACGTGTACCCGCTGTGCGGACGCTTGACGGTCCCGGGCACTGGGCGGTTCGCGGCACGCATATCGCGGCCGATCCGCCGACCGCGGCTGACGGGTGCGTTGGGCTTCGGTCTGCTCGCCGCCCTGTCGCTGCCGACCTTGGCGATCACCACCGGAATCCCCGACTTCACGAGCCTGCCGAGCAATGCTCGCGCGCGCATCGACTACGCCGCGATGGCGCACGCGTTCGGTGACGCCTGGAACCCCCCGTACCGCGTTCTCGTCACGGTCGACAAGGGCACGATCACCGACCCGCACCGACTCAAGGTCCTTGCCGATTGGGAGCAGAAGATGGCACGGCGCAGCGACGTGGCGAGCGTGCTCGGCCCGGGTGTCATCGAGTCCCGCACGCGGCAACTCGCGAAAGCCGGCGCCAAGGCCAAGAGCGCGGCCGCATCCCTCAAGCGCGCCGCCCGCGACCAACAGCGACTGCGCGACGGACTGACGCGAGCCGACGCGGGCGTCAGGACGCTGCGCGCCGGGCTGGGCGAGGCGGCGCAGGGCGCGTCCCAACTCGCGGTCGGCGGCCACGCCGCTGCCGGCGGTGCGCGGCGGATGGACGCCGGACTGGTGCAGGCCAAGGCCGGCGCAGCGCAGCTTCACCGCGGCCTGACGGCCGGCGTCAGCGGCGCTGACGCGCTCGCAGCCGGCGCCCGGCGGGTTGAGCGTGGCAACGCCGCTCTCGCCAAGGGCCTCGCCACCGCCGTCCGACGCAGCGCGGCGGCCGGACCCGGCGCAACAACGCTCGCCGACGGGCTCGCCTCAGGGGTCAAGGAGCTGGCCCGGCTCAAGCAGCCGGTCGAAGCGGTGCAGAACCAGCTCCTGACCGCCGAACAGCAGCTCGACGCGCTGCCGGCGGCCGCCCGCTCCGACCCGCATGTGCGCAGCAGCTACGACGCGCTGCGCACCGCCGGCGCCCTGATCGATGGCAAGAACCCGAGCGACGGCTCGCGTTTCGTGGCGGACTATGACGGGCTGATCGCGGCGATCGACACGGCGGTGACGGAATCCCAGAAGGCCGCGGACGGCGCCGGCGACCTGCGTTCCGGGTTGGGCGAGCTGCGCGCCGGCCTGGTCCGCGCGCGTGACGGCGCAACCGCCGTGAGCGGCGGCGCCGAGCGCGTCGCCGTCGGAGCACAGCAGGAGGCAGATGGCCTACGGCAGCTGCAATCGGGGGCTGCGACCTTGGAAGCCGGTCTCACGACGCTCTCGGGCGGCGGCCGGCAGATCAGCGACGGCGTCGCCCGGCTGCAAGCCGGCGCGGACACGCTCGCCGCCGGACTTGGCAACGGGGCCCGCAAGGCCGTCCCGCTCAGCGCCGGACTCGCCACGATGCAGCGTGGCGTCACGGCGAGCGCGAAGGCCGGCAAGTCCCTCGAAGGCCAACTCGACCAGACGACGCAACTGGTGCGCGCCACGGGGTCCGGCTACCTGCCGCTGGCGCTGATCGAGACCGGCGGGGCATCCGACCGCGCCGCGCTCGGTGCCGCGCTGAACCTTGACCGCGGCGGCAACGCGGCGATCGTGACGGTCTTTGGCCGCGGCAACACGGTCGTCGCCGGCCACCCGCTGCGGCCGATCCTCGAACGCGAGCTGGCACCGCTCGGTCGCGCGATGGACGGCGTCGCGCAGATCGGTGGCCCGGCAACCACGGTCGTCGCCGGCCACCCGCTGCGGCCGATCCTCGAACGCGAGCTGGCACCGCTCGGTCGCGCGATGGACGGCGTCGCGCAGATCGGTGGCCCGGCAACCGAGTTCCAAGACTTCGACCGCCTGTCCGCAGCACGACTGCCGATCCTGATCGCGGTGGCCGCGCTCGTCACCTGGCTGGCACTTTCGTACATCCTCGGCTCCTTGCTGCTGGCGGCGATCGCCGTCGGCCTCAATCTGCTCACGGTCTCCGCGACCTTCGGCGTGCTCGTTCTCATGTTCCAGGGTTCGGCCCCGCTCGGTGGGCCCGGCTACATCGACATCATCGGCTTGATGGGCGTCTTCGGCCTCGTGTTCGCGCTGTCGATCGACTACACGATGTTCCTGCTGCTGCGGATGGTCGAGGGCTACAGGGAGACAGGCAACACCGAGGCCGCGATTGCTCACGGCCTCAGGACCACCGCCGGTGTCGTGACGGGGGCGGCGGCGGTGATGGTCGGCGTCTTCGCCGCCTTCTCGTCGGCGCAGATGATCAACCTCCGGCAGATGGGTCTCGGCCTGGCGGTCGCGGTGCTGATCGATGCCACGCTGGTGCGGCTCGTCCTGCTCCCCGTCGCGATCCGCGCCGGCGGCGATGCCTGCTGGCGGATGCCCCGCCGCCTGTCACGGCCACGCCCAGCCTCCCCACCGCGGGAACAGTTTGAGCACTGACGCGGCACACGGCGTCGGCAGCGGACCGGCGGCACGGATCGGTGCTTGGGCCGTACGGCGCCCACGCCTCACGCTGGCGCTCTGGCTCGCACTGATCGTGCCGTGCGCGATCATCGGCATCGGTGCGCCGCGGCAGATGCACGACACCGGCATCGCGATCTCGGGAACCGCCACGGACGCAGCGGTCAAGGACTACAACGCCCGTTTCGGCAAGCGCTCAGACGCCTGGATCATGCTCGACGGCAGCGCCAAGGAGGTCGCGCGCGCGCGAATCGTGCTTTCCCGCAGGCTGACCGGCACCTCCGGCCCCTTGGTCGGGCCCGTGTTGCATGGTCGCGGCGCCGCGGAGCTCTACGCGATCCAGATCCCGGGCGTCGGCGACGACGCAATCCGCAAGGGCGCCCCGGCCGTGCGCAGGATCGTCGAGGACACCGACGTCGGCGGCGCCAAGGCCTACCTGATCAGCTTCCCGGACATCAGCGGGGCGATCATCACCACGGCTGCGAGCGACCTCAAGCAGTTCGAGCTGCTCAGTGCGCCGGTGCTGCTGATCATCCTGTTGCTGGTCTTCCGCACCCCGCTCGCAGCGTTGCTGCCGCTGATCATCGGCGGCACCACGACCGCCGCGTCGATCGGCATGCTGGCCCTGATCAACCGTGCCACACCGCTTGATGCCTACGCGATCAACTTCGCCAGCATGATCGGTCTGGCACTGGGTGTGGATTATGCGCTCGTCCTGGTGTCGCGCTATCGCGAGGAGGCGGTCGGATCACGGAGTCCGGCCGAAGCGGCCGAAGCAGCCGCGGCTTCAGCCGGCCACACCGTCTCGACAGCAGGCGTGGTCGTCGTGGCGGTGCTGGTCGCCTCCGCGCTGATCTCACCCGGTGATCTGTTGACCTCGGTTTCGATCGGCATCGTCATCGCGGTCGCCTTCAGCGTGATCGGCGGACTGCTCGCGATCCCCGCCCTGCTCACCCTGACCGGGCAGCACATCAACAAGTACCCGCTGTTCGGGAAGGCGGTCACGCCCGGCGGCGGGCGATTCTCGCGATGGGTTTCGCGGCCGCACCGACGGCCGCTGCTGACCGGCGGGCTGTGCCTGCTGGCGCTCGGGTTCTTCTCGATCCCGGCCTTCGGCATGAGGACCGGGCCACCGACGTTCTGGACGCTGCCGGCCGGAACACCACAGCGCGAGGACTATCAGGCGATCGCGCGGCTGCTGCCCGGGAGCGCGATCCAGCCCTACCAGATCCTCGTCTCCGTGGACCACGGCACGCTCACCGATCCGCGACGGCTCGCCGCGCTGGCACGCTGGCAGCGCCGGCTCGCCGGCCGGCGCGACGTGACGGCGATCTTCGGTCCTGCTGCGCTGGAGCCACGGACGAGAGCCCTCCACGACGGCAGGAAGCAGCTCCGTGCGGCGAAGACGGCGCTCAGCAAACAGACGCGCGACGGACGCCGGCTGGCGAGCGGCCTCGGCCAAGCCCAGGATGGCATCCAGCAGTTGCGGGACGGCCTGGCGCAAGCGGCGGCCGGTGCGGCCGCACTCAGCGACGGTGGCAGTGCCGCTGCCGCCGGAGCGCGCCAGCTGCACGCCGGCCTGACGCTTGCGCAGGGTGGCTCAGCCCAGCTACGGCGCGGAGCCCGAGATGCTGAGGCCGGAGCCGCGGCACTCGGCCGCGGTGCGAGCGCGATCGCCGCTGGTGATCGCAAGCTCGCCAGGGGGCTCAAGGCTGCGGTCTCCCAGACCGCAGCCGCCGAGGACGGGCTCGGCAGCCTGACGAGCGGTCTGCGCAGCGGCAGCACCGACCTGACACGCCTCGCCGAGCCTGTCGATGGTGCACGGCAGCAACTCGATGAGGCACTCGCCGAACTCGCGCGCGCACCGGCCTCAGCGCAGGCTCTTCCCCAGTACGCCGCGGCCCTCGCAGCAGCCCAGTCCGCGCGCGACGCGGTCGGCACGCCGGCAACGCCGGGCAGCGTTGCTGCGGGACTGGCCGATGCCGGCGGCAACGCAGCCGACGGCGCCGACGGGGCGGCGCGACTGCTCACCGGCATCACCGCGCTACGAAGCGGCCTCCGTGACGGCGGAGCCGCTGCGACGACACTTGCGAGCGGCGCAGAGACGCTGCGGCGCGGAACGCAGCAGGAGGTCTCCGGCCTGAGCGCACTGATGACGGGCGCGACACAGCTCGACCGCGGCATGCAGAATCTGGCGGTCGGCAGCGCCGCTCTGACGTCCGGCGTCGAGCGGCTGCAGGCCGGCGGTTCCGGCCTCGCCTCGGGGCTTGGCGACGGGGTGCGCCGGGCGGTTCCGCTCGCTGCCGGACTGGCGCGGATGCGCCGCGCTGTCGATCAAAGCCTGCGCGCAACGGATGCGCTGAACCGCCAGATCGGCGCCAGCAGCAAGCTGGTCGCCGCCACGCGCTCGGGCTACCTGCCGCTTGCCGTGATCGAAACGGGACCGGCGAAAGACCGCGCGGGAGTGTCGACGATGCTCAATACCGACCGCGGCGGCAACACGGCGGTGGTGACCGTGTTCGGGCGCGGCGATGCCACGCGCTGGGGCCACCCGCTGCGCGCCGAACTGGTGCGCGAACAGGCGGATCTTGCGCGGAGCATTGGCGGCCGGACGCAGCTGATCGGTCCCGCGACCCAGATGCAGGACTACGACCACCTGGCGCGGCAGCGACTGCCGTGGATGATCTTCGCTCTGACGCTGACCGCATTCCTCGCGCTCACGGTGATGCTCCGCTCAGCAGTGCTCGCCGCGATCGCGGTCGGCCTGAACCTGATCACGGTTGCTGTCGCGTTCGGCGCGCTCGCGTGGGCCTACAGCGGCACCTCACCGGCGCTCGGCGGCGGCGGGTACCTGATCTCGATCAGCGTGTTCGGCGTGTTCTCGATGACCTTCGCCCTCTCGATCGACTACACGCTGTTTCTGATGCTGCGGATGCAGGAGGGGTACGAACGCCTCGGCTCCACCGAAGCCGCCGTCGCCTACGGCCTCCGTACGACCTCGTCCGTCGTCACCGGCGCTGCGGCATCGATGATCGGGCTGTTCCTGGTTTTCACCGGGGCTCACGCGATGACGCTGCGCCAGGTCGGCCTCGGCTTGGCCGTCGCAATCATCGTCGACGCAACCGTCGTCCGACTCGTCCTGCTGCCGACAGCGATGCGCCTGTGCGGCGACGCGTGCTGGCGCGAGCCGCGATTCATGCGCTCGCGGACCAAGGCGGAGGCGTCGCCTCAGGCAGTCCCGCGCTAGGCTGTGCCGCTGCGGCGGGATAGCTCAGTTGGTAGAGCACACGACTGAAAATCGTGGTGTCCCCAGTTCGAGTCTGGGTCTCGCCATGTCGCTCAGGAGCGGTCTTCGCAGCACCGCGGCCCGCGGGGCGGTGCTACCGACCGATCCGCCCGGTGTGGTCGAACTCGCGCAGGAAGCCTTCGAACAACCGGCGGTGTCCCTCCTCATCACGGAGGATGTCGACGATCATGTCCTGCGTGACGGGATCGGCGTCGCCGCAGACCTCGACCAGCAGGTTGTAGTGCTCGATCGCCGCCGTCTCCGCTTCGATCACGCCGCGGACGATGTGCGCGAGGTCGGTCGTGTCGGCTGGTGGTTGCAGGCTCTTCTGCTCGGCCCGGAAGTCACGTGATCCTGGAACCGTGCCGTACAGCTCCTTGATCCGCTGGGCGAGACGCCGCGCATGGCCGAGCTCCTCGTCGACGTCGGTCGCCAGCGCCTCGATCACTTCCTGGGCGTGTACGCCGTCGGGGTTGACGGAGCCGGCCACGTAGTTCATGACCGTCTCCAACTCCATCCAGTAGGCCTTCGTCAGGAGGGCGATGATGTCCTCGCGGATCGCCGCCTGCGCGTCGGCGTGGATGCCGCGAGTCGTGCTCGTACCGGTTGCGCTCATGCGCGAGGGCTACCCGGAACCGGGGCGCCGTAACCATCGCGGATCGGCACGAGCAGGCCGGGCCCGGCACTACTCGTGGTGGTGCATCGCCGCCTTGTGGGCGTCGTTGACCGGCCCGATGTAGCCCATCGGCAGACCGGCGAGAGCGTTCAGTGCGTCACGCGTCAGCGGCTTACCGGGATCGATCTTCAGCTGCTCCGGCAGGTCCCAGCAGACGTGCGGGCGGCCGGCAAGGCCGTGCGCGATCGCACGATCCTCCTTGGCCTGCGCTGCCCGCGTGGTCGGCACGTCGTCGCTGGTGTGCTCCGGCGCGTGCTTGGTGTACGCGCGGTCGTAGGGCGCCGCCTGGTCAACATGCTGTGCAGGACGGTTGAACCAGCACGGCAGCCGACGGAGCTGACGGTGGGACATCGCGTCGGCCTCGGACTGCGGCATCTGCAGGGTCGCGACGCCGCGGGCGGCGTTGGCACGGACCTTGCCCGCGACCTGCTCCTGCACCGCGTCAGCGTTGCCATGCGCGGCCTTGATCAAGCGGCGGTAGCTCCAGCGCTTGTCACGCAGGAGGTTGAAACGGTCACGGGAGAGGCCGCTGGCCTCCCTGAGCCCGGGCGAGAACTGGGTGCCGTGAAAGACGTGGAAGAACACGTGCTGCGCAAGGTGGCCGCTGACCAGCGTCAGCCGGATCCGCTGCTTGATCAGCTCGGCGTCGACGCCGGGAACATCGGCGGTCCAGCCGGCGAGCGTCTCGACGAGGGGCTCGAAGGCCACGCGGCGTTGATCGGCCAACTGCGCCAGCGTGTGATGGTCGTTGTAGAGGAACGCCTCGAACTGCGGCTGCGGAATCTTCAGTGCCATGACGAACGTCCGCTCGTCGAACGGCGGGAAGTGCTTCATCACCCACTCCTCCTTCGGCAGCAGACCGTGACGCCGGTGCGCCGGCATCGGCGCATCGTGCGCGAGGGAGAGCGAGGCGGCGACGCCGCCCCCGGCCATGGTGACCAGAAGAGCGAGCAGCGCCAGCCGTTGGCGGCGTGGTGTGAGCATGGTGAGGGAACGCGTCAGCAGGCGGGAGGTGACGCTCGGCGGCAGACCCTACCGGCTGGGGTGGCGCCCGCACCGTGGTTCCTGCGCCGCCACGACGCCTAGCGCAGCGAACCCCACGGACATTTTCCCCCAGCGTGGAGGAAGAGGAGTAGCGTCGCTTCGTACCCACCACCCGAGGAGGGGATGCACATGACACAGATGGTCGGACACGACCAACTGAT
>Ga0209023_10003578_pt1 | contig 18425 bp, 17 predicted proteins | sample LakOneMetagenome_FD_187468 | JGI IMG/M metagenome (GOLD analysis project Ga0209023, IMG submission 187468) | Freshwater and sediment microbial communities from Lake Erie, Canada (SPAdes) (version 2) | ecosystem: Environmental > Aquatic > Freshwater > Lentic | place: Lake Erie, Canada...
CCGCCGGCGCGTGCGTGACCTTGCCTTCGGCAACTTCGCGCTGCGCGATCACCGCCGTGGTGTGGTCGCCGTCGACGCGAGCCGTGCATCCCCTCGACAATTGTCCCGCTCGCAGGGACGCCAGCACCGCAAACTCGAACTTGCCCATCTCGTCAGGTCGACGAATCATCGGACACGTCCGTTCAACACGGTTGTCTGGAACGGTGATGCACGTCGCACACCTGCGATCGTAAACGGGCTGGTTGTAGACACGAACATCTTGACCCCCATGTTGGAGCTTTGGCGAGGGCCAGGGCCAGGACGGCCTCAGAACTCAAGAAAGCAGATGTAGTCAGTATATGTCACTCGACCACACAGCGCCTGAGCCAAGCCCGGCCTTGAGGTTCGAGCAGCGTTACAAAGCTAGGCGTTTGAAGGACTTGGTGTAGATGAGACGCAAATGACTCAGCGCGCGGGACAACCTGCCGGGCGGCCCAAAACGGGGCGAAGCGGAGGAACTGTCCACGACGCGGCCAAGTGCGAGCGAAGGGAATGAGCGAGAGAAATTGGCTGGGACGCAGGGATTCGCGCCGAGAACCATGAGCAACGCGAATGGTTCGAAGCCTGGCAGCCGTGCCGAGCAGCCGATTGAACGAGCGAAGGGAATGAGCGAGAGAAATTGGCTGGGACGCAGGGATTCGAACCCCAATAGCCTGCTCCAGAGGCAGGTGTCCTACCGTTGAACGACGTCCCAGTGCTGTGTGACAGCGGCGTGTCGTGCGGACAGGAAACTCGATTATACCCACCTCCCGGCCGCAGTGGTCAAGCACCCCACGGAACTCGGCTGGCGGCCCCCCGGATCCCGCTGTACACTGGCGGGATATGTTCGAGATGAAATTCGTGTCCGTGCGTAAGCGTCTTCCCCTCGTGTTCGGTCTCTTCGGCGCCGTTGCGTTGACCGCCGCGTGCCAATCAAACGCTGGTTCGGCTTCCAAGACCGAAGCGCCTGCGGCCGCCGTCACCGCCGACACGTGGGCCGTCGTCGATGGCCAGCAGATCACGCGCGACGAGGTCGAGAAAGCCTATACGCGCAGCGGTCAGGCGCAGCCGGGTCTCTCTGACGAAGAGGCGATGGTCGCGAAGCTCAATGTGCTCAACAGCCTCATCGACCAGCAGATTCTGGCGGCCAAGGCCAAGGCCCAGAAGCTCGAAGTTCCCCAGAGCGACGTCGACGCGGCGTTCGCAGAAGCCAAGAAGAACATCCCCGACGATGCGTTTCAGCAGGAGCTGTTCAAGCGCGGGTTGACTGTCGCGGAACTGCAGGACAGCCTGCGTCACGATCTGCTGACCCAGAAGGTCATCACGCAGGACATCTCAGGGAAGGTGGCGGTTTCCGATCAGGAGATCACGAGCTTCTACAACGCGAACCGCGCGCAGTTCAACGTTGCTGAAGAGTCCTATCACCTCGCGCAGATTGCCATCACTCCGGTCCCCGAACAGCAGCCGACCAATCAGACGGGAGACGACGCCACGACGCCGGAGGCCGCGGCCAAGAAGGCGCAGATGCTGATGGAGCGTTTGAAGTCGGGCGCAGCGTTCCAGGAACTCGCCGCAGGCTACTCGGAAGATCCCGAGTCGGCCCAGCGCGGTGGCGATATCGGCCTCGTGCCGCTGTCGCGCCTGATGCAGGCGCCGCCGGCACTTCGCGCCGCTGTGCTGAAGAAGGAGCCGGGCTCGGTCACCGTGGCCAACGTGAACGGCGCCTACACGCTGGTGCTGGTTGTGAGTCACGAGTTGCCAGGTCAGCGCGACCTGTCGTCACCGGGCGTTCGCGATCAGATCACCAACGCGCTGCACGGACGCAAAGAGCAGCTGCTGCGCGCCGCGTATCTCACGACGATGCGGAGTGACGCAAAGATCGTCAACTACCTCGCACGTCGCATCGTCGAGTCGAACGGGCAGGTTCCGACGGTGGGCCTTGCGGCTCCCGCAGCTGCGCCCGCAACTCCGTCGGCGAAGTAGGCACCCCACTCACGACTGCGCGCGTCTGACTCGGTCAGGCGCGCGCGGCGTTGCCTCGAGCGATCCCTTCCGCAATCCTCCGCTGCACGCACTCTCGGCCAAGCAGCGCCGCCACTTCGAACAATCCAGGACTCACGGTCTTCCCGGTCAGCGCCACTCGCAGCGGGTGAATGGCGACGCCGGCTTTGACGCCGCGCGCCTCGGCCACGCCGCGAATCACCGTTTCGATTGAGACGGGCTCGAACACCGGCAGCGTGGCCAGGGCCCCGCTCGCCGCGTTCAGCAGGTCGGCTGCGCCGTCTGCCGCCAGGTGCTTCTTGACGGCTGCCTCGTCCCACTCCAGGTCCTCTGTGAAGAAGAAGCGACCGAGCGATGGATATTCGTCGAGCCGCTTCGCGCGCACTTTGAGCAGTTCGAGAATGGCAAAGAACCACGCGTGGCGCTCGCCGAGCAGATCGTCACGCCACAAGCCTGCCGCATCGAAGTACGGCTTGGTGCGACGCGCCAGTTCGTGCGGTGCCAGCCGCAGCATGTGCTGCTGATTGAACCAGTCCAGCTTCTCGGGGTTGAAGACGGCGTTGCCGCCGCTGATGCCGCGCAGATCGAAGACGTCCTTCAGTTCATCCGCGCTGAACAGCTCACGATCGCCGGCTCCCGGTGACCAGCCAAGCAGCGCGAGGAAGTTGAGCATGGCTTCCGGCAGATAGCCCTGCCTGGCGTACTCCATGACGGAGGTGGCGCCGTGTCGCTTGCTCAAACGCTTCTTGTCCGCGCCGAGAATCAGCGGGACGTGTGCGAACAGCGGCACTGCTGCCCCAACCGCTTCGTACAACAGCACGTGCTTCGGCGTGTTCGAGATGTGATCGTCGCCGCGCACGACATGTGTGATCTTCATCGCCACATCGTCTGCAACAACGGAGAGGTGATAGGTCGGATAGCCGTCCGAGCGAAGGATGACGAAGTCTTCGATGACGGCGTTGTCGAACTCGATCGGTCCGTGCACCTGATCGTCGAAGCGCGCAACACCCGGAGGCACGAAGAAGCGAATGGCGCGCGGACGCTGTTCGCGTTCGTAGCGGGCGCGTGTCTCGGCATCGAGTGCGCAACACACGCGGTCGTATCGCCAGGCGGAACCTGCCGCTTCGGCCGCGCTGCGCCGCTCGACGAGTTCGTCCTGCGTGCAGTAGCAGTAGTACGCCTTGCCGGCGGCCACCAGTCCCTCCGCCATCGTGCGGTAACTGGCCAGTCGTTCGGACTGGAAGTACGGCGCGTGCGGACCATCGACCTTCGGCCCCTCGTCCCATTCGAGTCCGAGCCAGCGCATGCCGTCGAGAATGCCCTCCACCATGTCAGCCGATGAGCGCTCGACGTCGGTGTCTTCGATGCGCAGCACGAACACGCCGCCGTGGCGTTTCGCGAGCAGCCAGTTGAAGAGCGCCGTGCGGGCACCGCCGATGTGCAGGTAGCCGGTCGGAGAGGGAGCAAAGCGGACGCGGATCATCCGTTCATTCTAGTGGCCCCGCCGGGGCGGCTGCGACGGCACCTGCGAGCTGAGTGCTCGGACGACACCAGGCGTTCGCCTTCGAGGCTTCGCCGCGTGCCCGGTGCTGAGCCGAAGGGCTGCTCAGTGACCGGTTGCAGGCGCCATGGTCAGTTTCTGGGCGGCCAGCTGACCCTGCCTCGCGAAATCGATGGCTTCCGCAAGCACGCGCGCGGACTCCTGCGGTGCATGGAAGCCCATCGAGTTTTCAGCCGCGATGAAGTCGAGCCGCCACTGCGCTTTGCGCTGCAGCGCGAACACGTCGCTCAACTGCGCCTCGGTCAAGCCGGCCTTCCGTGCGGCGGCGACCGCATCGAGCATGTCTGTGAGAGCGGCGCCACCGCGCTCGAGCAGGCTCTGGGTGCGTGCCTGAATCGCCTCGACGCGCGCCTGGAGTTCCGTCTCGGCGTACGGATGGCAGGTCTGGCAGGCGCGGGAGATGTTCACCAGCGGACTGCGCACCCAGTGGTCTGACACCTTCATGGCGCCTTCGCGTTTGTAGGGCATGTGGCAGTCTGCGCACGCGACGCCGCTGCGCGCATGCACGCCCTGACTCCAGAGCTCGAACTCGGGATGCTGCGCCTTCAGCACGTTGGCGCCCGTTTCGGCGTGCGTCCAATCGTAGAAGGTGTGACCGTCGGGGAACGTGTAGCTGTCGTAGTAGCTTTCGATCTGATCGGCCGTGAGTCCGTTGTTCCACGGATAGAACAGCGTGGTCTTTGGTCCGCAGTAGTACTCGACGTGGCACTGGCCGCAGACGAACGACCGCATCTCCTGACGCGTCGCGTCGACGTTCGGGTCGTACGCGGCGGTGCGCGCGCCCTTCCTCCAACGCTCGATGCTTTCGATGTGAGGCACGGCAGCAGCGCCGGCGGCCAGCGCCTGAATGCCGCGGATGAAGCCTGGTCGCGTGACGCGCAGCGCCATGCTCTTCGGGTCGTGGCAGTCGACGCAGCTGACCGGGTGTGCGCCGTCCGCGTGCGTGAAGCTCGTGCTCGTGCCACCGGCAACGGGATTGAGTGACCCGGTCCTGACCACCTCGGCGTGCGCGTCGGTGTACGACAGTTTTCCGACGGCTTCGAATCCCTTGAACACATCTCCCGCGCCGAGCCGACGATAGGTGGGGATGATCGCCGTGTGGCACTGCAGGCACGAGCCTGGCTGCGGACGCTCGGTCACCCGCCGGGTCTGCTCCTGGTCCTGCAGCATGTAAGCGTGTCCGCGACGATCGCGGTAATCGATCGCGAACGCGTACCCCGCAAACATGCGTGTGAGCCAGGGTTTCGCCTGGGCCTTCTCGTCTGGCAGCGTTTCCGAACCGCCGAAGGTCGTCCTGGTCACTTCACTCGTGCGCTTGTAGTCGTCGTACTCGCGCGCCCAGTTCACGCCCCACGCCGCAGGGTCGGTCGTGTCTTCGGAGACTTCGACCAGTCGCACGTACGGGTTCTTCGCTTCCTGCTTGCGTTCGAAGACGGACGTCAGGAGTCCGGCCGCGAGGAACACGAGCGCGGCGCAGAATGCCGCGATCGCCATCAGGATGCCGACGCGTCTCGAGCCGTTCGTCGATCTCTCACTCATGAGCGTCCTCGATCAGGGTCTCGCACCGTGGCCGACGTTGCGATGACAGTGCACGCAACGAACCGCGTCCTCGCGATTCGTCGAACCGGAGACGATGTCGTGTACGAAGTCGCCGTGGCATCGCAGGCAGTTCGCCTGCAGAATGCGCGCATCACGCGGACCGATCATGATGGGCTCGTGAAAGTCCATCAGCGTGAAACCCTTCGAGTGCCAGTAGCCGTTGTTGGCTTTCGCGAGGTACTTCGGGACGAACTCGTGTGGGAGATGACAATCAATGCAGCCGGCGGCGGCGTGGTGCGGGGCGTGCTGCCACGACGCGTACTGGTCGTTCATCACGTGGCAGTTGTTGCAGGCGCGCGGGTCGGTCGAGAAGTAGCTGAAGCCTTCGGCGTACTTGAAGGTATACGCACCGAGGCCGACCAGGCTGCCGGCCAGAATTGCGAGGACACCGGCCAGCGTGGTGAAAGAGCGCACCCGCACCGACTATAGCAAACGCACTGCGCGTTCGATTGTTTATCGCTGCCCTGTCGTCGACGATGCGGCGCGAGTGAGCGCGTCGCCAGTGAGACGGTAGACCGTCCACTCGTCCATGGCTTTCGCCCCGAGACTCTCGTAGAAGCCAATCGCCGACGTGTTCCAGTTGAGGACCGACCACTCCATGCGACCGCAACCTCGCTCGACGGCGATGCGCGCCAGATGCGTGAGCAACGCGCGTCCGTATCCGCTGCCGCGATACTCGGGGAGCACGAAGAGGTCTTCGAGGTAGAGGCCGGGCCTGCCGAGGAACGTCGAGAAATTGTAGAAGAACACGGCGAAGCCGACCGTCGCCTCACCGACGCGCGCGATGAGGGCTTCGGCGACCGGCTTGTCTCCGAAGAGCGTGCGATGAATGGCCGGTTCGTCGGCAATGACTTCGTCGGTGAGCTGCTCGTAGTCGGCGAGTGCCGTGATCAGGCTCAAGATGGTCGGCACATCGTCTGGGGTCGCTGGCGTGATCCTGAGCGGCTCCTCGAATTCGTGCGGCATGGAAGCAGTCTAAAAGGTTTGCGCAGTCGAGTCGAGACGCGCCTTCGCGCCTGCGTGCGAGCCAAACGGTCGACGCTGCGTGGCCGCGAGCCCTCGCAAGGCCGCCGGCGTGAGTGCACTACGCGTCAGCGGCGGTCCACAGCTGCTGCGATGACCAGCGTGAGGATCGGCACCAACTGCAGGGCAACGCCTGCGGCAATTGCCTGGAGGGCGGTGACGACGGGCGTCGATGAGGCGTGGACGGCGGCAGTGAACGCCGTCACCGAGAGCGGCAGATAGAGCAGCACGGCGGTGATGACACCAGGGACGTAGCGTTTCGTCTGAATGGTGCCTGCGATGTGCATCAGCGCGTTGATACCGAGCAGCGCGGCCACGGCCAGCTTCAGGATTGGAGTCGTCAGGGGCGTCGTGGCGGCGACACACGTGAACAGCAGCAGCACGTTGATGGTGATGCTGAATCCCGGCGTGACGTACTCGGCGAGGGCGGGCACCCGGCGCTTCAGATACTGCGAGAAGCCGCCCGGGTAACCGTATTCCTCGAACACGTGGAGGATGGCGGCCCCGAGCAGGGCAATGTTGATGTTGCCGGTCATGCGTTCTGGTGCTGCCAACCATCTTAGATCCGGCGCTGATGCGCGGTGAGCCGCGGGTCGGCGGGAGATTCCGACAGCCTCGCGAATGTGTCCGCGTGCGCTGATCTGATGCGATAAACGCATCTACGCGCGATAGAGCGCCGCGGCTCGAAGACCGGCGCGACGTGAAGCCAGACGAACCGCGACGTGAAAGACGAGCATGGCCGCGCTCCAGCAGACTGAGAGGCGGATCAGTCCGAGTGCCAGCGGCGGCAGCAGCGAGACGGCACCCAGGCGCGCGCCGCCAAGGAACGCCACTGGTCCGCCGAGCGCACCGAATGCCAGCGACGGCAACCAGCGCGCGAACACATACCGGAGGCTGAATCGGAAGGTGGTGGCCAGCTGCGCCCAGAGGAGCACCATCCAGGGTGGCGGCCATCCGTCGATGAGCGTGCCCGACGTGAATCGGTAGGTACCGGCGCCAAGCTGCACGAGCTCGACGCCGATGCCCACGACGATGGCCAGCGCGATGAGACCGAGGTCCAGCGTCCGCTCGGTCGACAGCGCGAGGTGAATGGCGATCATCACCACGGCGATCGCGCAACCTGTGAGTGGATAGTTCCACGCCGCACCAAGCACGCAGGCAAACCAGCCCACCTGGTAGAGCGCGTAGTTCACGAGGTGCGTCTGTCGCATGCCCGGTGCAGCGAGCTGACCTGCGCGCGCTGCGCTAGCGCCCGAGGAACTGCTTTGAGATACCGCGGCGGAACGCCTCGTCGCCAACCGCGAGCCGCTGCGCGTACGCGGCCTTTGCGTCGGCACCCGCGACATAGCGCACCTGGTCTTTGCCGTCGGTCGCGGCTTCGTAGACGACCTCGGCGATCTGCTCGGCCGACGATCGCTGGCTGGCGCGCGCCGGATCGGTGAATGCCTTCATCGTCTGCGCGACGTCGGCGGCATATGCGTCGTGCTGGACGAACACGAGCGAGCGGCCGGCGAAGTCTGTCTGGATGCCGCCGGGCGACACGGTCTTCACACCGACATTGAACGCCGACATCTCGAACGCGAGGCTTTCACTCCAGCCTTCGAGCGCCCATTTGGTGGCGTGATACACGGAATTGAACGGGAAGGCCACGAGACCGCCAATCGAGGTGGTCGTGATGATCAGTCCACCGCGGCGCTCACGAAAGTGCGGCAGGAACGCCTGCGTGGTGCGAATGACACCGAGCAGGTTGGTGTCGATCTGACGGGTCAGCTGCTCGTCGGTGGTGCCTTCGAGCGGACCGGCCAGGCCGTAGCCCGCGTTGTTGAACAGCACGTCGATGCCGCCGGGTCCTGCGGCGGTAATCGCCTCGCGCGCGGCGGCGGCAATCTGGTCGACATTGGTGACGTCGAGCGGCAAGCGCACGATGTTCGGATGCTTCGCAAGCTCGGTGTCCTTCTCTGGACTCCGCAGCGTCGCGAAGACGCGCCAACCCTTCTCCGCGAAGAGCAGTGCGGTCGCCCGTCCAAGGCCAGTGGAACTACCGGTGATGAAAATGGCTCGTGACATGTCGACGTAAGACGCCGGGTCCGACGTCCGGGGTGCACGTCGAAGCGAGGATTCGCAACGGCGGGCGCGAAGGGCTGGCACTCGGCGTTCAACAGCAGGACCAGGAGGCCCAGGCTTCAGGACGAGCGCGTGTAGTGAGAGGCGAGGCGATCCGGAGGCACGGAACGAGCGGCGGAGACGATGAGTGGTAGAGGGTCGCAGCTGACTGCCAGCCACGCGGGCATCGGCACATGTGGCCGATGCGCAGCGTGGCGGCAGCAGGTCAGGTTACGGGAAGGTGATGCCGTAGTACGCGAACAGCGCGTTGTTGCGGTAATCCGATGTGCCGCTGTCGTTGCCGAGGCTGTATCCGATGTTGAACAGCGCGCTATGCGGCAGTGCGACGGAAATGCCAGGCGTGAAGTAGCCGAAGAAGTTCTTGCCGCTGAACCAGTCGGCCACGAAGCTGACCTTGCCGCTGAGCGGCACTTCGGCGCCGAGAATCACGCCGGCCTTGTCGTCGGCTTCGAGTGACGGCGCGCCGTAGGCACCGAAGGTGAAGCGCGAACCCTGCTTGATCTTCTTGCTCACGTTGCCGTAGATGAGGCCGAACTTGTCGGCGTCGTTGTTCGGGGCGAGAAAGATGAAGCCCGCCGACGCCGCAAGACCCATGTCATCGTCTGACCAGAACTTGTACTTCGCATTGGGCTGGATGTAGGTGGTGGTACCGCCGCCATCCGCGACGTGCGAGAAGCCAACGTTCAGACCAACTTCCAGTTGAGGCGTCACACCGAAAACCACGCGAGGCGTGATGGTCTGGAACTGGAACGCGTCCGGTTTGGGCAGCTGCATCACGTAGTCGAACTCGACGTACGTCTTCTTCGGGGAGACCGTGTCCGTGCTCGGAATGTTGAAAATCGTGGACTGCGCCGCGGCGGGCTGCACCCACATCGCGCATGCGCCCAATGCCACGCCCACGACCAACTTCGAGATCTGCCCCAACTTGCTTCGTCGATTCGTCACACCAACCTCCTAGAATGCTGTCTGCCAAACGCAGCAGCAAGTTCCTCCCCAGGGTCCTCTGTCTTGCTTCCTGAAGAACTGGCCGCCTGGGCGGCGTGCACTCACTGCGCACGTCCGCTTGCGGATGGGGGACATGCAGCCCCCGACCTGATGCAGGTGAAATGAGCAAGGCAGGTGCCACTCCGTTGTGGCGGTGGCCGCATGCCGCTAACGGGAATGTTTGCAATTAGAAGCAGGCAGACGTGGCTGTCGGTTACGTTCGTGGCGAGTTGTGGCGTGAGCGACAATTGCGTGCGACGCTCGTTTCACGCGGACATTTATGTAGGCGACGAGCGCGTGCCGTCGTCTCGGATGACTGGCTAACTCGAGTAGATTCCCTTTCCATCGACTGCATGACACTCTGAGACGCGCCACGCCGGACAGAGTTGTAGGCTCTGCGAATGTGCGAACAAATTTGTTGGATGGCGTATGCGTGTCGCGACGGCGAAGAATCTTGCGGCGCGTCTGTGCGGACTTACGGGCTGACCGCGAAGCGCGGCGCAGCATCCGGCGGCGCCCATGCTTCGCGATTGGTCAGTCGGCGAAGGTCAGACCGGAGCCGTGCCTTTCGAAGCCTTCTTCAACCTGGCGGCACACGTTCTCCGCGGCTGACGTCGCCGCTCCGGCCTGCATTGCGTTTGGCGTGCTGCCGCTGAGCGCGCGCTCGGCAGCGGCGAGATCGGATTCGGCGCGCGCCAGACGCCTGTGAACGGATGCATCCGGACATTTGGCTCGAAGTGCCGTCAGACGATCGCGAACCTTCGCAATGCGATTCCGATCGGCGTGTGCAACTGGGATCATCGGATCCTCCGTGTCGGGTAGGACGGCTGCCAGCGGGCCGGAGAGCGATCCGGCGTCTGGAACCAGTGTCAGTGTTCCAGCCATGATAAGCGCGCGAGCGTCCTCTCGTCAGGCTCGCGCTTCTTGCACGCAGCGTTCGATGCCCGCCCGTCGCTGCGTCGATGAGCACGGGCGGCGGAAGCGCGGCGGATCCGTGCGGGATCCGCCGTCATCAGTTGTTACCTGGCGATCGCGAAGCCGTCGATGTGCACGTCGAGCAGGTGGTTCACGCGAATGCCGGCGATACCGTCGGTCTTGGCGGTGTCACCAGACTTCGGAGTGGTGTGCACCACAGTGCCATTGACGACGTAGTCGATGGCGTCAGCCTTGACGCGCACTTCCAGCGCGTTGACGGACGTGCCGTCGGCGCCAGGCTTCGTGATGGCGGCGTTTTCTCCGCGGGCAATCGTTGGCGCCTGAGCGTCGCCGTCGCGCCGCTTCAGCATCCAGCTGCCATTCTGCGCGACCATGAAATAGAGGTAGGACTGCGTCGGTCCCTCGAGATTGCTCCCGCCGAACACCAGCCCGTAGTAGTTCGTGTGGCCGCTCGGCTTCATCAACTTGAACGAACCCTTGGCTGTGTAAGTACCGGTGGCCGCATTCGCGGTGTTCCAGTAGACGGCTGCCGTCGGGTTCGTCGCATGCAGCCCGTTCCCCATCGTCACAAACTTGACGTCACCGGTGCCATCGGGATCGGACGCGCTCGTGCTGCGGTCGAGCCGCTGTTTCCAGCCGGCGGGCGCCTGCGCGGTCAGTGCAGCGGCTGACACGAGGATGAGTGCCGCGGTCGTGAGAAATCGCATCTCCTAGCCTCCTAAAGAAAGCGTGAAGATTCGATTCTAACGCGCGGTTCCGAGCGAAGGCTCACTTTCAATGTCGACCAACCGGGCCACGCGGAAATGAACCACGACGGGACTTGGTCGGGTCAGCCTATTCGGCTTCCCCGTCAAGTGCATAGACTGCCGCCACCAGGGCCTGGGCGTCAGCCGGCGAGACCCTCATCCGGTAGGCGACATACTCGGCGGGGCCGAGACTCGCCCGTTCCATGCCCTTCTCGTCGTCCATCCAGCGTTTTCGCCGCCAGCACTTGAGTTCGGTTCTCTGCGATCGGTTCTGCCATCTGCGTGTTCCTCTGAGTGGGTCGTTGCGGCGGCGGAGTCCAGACCCGCCGCCGTCTTCTGCTGGGCCGATGCCCCTGCAAGGCTGTCAGTCCGATCATGCATCACCGCATTGCCTTCGGGTAGTTGGCTGAAGGCCGCAGCAAAGCGAGACCGACATGGCTGGAGACGAACCCCGGAGACGACTCAGCATCTGGTGGCCGCGTTTGCCACAGACGCTTGGCGACAGGATCGCGCCCTGGCACGCTAAGGCAACGGATAAGACTGCGGTGACTGCTTGGGATTCGGCGCCGCAACGACGAGAGTCGTTGCCAGCAGGAAGACCTGCCGACGCCTGTTGAGCGGAGCAAACTCGAGCCGGTGTACAGGCACCTTAGGGATTCGAGCCGAGTCGCGGCGGGGCCGCGCGATGGCCTGAAGACCGGCTGAAGCGACAATTGAGCGGCGAAAATTGGCGGTGAGGCAGGGATTCGAACTCGACCAAGGCGGTTTTCCAAGTGGCTGATGGCGCGCGACTTCTGGCTCTAACCATCATCAGAACAACAACTTAGACCGCGTCGATTTGTTCTCTGCCGTTCGCCCGAATCCACCCGATTCCACCGGAGTGTTGGAGATATTTTGGCAATGGTCAACGCGGCTAAGACCTACGCTCAGTGGCAGTTCCTCCGTTTCGGGGACCGAACTTTGGAGACGGGCTTCGGCTTTTGTTTGCCTTTGTTCAAAGTTTGACCGCTTCGGTTAAATAGCGCCGCGGATTGTTTAAGCTTCGGCGAATACACACTCCTGGGGTGACGAGCGAGCCATGGAGACCACGGAAAAGCAGCGGGCCATTGATGCGATCAGGGAGCTACCGGCGGATGCCTCGATTGAAGATGCAATCGAACGCCTGTGTTTCATCGCCAAGAGCGAGGAGGGGCTCCGGCAATCCGATGCCGGCCAGCTCGTACCGCATGACGAGGTAAAGAAACGGTTCGCCGTGTGAGCACCGTTCTCTGGACTGAGCAGGCCCAGGCCGACCTCGCCGCTATCCAGTCGTCGTTCGAAGCTCCCAAGCGAACCCTGCGCGTTAAGATCACCTCGTGCCCAAGGTGCGCGAGGCTATCAAGCTGATCGAGGCTGACGGCTGGCGTGAGGTCGTGGTTCGAGGAAGCCATCGCCAGTTCAAGCATCCAATCAAGTCAGGTCGCGTCACGATCGCTGGTCATCCATCTGATGACTTGGCGCCAGGTACCTACAACAGCATCCTGAAGCAGGCGGGACTCAAGGGATAACGATGCATCGATTTCTGATCGTCATCGAGCAAGCCGGCAGCAACTTTTCTGCGTATTCGCCGGATCTTCCTGGATGCGTCGCGACCGGCGCGACACGCGAAGAAACGGAACGCCTGATGTACGAAGCCATACAGCTCCACGTTGAGGGCTTGGTCGAGGACAACCTGCCGGTTCCATCGTCTACGTCGTACGCGGAATACGTCGTCGTGCCGGCCTGAGCTCGTCGGCTCAGGCTCAACACGTTTGCGTCTGACGTGGGACGAAAACCCAGTGCCAAGCGTTTGCCTGAGCCGTGGAAGTTATCCAGAGGCTGGGCGTTGAGTGCCGAGCCCGCCTCGCCGTTGCCGCCTCTTCAGCTCGGCGACCGCCGACAACAGCTGATCAAGTAGCTATGCCCATCCCGGATCGAGGCCCAAAAGCGCGGTGTGTCATGTTCTCAAAGTTTTATTGTTCATTATTATTGAACGAAAGATAATCACAACATGGCGCACCGCCCAACCGCTCGCGACCTCGAGCCGTACCGCGCGGTTCTGCGTCCGTTGGTGCCTAAGGCCCAGCTTCGTGCGGCCGCCCGCCCTCTACCCTTCCACGGGCTGCTCACCTTGACCTGCGGCCCGGGCGTGCAGCGTTACTTGGTCGAGGAGAAGCGTCACCTGCGTTTCCAGGACGCCGCAGTGATCGCGGATCAGATGCTCCGCCGCCGGGCAGAACTGCCCGACGAGCATGCCGCCGACGGCCTGTTGCTACTCGCACCGCACGTGCGTCCACAACACGGCGCCATCCTCGAGCTCGCCGGCATCGACTACATCGATTTGGCTGGCAACGCTCATCTCCAGGCGCCCGGGCTGTTTGTTCACGTGGAGGGCCGGAAGCCTGCGAAGGAGCCGGTCCGCGGCCCGCAGCGCCCGCACAAGGCGTGGGTCAAGACCGTGATGGCGCTGCTCGTTCAGCCCGACCTGATCCATGCTCCGTATCGAACGATTGCCGAACGATCCGACGTCGCCCTCGGGACCGTCGGCGGCTGCATCAACGATCTCGTGCTGCGAGGCGCCATCGTTGAACGCAAGGCTGGCAGAGAGCTCGCGGACTGGCCGGCGCTGGTCGCGACGTGGGTCACTGCATATGTCGAAGCGCTTCGGCCCAAGCTGAAAGAACGCCGGCTGCAGGTCCGCGCGGAGGATAAAGCGGAGCTGCTGGCTCGGCTCGCCGACGTGCTGCGGAAGCGAACGCCGTGGGCGCTGACAGGGGCAGATGCTGCAGGACGCCGCACTCACTTCTTCCGCGCTGATGAGACCGAGATTTACGCGCCCGTAGACGTCTTCGACGACCGCGGCTTGCAGAAAGCCCTTGTCGCACAGCCCGCGGCGCGCGCCGGCAACCTGCTCGTCATCGAACCACCAGGGCCGCTGGCGATACCGCTGCCGCCCTACGAAGGCCTGCCCGTCGCACCAGACCTGCTCGCGTACGCGGAGCTTCGGTACCGTGGAACCGAACAGGCGAATGAGGCCGCCGACCTGCTGCTTCCATTGATCCTGAACGATGGCGCGCATTGATCCGTCGCTGCTTCCGCTCGTCGCCGACGTCGAGCGCGGGCTGCGGGAACTCGGCGTGCCGTACGGCGTTGTCGGAGCCCTGGTCCCCGAGCTGCTGCTCGAGGCTCGCCCGCCGCGGATGACCAACGACGCCGACGTCACGGTCGTCGTCCAGTCGTTGGCCGAGTTCGAAGCGCTCAAGGATCAACTCGCGCGATACGGCTTCGAACGGACCCGTCTGGCGTATCGCCTGAGACACCGGAGCGGCGGGGTGTTGGACGTTCTCCCCTACAGCGAATCGATCGCGCCGGACGACCGGCTGCAGCTGGACGAAGACCTCATCTTCAACCTGGCGGGCTTTCGCCACGTTGTCCCTCGAGCCGTGTCCACCGCCATCGAAGGAGGTCCGACCCTCCCGCTCGCACCGCTCCCGCTCTATGCGCTCCTCAAGCTGATCGCGTTCAGCGACCGCCGGTCGCCCAAGGATCTCGGTGGTGTGCTGCACTGCCTGGAGCACTACCTCGAAGACGATGACCGACGCTACGGAGTGGAGTTCGACGGCTCCGGCGTGCCCTTCGAATACACCTGCGCCCACCTCCTGGGACTCGATGCCCGGCCGCTGCTCGACCCGTCCACCAGCAAGGCCGTCACTGCTGTCCTCGACCGTTTCGATGACCCCGATGCACACCTCGTGAGCCTCGCCGCGGCCGAGAGTGGGCGCCGTTGGGTCGACGATGACCGACGCTCGCACGTGTTCAATCTCTTTCGCTGGTACCGATTGGGAACTGGTCTCTGAGGGCAGGAGAGGGGGCTCGACAGGCGTTCGCTACCCTGTCTGAACTCCAGCGCAGGGCCGATCGTAGTGTCTCTTTGGATGTTGGCGCGGACGTCGGACGCTCCGCCTCCCAACGGCGAGACACCCGTCGCTCCCACCTCGCGCGCCACCCTGTTGCTCGATCACAAACTGGGTCCGCAGCCTGTTTTCGAGGCCTCTTCTTTGACACGGCCAGTGAGACTCGGGTTCCGCCGAGAGTTCCGCCGAGGGTTCCGCACCCTCGATCGATAAGTCCTCGCTGATCAACAGTTACGGACACAGCACACCGCGTCGGGGACAACGCAGAAAGTGAAGGCCAAGACAGGAGCGACCCCCTCTCAAGCGGAACCCACTTGATCACGCGCTGCATGCACGCGCGGGTCGCTCCTGTCTTGGCCTGTGTGTGCGTTGGTGTGTGTCGACTCTCACGTTGATGACCGCGTTGCGGCTTGCAGAATGAGCAGTCGCACGTATGGCGGCGCTCACCCGCGCCACTCAGCTGCGCAGCATGCAGGCCTGCATGCTTGACGCGAGTGCTCGTCCACGTCGCGTGACCTCAGAGATCGTGGAACCGAACGGCCGATGTTCTCGTCATCGAACAAGGGACCGCGAGCAGACGTTTCACATCTGATCGACTCGGCCTGTGGATCCTGCCGGACCCGTGGAACGTTCCGGCGAACACAGCGAACGTCCCACCGGTCCTTGGACGGCGCCCGCATCTGACCAGGAGACGCTGCGCCGCCCACAAGGCTCCACAGGCACTCTCATCTCGACGCGATTCCTCCCACCGAGAACGAAGACAGCCCTGGTCTAGGCCAGCACCGGCACACGCCGCTCCACCCAGACCAGCACGTCGACTGCCGGTCGACAACACCCTCCGCCCCTCCAACGGCGACACCACGCGCCGCACACGTCCCTCCCCTCTCGGAGTGCGCAATGCATTCACCTCCGCTTCCAGCAGTTCACGACATCTCGGCCCTTAGAAGTTCAGGTGCCGCGTCCGATCACCAGACGCCCCAGCCGTTGCGTGCTGCGACCAGGCAGACACGTCACTTCGGTCACGATGTCGCGTCGCACATGCGGAGTCGTTGCACACGGACTCGCGTCAGCAGCGCGCCAGCATGCAGCGGCGCTGCTAGACTGCGCTCACCAGAAGCGCGCGCCATCGCTGAAGGAGTCAGTCAGCGATGAGCATCACGATCCGTCCGTATCGCACGGGCGGCTGGGAGGCGGACATCCGTGTCGTCACACCTGACGGCATGCGGCAGTTGAGGGAGCGCAAGCGGACTCCGGTGTCATGTCGATCAGCCGCACAACGTTGGGCCGAAGGTCGCGAACGCGTGTTGTTCGCGGAGCTGATGGACCCGACGCGTCCACTGAAACGAAAGGAGGTTCCGACACTACGCGCGTTCGCGCCTCGCTTCATGGATGGCCACGCCCGGGCCAATCGTCAGAAGCCGAGCGGCATCGCCTCCAAGGACATGATCCTGCGGGTGTACCTGCTGCCGGCACTCGGACACAAGGCACTCAACACGATCAAGACCGAAGACGTGCAACGCCTGAAGCGCGGACTCGAAGCCAAATCACCGAAGACGGTCAACAACGTGCTGGCCGTGCTGAGTGTGATGCTGAAGAAGGCGGTGGAGTGGGAGGTCATCGAGCGCATGCCTTGCTCTGTGAAGCTCCTGCCAGTGCCCAAGGGCTCGACCAGGTTCCACGACTTCGACGCGTACGAGAAGCTCGTGGAGGCAGCCCGTTCACTCGACACACGCACGCACCTGCTGGTGCTGCTTGGTGGTGACGCGGGTCTCAGGTGCGGCGAGATGATGGCGCTCGAGTGGGGCGATGTCGATCTCGTCAACCGCCAGCTGACGATCGGTCGGTCCGACTGGAACGGTCACGTGACCACGCCGAAGGGCGGACGCTCACGTCATGTGCCGCTCACACGACGACTGGCCGCAGCGCTCAGTGAACATCGACACCTGCGCAGTGCACGCGTGCTGTGTCAGGACGACAGGAAGCCGTTCACACGGCAGATCGTGCAGACGAGAGTGAAGCGCGCCGCACGTCGCGCACGTGTCGCACACGAAGGCGTCCACGTACTCCGTCACACGTTCTGCTCACACCTGGCGATGCGTGGCGCTCCCGTCCGCGCCATCCAGGAGCTCGCAGGGCACGCGGATCTCTCGATGACACAGCGGTACATGCACCTCAGTCCCGCAGCACTCGACAGCGCGATTCGATTGCTCGATCAGCCGAATTTCGAAAAATTCCGTGGAGATATATTGGAAACGGGAAGGGGCGAAACGGCTAAGTCTAATGGCTAGAACGACTTAACTGGCGGTGAGGCAGGGATTCGAACCCTGGGTAGGGCTTTAAGGCCCTACAACGGTTTAGCAAACCGCCGCCTTCAGCCTCTCGGCCACCTCACCGCGACGGGGATTTCCCAGTATACGCCAGCGGCTCCAATCCTCAGAGCACAGAACAGATATCGTTCCCCAAGGTGCCGGCCGCGTCGACCCGGCCGCGCCCGCCCGACCTGCCACACCGTGGCCCCACTGCGAACGCCGGCACGCCGCCCGCCACCGGGTGACGAGCCGTTGACCGGCGCGACACGCCCGATCAACCGCACCGCATCAATCACCTACGCTCAGGCCCGAACCACCCGGCAGGCGAAACACTTGTACGCCTGCTGGCCCGACAGATTGTCGAAGTAGCGATCGTCGACCAGCGTGTTCGCCGACTCGTACGATGGCAGCCCCAACTCCTCGCCGACCGCTTGCCGTGGACCGAACAGGTTTGGAACGAAGATCGTGTCCTTCCGAATTCCGTCGAAGAGGAGTGCCGTCGCTCTGATCGCACCTCGCGGACTCTCGACCTGAATGGCATCACCATTCTTGATGCCGGCCGCTGTCGCCGTGTCGGGATGGATCTGCACGAGGCGAATCCCGTTCAACTGCTTCCCCAGCGTCGTCCACTGCGTCATCGTCGCGAAGTGCACAACGCTCGGCCGCCCGATCATGCCGACGAGCGGATAGCCTTCAGGACGCGAAACGCTGACCGCGAGTTCGGCCTTCGGCGTCGGCGCGCCCGGGTTCACCGGGTTGTTCACCAGCTCGCTCGAGTACCGGACCGATGCCAGGTTGCCGGTGGTCTCCGGGTGCGCATAGAACGGCGGCAACGCGTGATGACCCGCGGGTCCGAGCTTCGCGTCGAGTTCCGGCGTGAAGATCTCCACCTTGCCGCTCGGTGTGAGGAACCGCTTGCCCTTGTGCCCGAGTGATTCGGCTGCCGCATGCCACGAGGCGTGATCGAGGTAGAGGGTGCTGACACCCGGGTGCTCCGCACTCGGACACGGCCAGCGCAGTGGCTCGTGTCGCTCCTTCATGCGCGCCGACGTCATGCCCGCCACTACCGCCGTGTTCTTCGCAAACACGTCGTCCCACAGGTGGCGGTAGTCCTTCCACTCGTCGCGCAGGTTGCCGGTCCAGTACTCGCCCGGATGCGTCTTGTCGAGGGCTGCCATCTTCTTCGCCAGCT
>Ga0209023_10003579_pt1 | contig 18423 bp, 15 predicted proteins | sample LakOneMetagenome_FD_187468 | JGI IMG/M metagenome (GOLD analysis project Ga0209023, IMG submission 187468) | Freshwater and sediment microbial communities from Lake Erie, Canada (SPAdes) (version 2) | ecosystem: Environmental > Aquatic > Freshwater > Lentic | place: Lake Erie, Canada...
TCAGACATTCTATGCGAAAACAGGCTGGATGGTAGGATAGCTAAATGCGCACAACGTCTGCCTCAGCCGGATTTTTGCCATTGGGTGCGCTGTCGTTTTCGGCTTGTAATCGCGGGTGCGCTCGCCGGGCCTGGCCTGGAACCAGCGCGTGCTGACCTTGTTTTCGTATGCACGGTGGAGCACCCGATCCGGTGCATCAGAAAGGCTCCCTTGTCTGTGGGCATGGCAGCCCAGTCGGCATCCGATACCGTCAATGATTCGCTCCGGCGCCTCGTGTCGTTATGTATGGCTACCTGCGGCATCTGCTTGCCATTCCAAATCGATCCGGGAGTATATGGATTTGGTTTTTCCAGAACAGTTTGTTTGAGGGCATAATTGTCTTTTTATTCTGCTAGGAGCTGACAATGCGTGAGCTGTCGGTTTTAGTCGGTCAGGGCCTGGACGGGGATCAGCTTCAGCAGGTCCTACAGGAGAACGGCGGGAGGCGCTTATATGAGGTAGCGCACGCGTTACTGGACGACCACGCCGACGACCGCGCGGAAATCAACGACGTCAAGGTGACAAAAGTGGAGTTCGACGAGGACTGCCCCACCCAGGTGGACATCGAGTTTGAAACCTCTTGGCGCGTCTACCGGGGCTGCGAGGACAGGAACACCGAAGGGCGAGAGTATCAACAGGAGCCGGCGACCTACGAGGCGGATGGCCGCCTGGTGTTCCTCGTGTCGCTGGCGCGCAAACACACCGATCCCTGCTGACAGGGCATGACGATGAACGCTTTCAGACTATCCCGTCACGGCATGCTTATCCTGGCCACGGTCGCCATGCAGGCCGCATGGGCCCAGGCAGAGCCGGATACCGTGATCTACACCCTATACCGGAACAGCGTAACCGATGCGGCGCTGCGCCTGCACGTCGCCACATTCGACGCCCTGGACGGGGCGGTGTATAACCGCCAGAACTGTGCTCAGGCCCAGCAGCTGTTCGCCGCTCAGCAAGGCGTCAGAGTGGCATTCTGGTGCGAGCCCGGTAAATTCCGTGTAGTAGCTGCCAGCGAGCACGCGCCAGCCCCCGGCAAGCCGGCTGAACGGAACTGCAGCCAGTCCGCCTCGGAACTGGCGCGCGGCGACAAGCGGCCCGCCAGCGCCGGCGATAGTTGTTCGCCATGACGGCGCTGCGCACCTTCGCCGGTGTTCACCCTATTCACCACTTCCAGGGCGCGCTGTTCTCCGTGCACACCGACAGCGACACGGTCTATATGTCCGAGGAGGATCCTGGATCTGACGGCGAAGCATGGGCGGTCGTGGAGGTCGACGCCGAGCGGTTCCTGCAGTTATGGCGCCGGCCGGGAAGCAGCCATCCAGAGGTGGCGCACCAAAGCCCCGCGACCTGGCCGCTGGACCGCAAGTTCCATTGGCCGGACAAGCATTTTACGGAGGGGCGTGTCAACCCGGTGCCGCTGGCCACCGTCAGCTGTGAGCTGCGGCGCTTGGAAACGCCGGTGTGGCGTCGCCGGTTGCTGGGGAAGGTGCTGGAGCGCGTCGACGTGACCGAGTACCCGGTCCTCTCGTTCACCGACGGGGTCACCCGCACCATCTGGCTGCTGACTCACGGCGTGCAGGCCATGCCGGTCAAATGCCCGATGGCCGACGCGGCACGCTTGCAGGCACTGGCCGGCGTGGATGGCGGCCAGCCGGTCGCCGTCGGTACATTGTTCAAGCAAAAAATGGAGTGACACCGTTGGTTTGATCAGCGGCAGGGAAGTGGGGGTGGCACCTGTGGCAGGCTGTAGCACCAGGCGGGAGGTGCCGGCATGCCGGGCAGATGCCTGGGCGTGGACAATCGCGCGGGGGCGCGCCGGCAGGGGCAGAGGAGGGCGCCCGTCGCCACGGCCGGACGAGCACCAGGTCACGGTCCACTATACCGCCCCGGCGCTCGGCAAGCCGCTGTAGAACGTAAAACAACGTATCGGATGCGCCTGCCCTTCCGTGATAATCCTACTTATCACTCTTCGATTTATGGTGATATTTAGCGTGGAACAGGTTTAAGTTGAGTGCGAAAGTACTCCTGGGCGACGTTCATGCGCAGCATGCGCGCCAGTCCAATCGGTGGACGGCCGGCACCTTCGACCTTCGGATAGAACGGCTCGACGGCTTTATGCAGCTTGCCTCAAGGCATTACGCCGTCGATCTCGGCCAGGAACCGGTCGCGCCGCGTCAGTTTCTTCTTGGCGGCGTATTCAAGGTCGGAGAAGCTCTTTTGCATGGTCAATGGCGGACGGTGGCGATACCGTATTGTCTCAGGTCGAACCGCAGCAGGGAACGGTGCCAGATGAATAAATCAGTGATTCCTTAGCCTTTGTTAATCTAAATCAGGTTTTTGTTGGAAAGTTCAAATATATTTTCCAAAATGCAATTTTTGTGACAATTAGTGATAATTTCAACGCAGTTAATAGTCATAATGTAAAAAATATATTTCTTTAAATTAAATTCAAAATTGCAATACATGCCAACTGCCTCGCTGCTGCATGGTCGGAGCGTTTTTCCTTCTCGTTGTCTACTCACTTGCTCAGAAATCAGTGTTCATGGAATATAACAAGGTTGTGCAAGTATCGTTTTTTTGGGTGTTACAAACAATATGTGTTCTGCATCGCAAACCATTCTCGATGGAATTGGTACAACAACAAAGCGCGGCTCCCTATAACGTTGAATCTTTTCTGCGCATTGTCGTTTTGTTAGGGTTCGACGCGACACTAAAGCGTCTAAGAGCTGATAAGTTGCATAAAGAATCATTTCCACTAGTGGCTTGGCTAAACAATCTAGATAGTGGAGAGCTGGAAGCTGTATTGATTCTGCAAGCAGATGTAAATCATGTATTGTTGATTAAGGCTGGAGATTCCGATGCGCTTACCGTTGACCTAACGGAATTTATGCAAAGCTACTCTGGATCGTATGTAAAAATCAAGCCATGCGTTCTTCCAGCAGATGATCCGGATACCGAAGCACAGATTAAGGATACCCGCAAATTTGGCTTTGGTTGGTTCTTACCAGAGCTGTTGAAATATAAAAAACTCTGGTATGAAATTCTACTTGCCTCGCTGGTTATTCAATTAATCGCTCTGGCTACACCTTTGTTCACCCAAGTCATCATCGATAAGGTCGTGGTACACCGCACCGAAAGCACATTAATTGTAATTGCTATTGGCATGGCAGTTTTCATGGTATTTTCTGCTGCTTTAACTTGGTTGCGTCAGTACCTGGTACTGCATACCGGAAATCGCGTCGATGCGGCACTAGGCTCATCTGTCTTCGAACGATTATTTAAGCTCCCTCCTATGTATTTTCAGCACAGGCCCACTGGCGTTATTGCGGCTCGCCTACATGGTGTTGAAACTGTACGCGAATTCATCTCGAGCGCTGCTGTTACGCTGATACTAGATTTCCCCTTCCTGCTGATATTTGTTGCAATTATGTTTTACTACAGCGTGAAGTTAACCATAATTGTATTGGTCATACTTAGTGTAATTGTCACATTGAGTGCGATCGTCGCTCCGCTGTTTCAAACTCGCTTGCAGCAGCAATTCCAACTTGGTGCCCGTAATCAGGCATTTTTGACAGAGTATGTTATGGGGTTGGAAACGGTAAAGTCACTGCAGTTAGAGCCACAATTGAATAGCCGATATAGTGGATATTTAGCTAGTTATCTCGTGGCCGGATTTTCTACCAAACAACTTGCAAATACCTACAACACGACTGCAAATTTGCTCGAGCAAGTGATGAGTTTATTGATTCTGGCGATAGGTGCATATACCGTCATGCATAGTACTGAATTCAGTATTGGAATGCTCGTGGCATTCCAAATGTTTTCAGGGCGCCTTTCACAACCGATGCTGCGCCTGGTCGGACTCTGGCAGCAATTTCAGCAAGCAAGCTTGTCGATCGCTCGCCTCGGGGACTTGATGAATGCACCGATTGAACCATATTCGGTAACGCCATCACGTTCCGCTCACCGCAAGGGTGAAATCACTATTGATAATATCGCATTTAAATATGCCGATCACCTTCCGCTGGTATATCAAAACCTGTCGCTGTCGATTATTCGCGGACAGACTATCGGGATTATGGGACCTTCGGGGTGTGGGAAAAGTACATTAGCAAAACTTTTACAAGGCTTCTATCAACCGAGCGAGGGCCGCATCTTGATCGATGGTATCGATATTCGTTATTTGTCTGCAAACGAATTACGCAGTCATTTTGGCGTAGTGCCGCAAGAGACAATTCTATTTTCAGGCACCATTTATGACAATTTACAAATGGCCAGTCCGCATGCCAGCTTTGAGCAGATCAACGCGGCGTGCCGGATGGCAGAAATCCATACTGCCATTGAAGCATTGCCTCTGGGGTACCAAACGGAGATTGGTGAACGGGGAGCTGGTCTGTCTGGTGGACAGAAGCAGCGGATAGCGATTGCTCGCGCCTTGCTTAAGCGCCCTAGTATTCTAGTATTCGACGAGGCTACGAGTGCGCTGGACGCCGGGACGGCCGAACTGTTTGCCAAGACTATTAATTCTTTGCGCGGAAAAGTCACCATGCTATTCATTACCCATGGGCTGCCAAAAGGGCTGCTGGTTGATGCTGTCTATCGTCTGAGTTCAGATGGTGCTCATCAGGTTGGAGTAGCACCAAGTCCGACTGTTGTGCGCGATATTCCCGAGACTGGTGCCGTCGTTAAAGAAAACATCTCATTGTGAAAACTCAAGCTAAAGCCGCCGCTGCCCCAGAAGCTGGTAGCCCAAAGTGTGTCAAAGTGACTAATCTCCGTCCGTCTAACCGCTGGCACGATCCACTGCAATTAATACAGACTGAAGTCCCGTCTGGAAGCAGCCGCATCGTATTGTGGGCTGTTTCCATGCTGGTACTAGTGCTAATAACCTGGGCGGCGTTCGGCCAGCTCGACATCATTGCAGGAGCCGAGGGAAAGTTAGTGCCACAAACACTGGTCAAGATCGTCCAGCCAGCCGAAGCGGGCGTCGTCAAGTCTCTTTTGGTCAGTGAAGGGGAGCGGGTAAAAGCTGGGCAGGTTCTGGCAAAGCTTGACACCACGTTGGCGAATGCAGATACCAATGGCATCAATAAGGATCTAGCAATACATGCCCTTCAGGTACGCCGTATTGAAGCCGAATTGAGCGGCAGGCCTATGCTCATGGAAGCAAGCGATGAATCGACACAATTCGCGCAAGTTGAGCGGCAGTATCATGCGCACCGAGGTAGCTTCATTGACAGCTTGGAACAGGAAAAGTCGTTGCTTGAAAAGGTTGAACACGAGCGAAACAGTGCCACAGTCGTTCTTAATAAGCTCAAAGATACCTTGCCAAATTACCTAAGCGTGGCGGAAAACTATGCCGGCTTAGCGAAAGCAGGGTTTATGCCAACTATGCTGAGTGCCGATAAACAGCGGGAGGCGACTGAGAAATCCAGGGACCTTGAAGCTCAACGTGCCACTGTTGCTTCGCTGAGCGCGTCCGCGCAGGCTCAGCAGCGCAAAATCAGCCAGCTAAGTAGCGGATATAAAAGTGAGCTGGAGCGAGAATTAGCGGACATTCGCGCGCGTATGGCCCAGCTGCAACCGAACTTGGACAAGGCACGATATAAAGAAGGACTGACCGAATTGCGCGCACCACAAGATGGAGTGATCAAGGATTTGGCAACCACTACCGTCGGAGCAGTCGTTCAACCTGGAACAGTTGTGTTAACGCTTGTGCCGCAGGATGAGCAACTCTTTGCTGACGTGAATGTCAAAAATGAAGATGTTGGTTTTGTCCAGGTAGGGCAAAGAGCTCAGGTAAAGTTGGCGGCATACCCATTCCAAAAGTATGGAATGTTGACCGGTAGAGTGATCCATGTAAGCGCCGACGCCACGGAAGCTGGGCGCAGTAATAATTTTAATATGCACGATGGCACTGGCGCCCAAGCTGGTGATACATCGTTGTCCACAAATGTGGCTACCTATAAGGCTCGTATCCGCCTTGATCGCCAGAGCCTTCGGGATCCTCAGGGACGCCTGTTGCATATTGCTCCCGGTATGCAATTAGTCGCCGAAGTTAATCAAGGTCGGCGTAGTGTGCTGGAGTACCTATTATCACCGGTGAGAAAAGCAATTTCCGAAGCGGGCCGAGAGCGATAAACTCGGCAATTTTTTAATCAGTCGTTATGGAAACTCTGTGCAATAGATGGTTTGCCGAGTTGACTGCCGGTATTTAATTTATGGTCGCCTCAACATAAGTGAGCGGAACATCTTATGAGAGGAATCGCCTATTATTACTAATGCCATTACTGTCGCCAGCATGAGTTGTACGTGGCTATGCCTTACGCAGAGGAAAGTATAAATATTTTCCAGACGAAATTAAGAGGCATAAATTTTCTGGATGTCGAACGCCGATTTGAAATTTGAGTGTTATCTTTTTGTTATTATTATATAAGATGAAAATTGAATGAAAAATGATGAATTGAGTAATAAACTTAGATGGATGGCATTGTTAATTTTTTCAAACATTACTATATGCCTGGCGTGGTTCGCATTTGGCTCTATTAACCCGTCTTTTGCAGAGGCGTTTGTTACAGTATTTGATCCGCTGGCTTGGTTGATCTTAAAATTAGATAACGGCTATGACGTTATGTGGCACGGAGCAATGAGTAAGGTTTTCTATTTACGGGTAACTGGACAAGTAATTTTTGTTTCGTTCTCTGTATGCGTTTACACTATTGTTGGAATATTTCAAGTGGCATTGAAAAATCCTTTCAGATTTATCGAAGATTATTTTTTCAAAAATAATTTATCAGCGTATTCGACTTCCACAATACTATCAATTTCATTAATTTCATTAATTTCATATTTGAGCTTTAGGGCAGCGTTGCCACTATGGGTAAATATTATAAAAAATCCAAATAGGAAAGAAATATTATTACATCAACTTGCGTTGTGGGGAATTATCACGCCAGTCGCATTTCTTGTAAATATAATATTTTTATATTTTTTATTGTCATTTTTTGTTTTTGTGATTAGAGATATTTTTCGAAAAGCTAAGAAGTATTTTTATAAATAATGAGGAATAAAAATGACAAACGAGAATGAGCAAGTAGAGAATAATCCAAAGAAAACATTCATGGAAAATTTTCTGAATGAGCTTGACCCATCAAATTATGGGCTTTTCGATTGGGTTGGGTTAGGGGTCGGACCAATATTAGGTAGTTGGGCAAGGTTGGCAACAGTTGGCGAACAGGCCATAACCGTGACTTTCGCCAAAGGTGTTTCACGGCAATTTTTGGACGGAACAAATCTCGCTTTAACCTATCCCACAACTGCATTAATTATTGAGGGATCTGCTACCAAAGCGCACGCAGATGCAAAAAAACCAGGAATGGACGTGGTGTTTGATGACTTGCTTGGGTCAGCGGCAAATGTTGCGACCGGTGTAGTTGTTATAGGCATCGCTGCGACTATGGCTCCGGGAATTTTAGCAGTGCTGATTGGAACCGTGGGCGCCGCTGCTGCTGGCCTCGCTGCTCAGAAGGCTGTTTCCGCTTACATCAAAACGGCGGATGCGGAACAACTTCCAGAAAATGAGTTAGGTAGAGAGGTGACTTCGAACGGCATAACCATTATTAAATATACTAACGGTGATTTTAGAGAGTATTGGAGCGATGGGACATACGGATATTACAATAAAGAAAATGGTGTAAAGACTTATAAAAATTCTGACGGTACATCAGATATACAGTTTCTTGATGAGGAAAATAACCTGCTGGGTGTTTATAAGTACGATTCATCGGGACGATTGATAACCGCCATTCAAAATAATAAAAAATACGATTACGAAAATGATGGATCAGTGGCAATTGTCGGAACTGGTTCAGATAAAACAATTTTCACTATCGATAACTCTAGTGGAAAAACGAATGTCTCTGTACAAAAAAGCGGCGAGATGTTAAATTTTTCCTTTGATAATGTTGATGGCGGAGTAACTGCTACATTGGCAAACGGTGTGCAGACGACGATGAAATATAATTCAGAATTGTCAACGTACACTACTACTGATTCTGATGGAAATAAATTTACACAACATATCTCTTCTTCTGGAAATATGAGCAGTGAGAGAATTGAATATATCAACACAGATGGAACCGTTAAAGTGAAGTCGGATGATTTGGATGGAAACGGAACTGCGGATGTAACTATAATTACTCAAACTGATAGGAATGGCACTCCGATTAGTAAGCAAAAGAAGATCAGTGGCGCAGATGGCAACTACGATATCATTGTATATGATCCCTTAACAGATGCAGAAATTGTGCGAGGTCATGTTGATTCAACGGGGAATTTTAAATTTACAATTAATGGAAAAAATTTATTTAATGCGAGCGCAGGATTTAAATTGCCTGAATGGGCAGATTTGCCGAGTTTATTTACCGTAAGTAATTTTGGTGAAGATTACCATGAGTATTCGTCGTCAGACGATGAAGTAACGTGGGAAAAAACATCGAATGGATTTACTAGAGTTTCCACAAATGATTCTGGCGAAGAGAGATTAGTCGTTCGATACGATCGAAGTGGGCATCCAATCGATGCAGAATTAAAAAGACGCTATGTATCATATTTTCACATTTCAGCTAATGTGACAAAACATGATAATGCCGTAATTGATGGAAATGTCTCCGATGGACATTTTTTACTTCGCGATGATGGTAAAAGCATACTAAAAGATATTTTACCAGCGCTCGATGTACCATTTTCATTTCGGGAGAGCAATTCAAGATGGAATGGAATTGAATCTTTTGGAATTGGAAGTGGATCTATCGAAATTTCCGCTCCATTATATCCTTTATATTTAAAGGATAAGCCCATTTTAAAAATTGACGAATCGCTTATTTCAAGTGATTCGAAAATTAGGCTATTGGATAATAATACTACGCTCGAGATTACAACCGGAAATGCAGGTGATGTATTATTCATCCACTTGAATGCTCAGAAAGAATCGGCTATCTCTGGAATATACTTCAAGGGGGATGGAGTGGATTGGTCAATTTCTGATTTGTTACAGCGTGGCGCTCAAGAGGAATTGTTGTACACAAATATTTATGGCTCCATCAATCCTGATATTTTGTCGGCAGTCTATGGGAAAAGCAAAATTATCGGCAATGGTGGAAATGATACCTATGTTTACTCTATGGGTATGGGTTTGTTAGAAATAGAACAGGTATCGAAAGAGATTAATAAAAATAATATTCTTCGTTTGCATGGTATTGATCAAGCTAATCTGAGGGTAAGTGTTTCGAATAATGGAACAGATCTGATTATTAAGGACGGAGTTGCTGGTGACGAGATAGTCATCAATCGTATGATGTTAGGGGTGGGATATGGGATTCAAGGAATTTTATTAGATAGCGGGATAACCTTAAATTTTTCCGATTTGTTGAAACTACAAGCTATCGGCTCGGTGGGAAATGAAATTTTAGTTGGAAATTCTGGAAATGATGTTTTTGATGGGCGCGGCGGAAATGATGTTATCAGAGGCGGGGGTGGGGATGATGTGTTTATGTACTCTGCTGGATATGGCAATTTAAAAATAGTACAAATAAATAAAAATCCCACTGCACATAGCGTACTAAAGTTGGGGAATATTAATTTGTCTTCAATTTCAGTTGAAAGTACAAGAGATGGAAATGGAATAGTAATATTTGATGGAGTTGAAGGTGACTCCATTACGATCGAAAATATGTTGATAAACGAATACAGCGGAGTACAACAATTATTATTTGAAGATGGATCTCACCTAACAAGAAAACAATTAATTGATTTAAGTAGAAAAGGTACTTCGGAAGCTGATTTGTTAGTAGGTTCATCTGGTGATGATGTAATAGATGGAGCAGGGGGCGGAGATATATATATCGGAAATGGCGGAAATGATGTATATATTTTTTCAAAAGGGTACGGGATTTTAGATATCCGCCAAAGTGTGACGCTGAACGAGAACATTTCCACATTGCGAATCAAAGGAATTGACGTTTCCGATATTAGATTTAGTTCTACATATGAAGGCGATAGTCTTTTAGTATCAACTGGAGAAGCTGGCGATCAAATTAAAATTAGTAATATGCTGTTGGGGAATAATAACGGGATACAGTGTTTCGAATTTGATGACGGAACCATTTGGTCACGCGACGAGATCCTACTAAGAGCCACGACTGGCAGCATTGATAGAGACAACATCTTCGGCACGTCGAATGCTGATATTATCGATGGAAAAGGTGGAGATGATATCGCCGTTGGAAGAGGAGGGGGCGATAAATTTATTTTTAATCGTGGTTATGGAGAGCTGTTTATTGATGAAATTGACTTTTCTGAACATTCGGCGAATATATTAAAATTTGGGGAAGGAATTTTGGCATCTGATGTTTCTGTGAGCTTGCTTTGGGATCATCGAAGCATTGTTCTCAATGTTGGCGGCAATGATAAAGTTTCCATAAATTCGATGATATTGGGAAATCAATATGGCGTTCAAGAGGTACATTTTTTTGACGGTACGATATGGTCACATTCCGATATTGTAAAAATGCAGTTATCAAGTGGCACTGAAGAAGATGACGCAATATATGGGACCGCAGGATCTGATATTCTGGACGGGAAAGGCGGATATGACTATGTGCGCGGGAACGGTGGAGGCGACACTTTCATATTTGAATCTGGGTACAGAAATTTGCTAATTGATGATGTGACATCGAAAAGTGACGCCGATAGCACTTTACTTTTCGGGCCAGGGATACTTGCAGAGAACATAAATATTCTTATTAGCGATGATAGACATGGACTTATCTTGCGTGATCGTACCAATTATGACCAGGTGGTTATTCAGGATATGTTGATGGGTGATAGATATGGTGTGCAAAAAGTAAAATTTCATGATGGTACTATATGGTCGCATGATGAAATCATTGCATTTCACCTTAAAAGTGGCACGAGTAATTTCGATTTTCTATGTGGCACAGCAGGATCCGACGTATTTGATGGGAAAGGAGGAGGAGATATTTACTTCGGCAATGGAGGAGGAGATGTTTTCATTTTCAACAAGGGCTATGGTGAGTTGACTATTGATGAGAGGGATTTTTCATTATATGGCAATAATGTTATTAGATTTGGAGAGGGGATAATGGCACAAGATATTACCTTTTCATCTCACGAGTCCGGAGATCTCCAAATAAACATTGGAACTGATGGTGATGTCATATACGTGTCCGCAATGTTAAGTGAATATTTTCATGGAATTCAAGGAATTGAATTTTCCGATGGGACGACTCTTTCTAAAAAAGAGATTTACGAGAGGGAAACAATAGGTACTCCGGGTGATGATACATTATATGGTTCAGCTGATTCGAATATGCTCGACGGAAAAGGTGGGAATGATGTGTCAATTGGAATGGGGAAAAATGATGTTCATATTTATAATGTCGGGTACGGTATTTTGGATGTTAGATCAAATTATGGCTACAATGGATTAAAGCCGAAGGAAGAATTACCTCACAATATCATAAGACTTGGTGAGGGCATAAGTAAAAATGATGTTATTTTTTCTATGAGTAGCTATAACAATGGAAAATTGGAATTCGGTGGCACGAATGGAAAAATTATATTTTCTTACGGATTTTTGACCGGGATTCAAGAAGTCCAGTTTTTCGATGGATCTGTATTAACAGCGCAGGAAATGAATGAAATCGCTACAACGGGTACTTCTTCTAATGATTATCTATACGGTTTAAAAGATCATGCTGATGTTTTCGATGGAAAAGGTGGAGATGATCACATTGATAATTATTACGAAAGTAACGGAGATACTTATAAGTTTGAAAAGGGATATGGGAAATTAGAGATATATGGTGTTTTTAACTGGAATGAAGGAAATGTTATTCTAAGTCTCGGTGCGGGGATTGACCCGGGAGAAATTCATCTCTACACCCCCCCCGGAACGAACGATATAATTTTGCGTACTGGGCAAGAGGGAGACCAAATAACACTCACTGGCATGGCCAATGGATACGATAGAGGCGTAAAGGAAATTATTTTTTCAGATGGTACGGTATGGGATATTTTTCAAGTTAAAAAATTAGCTAGTGAAGCTGGGAATTTGAATTTTGATACAAATAATAAAAACGTGAAAGGAATGGCGGATGAATTATTGCCAGATCCTTGGTCTATAATGAATTCGCAATTGATGACACACTTAAATGAATCCTCCGCGGCGTTTGCCTTCGAAAATATGGCACTGAAGAATAGTTCTGACGTAAATGAATTGTATCAAGCATTTATTTCATCGGATTCTGGATTGACTAAGCATGTTTTATCCGGATAAGACATGCCGTGAGGATATTCGTGCAAGATACATTGATGCGTTGCGAACACACCAACTCGCCCAGCGCGAACGTGGGTTGGGGCATGAGGGCAATCCATCCAAGCTAAGCAACAGGCTGCCATCAAGCAGCCTTTTAGGCCATGTATTTATGGGTCTTGTAGGCGTTGGTTTGCCGTGACTTTGATTGTTCTGGGCGATGTCGATACGTTCGCTTGGCGATCAGAGCCAGCGCGTCGGCAAGCAAGTGGGCTGCCGCCAGCCCAAGCAGCAACGATGGCAAGAGCGGATTCAGTACCGAATGGACATAGGGAAACGCTTATATGGACGCCTCCCGGAGGTCAAGTAACTTTACACGATAGGTCCAGTTGAGGTCGCAGTCCTATATCCGGCCTGTTGGTGCATGTCGATTGCCTGCTGGCCCTGATGGAATTCGCTGACGAAGTCCTTATCTGATTTGCGAGTTCAAGGGCTCCAATTCCCTATCAGGTTATCCTCGTCCCGGTCCTACCTGTTCGCCATTATGTGTTGGTCGCTTGCGCTCCTGAAGTGAAATGGTGTTGGCCTGTGCTACGGCGTGCTTTTCATCTTGATGGCCCCGAGCTATGCTCGGGGTAAAATGGGGTATGGTAGAATAACATCGTCCTAATGTTGCGCGCCAGCTTGTTCGCCAGCGCCGCTACCGCAACGCTGTATGGCCGGCGCTTGAGGAGTTCCTCAATCCAGGGCGGGTGCTTGCTGCGCGCAATGATCGCCCTGGCGCCGTGCATCAGCAGTGTCCGCAGATAGACGTCGCCACGCTTGCTTAAACCAAGTTGCCGTACGCGTCCGCCGGTTCCGGTCTGTCGCGGCACCAAGCCGAGCCATGCGGCAAATTGACGACCGGAACTGAAGGTGGCCGGATCGCCGATCGTGGCAACCGCTGCGGTCGCGGTGAGCAGGCCGACACCTGGAATCCTGATCAGCTCTTTGCACTGCTCGGTAATCCCCCCACCAAATGATCGCGTTTAAAAGTAGAATTTTCCAAATTCAGATTTTTGAAAGTTCTGCATGAAGACGTCCCGTTTTACCGATAGCCAGATCATCGCCATCCTCAAGCAAGCCGAGAGCGGCTCACCAGTCCCTGAGCTGTGCCGCGAGCATGGCATCAGCAACGCCACTTTCTACAAATGGCGCGCCAAGTTCGGCGGCATGGACGCCTCGCTGATGGCTCGCATGAAGGAGCTGGAGGACGAAAACCGGCGCCTGAAGAAGATGTATGCCGAAGAGCGCTTGAAAGCCGAGATCGTCGCGGAGGCCCTGACAAAAAAATGGTAGCGCCATCTCAGCGGCGTGAGATGGCGCAATGGGCCATGGCCCAGCGTTCAGCCACAATAGGACTGGCCTGCCAGGAATTTGGCATTAGCCAGACCTGCTATCGCTATCGCGCCAAGCTCGATGCGGAAAACGCCGTCGTGGCTGACTGGCTGGTACGCCTGACCAACAACCAGCGTAACTGGGGCTTCGGCCTGTGCTTCCTGTATTTTCGCTAGGACAGGGGCTCCTACAGCGCTACGCGATGAGTTGCACGCGTGTCGCTGGATTGCTGCTTCTTCGAGAAGCCTGACTGCACCATGTCTCCACAGGATAACAGCGATATCCGCGCGTTACAGCATTCATCAAGCCCAATGATATTAGCGTGATGTGCGTAGCTGCAATTGACACAAAGGAATGATGTCTGAGTCTGCCGATTGTCGTTCGACACGTAGCTGCAGGCCGGGCACGTCTGGTTGGCGTGGTGCTGTGTGGTGCGCTGGCCCGGCCAACAGCATGCCGGCGTTCCACACCACATTGAAGTCGCGCCGGCGCCTGAAACCCCAAGTTATATTCAGTGACATACGAAACGCCTCACAGCAATTTCCCATTGCTGCATCATGCCTGCCGCCTGATCGCGGCTGATGGTGGGTAGGAAGGTGCGCTCGGCTCGCCATTGCGACGCCATATCATCCACGCTGCGATAACGGCCAATCGCCAACCCAGCCAGATAAGCCGCGCCCAGAGCTGTCGTCTCAATCACTTGTGGACGTACCACGGGGATGCCCAGCAGGTCAGCCTGAAATTGCAGCAACAGGTTGTTGGCGCAGGCGCCACCGTCGACACGCAGCTCCGTGATGGGCGCTTGGGTGTCGCGCGTCATGGCACCCAACAGGGAAGCGCTTTGGAAGGCGATCGCTTCGAGCGCCGCGCGGGCGATGTGGCCCACCGTGCTGCCACGGCTCAGACCCAGGATGGCACCCTTGGCGGACGGCACCCAGTACGGTGCGCCAAGACCCGTAAACGAGGGCACGAAGACCACGCCACCCGAGTCGGCTACGGAGGCGGCTAGGCCTTCCGCTTCGCCCGCGTGGCCGATGGCGCCCAGGCCGTCGCGCAGCCACTGCACCACGGCGCCGCCAATGAAGACGCTGCCTTCGAGCGCATATGCGGGCTGCGTGCTCACCTGGCAGGCGGCAGTGCTGATCAGCCCATGCTGCGATTGCGCGCACTGGTCGCCCGTATTGAGCAGCAAGAAGCAGCCAGTACCATAGGTATTCTTGGCCATGCCCGGTGTAAAACAGGTCTGGCCGAACAGCGCCGCCTGCTGGTCGCCGGCGATGCCGCCGATGATGACGGGGCTGCCCAGTACTTCCGCATCCGTTTCTCCATACACGTGGCTCGATCGATGGACGGACGGCAGCAGGCTGGCTGGAATGCCCAGCCAGTCCAGCAGTTGGGCATCCCAGCAGCCTTCATGCAGATTCCACAGCATGGTGCGCGAAGCGTTGGTCACGTCGCTCACGTGCAGGCGGCCACCCGTCATCTTCCAGGTCAGCCACGTATCGATGGTGCCGAAGGCCAGCTCACCGCGCATGGCCCGCGCGCGGACACCGGGCACGGCGTCGAGTATCCAGCGCAGCTTGGTGCCGGAAAAATACGGGTCAAGCACCAGGCCCGTTTTCGCGTGAATGGCGCCGGCCAGGCCGCGCACGCGTAAGTCCTCGCACAGTGTTTCCGTGCGGCGGTCTTGCCAGACTATGGCGTTGTACACGGGTTCTCCCGTGGCGCGGTCCCATACCACCGTCGTTTCGCGCTGGTTGGTGATGCCCAGCGCACCCAGGTCATTGGCTTGCAAACCCGCCTTGGCCAGCACTTCGCGGCAGGTCGCTAGCTGGCTGTGCCAGATTTCCATCGGATCGTGCTCGATCCAGCCCGGCTGCGGGAAGAGCTGGCGAAACTCGCGCTGTGCCACAGCGACGATGGCGCCTGATTCATCGAAGACCATGCTACGCGAACTGGATGTGCCCTGGTCGAGGGCCAGCAGGTACGTCATGCTGCCACCTCTTGCGCCAGATGAATCTCCAGCCATTGCTGCAAGCGCGCCACGTCGGCTGGCGTACAGCGCAATCCCAGTTTGCTGCGCCGCCATAAGAGGTCGTCGCTACTCCTTGCCCATTCCACCTCGATCAGATAGCAAGCTTCGGCCTCGTACAGGCCGGGCGCCAACTGCGCGCCCAGTTCGGCCATCGAGGTGGCGCCCTTCAGCAGGCGCGAGGCGCGGCTGCCGTAGGCGCGCGCGTAGCGGAGCGCCAGCGCGGGTGGCAGCCAGGCGTGATCGCGCTGGAAGCGGGCGAGGAAACCAGCGAAGTCATGGCTGTCCACCAGCTGATTCGCCTGCTGCAGGTCGCCGCCCGGCAAAGGCGCGTGGGTGGTCCAAGCGGGAGCGGCGTTGTCCAACAGGGGCGCCAGCATGCCCAGCGCTTCCTCGGCCAGCTTGCGGTAGGTGGTGATCTTGCCACCCCAGATATTGAGCAGCGGCGCGCCCGTCGCTGCTTCGCCGCGCGCCACTTCCAGCAGGTAGTCGCGCGTGACGGCCGACGCGTTCTGCGCGCTGTCGTCGAGCAGGGGGCGGACGCCGGAATATGTCCACACGACGTCGGCGGGGCCGATCTCGCGCTTGAAATAGCGGTTCGCTGCCTGGCACAGGTAATCGATCTCCATCTGGCTGATTTTGACCTTGCTCACGTCACCCTTGTATTCCTCGTCGGTGGTGCCGATCAGGGTAAAGTCATCTTGGTAGGGGATGGCGAAGATGATGCGCTTATCCGGGTTCTGGAAGATGTAGGCGTGCGGATGTTCGAACAGGCGGGGCACGATGATGTGGCTGCCCTTGATCAGGCGCAGTCCTTGTGTCTTGCCGCCGCCTGCCGCGCCGGCAAACTGCGCCGTCCAGGGGCCTGCAGCATTGACGATGGCGCGTGCGCGCAAAGTCTTGCGCAGGCCATCCTCGGCTTGCAGCGTAGCGTGCCAGGCGTCCCCATCGCGACGCGCGTCGACGCAGGCCGTGCGCGTGAGGATATGCGCGCCGTGTTCCTGCGCGTCGAGCGCGTTGAGCACCACCAGGCGCGCATCGTCTACCCAGCCGTCGGAGTACACGAAGCCTTTGCGGTAGCCGACCTTCAGTGGCTCACCTGCCACATGGCGGTCCAGCGCGATGCCTTGCGAGGCGGGCAGGAAGGTGCGCTTGGCCAGGTGGTCGTACAGGAACAGGCCCGCGCGAATCATCCACGCGGGGCGCTGGGTAGCGTCGTGCGGCATGACGAAGCGCATCGGCCACATGATGTGGGGCGCGGCGCGCAGCAGCACTTCGCGTTCCTGCAGCGCTTTGCGTACCAGCTTGAATTCATAGTATTCGAGGTAGCGCAGGCCGCCGTGTATCAGCTTGGTCGATGCGGACGAGGTGTGCTGCGCCAGGTCGTGCTGTTCGCACAGCACTACGCGCAGGCCGCGGCCGGCCGCGTCGCGCGCGATACCGGCGCCATTAATGCCGCCGCCGACGATCAGCAGGTCGCAGTCGGGGGGCAGGGAGGAAAAGCGCAAATCGGACATGGAGGACTCGTCTCGTAGTGGAAGTTAAAAAAACTAAAAAAGGCGTCGCCTCAGGCCACCAGGGCCATCACGGGTGGCAGCACCAAGGCCAGGCCGGCGATCAGCAGCAGGACGAAGACGGCGCGGCGCACCTGTTCGATGGGCAGGCGCGAAGGGTGGCGGCGCGCCAACCACGTCAAGGCCATTACCAGCGGCAGGGCTTCCAGCGTCAGCCACAGGGCAGTCATGCTGAACTGGCCATGGGCCAGCACGAGGGCCAGGCGCAGCACGGCATTCGCGGCAAACAGCACGATCAGCGAGTGGCGGATCATGTCGGCTGGCCATGGCTGGCGGTACAGGTGATACACCATGGGCGGGCCGGCGCTGGCGAACAGGCCGCCCATCACGCCGGACACGCCGCTGAAGAACAGGAACGAGGGCAGGCCGGATTGCTGCGCACGCGCGCTGGCGCGCAACACCAGCATGAACGCGCAAACGACGATGGCGCAGCCGAGCAGGAAACGCAGCACTGTCACTTGCTGCGTGCTGAACCAGCCCAGCAGGGCCACGCCCGCGCCTACACCCAACTGGCTGACGGCCAGTGTAGGGCCGAACACGCGCCAGGCCAACTGCGGACGCGTGCGGCCAAACGTGATGGCTGCATTGACCAGCACCAACACGCTGACCACGTTGGCCACGTCGGCTAGGCTGGCCAGGTGCAGCACGGCCGTCAGGCCCAGCAGGATCAGGCCGAAGGCAAAGCCCGTCAAGTTCTGCGCGACGCTGGCTAGCGCCACGCAGGCCAGGAACAGCAGATGCGACGCCACGCTCATGCCTGGTTCATTTCGCCAGCGACAGGAAAAAGTCCTGCTGCGCGCAACCGCGCCGCACGAAGACGGGCGGCTGGCCAAGCGGAGCGTCGACTTCCACGCGCTGGCCACCTTCGAAGGCGGCGCCGCTCCACAGGTGGATCCAGGTGTCGCCCTGCGGCAGGTAGGCGCTCCAGCGCGTGACGCCCGCCGCATGCACGGGCGCCACCAGCAGGTCGGGGCCAAACAAATACTGATCCTGAATGGCGTAGGTGGCGCGGTCGGCTTCATAGTGCAGGAACAGGGGGCGCTGCAGCGGTAGACCGCGCGTCACGG
>Ga0209023_10003580_pt1 | contig 18415 bp, 15 predicted proteins | sample LakOneMetagenome_FD_187468 | JGI IMG/M metagenome (GOLD analysis project Ga0209023, IMG submission 187468) | Freshwater and sediment microbial communities from Lake Erie, Canada (SPAdes) (version 2) | ecosystem: Environmental > Aquatic > Freshwater > Lentic | place: Lake Erie, Canada...
TCGTCGTCGAAGCGGCCGGCGCGCATCAGGTAGAGCGGATGGCGGCCGTCGACGCGGGCGACGTGGGCGCGCCAGTCGACGGCGTCGAGCACGGAATCGGCCATCGAGTCGGCCAATGCGTCGGCCAATGCGTCGGCCGATGCGCCGGACGCGGGACGACGGGCGAGCGCGTCGCGCAGGGCGCCGACATACTCGACCAGGCCGGGTGGATCGGGCTCGGCGCCCTCCTCGCCGCCCGCCTCGCCCAGGTACTGGTGCAGCGAGGGCGATTCGAGGTCCCAGTCGATCACCAGCACCGGGCCCTGGGCGGCGTCGCCCGCCAGCTGCAGCGCCATCGCGGCGAGCAGGCCGTTGCGCGCCGGCCCGCCTTCGTAGGCATACAGGGTGGTGACCGCGCCGGGGCTGTCCAGGGAGGGAAACGCGTCGCTGTTCTTGTCCATGAGACTCCTCATTTTTTTGGAAACGTCAGGCTCGGCATCGCACGCCATTCGGGTGGGACATCGGGAAGCACGAATTGGTTGCAGTCATGGCCTGGCGGCGTGTGTTTTTTCTGGTAGTGGTAGTGCGTGGCGATGCGCTGGACCATCTTGTCGATGTCGGGCAGGAAGTCCGGGTTGGACTTGAGGTCGCTCGTTGCCATCGTGAAGTGAGAGAAATCGACGTAGAAGCTGCTCTCGGTGATTTGCGGCGGCAGCGAATCCGGGTGGCGCGTCATGATGACCGGGATGATCAGGTGGCTCGGCAGCGGATACCAGCCGGCGCGCTCGCGCTCCAGCAGGCGCATGGCGGCGTACTCGCGGCGCGTGTAGGCATGGGCCTCGTACTTCGGGGTGTAGATCAGGATCATGCAGACGCTCTCGCACATGGCGCGCGCGATCTTGCGGTCGAGGTCGTCCCCGCCGCCCAGCTGTTCGGTGTCGATAAACAGTTCGTCTTCGTTGTCGAAGTGAGGTTCGAGATAGCAGCGCAGCGCGTCGGCCAGGGCGTTCTTGAACCGACTCATGAGTTCGTGCCTGCCGTGTGCGTAGCTGAAAAAGCACCCGTAGCGGATCGCCATTGCCTGCCCCCCATTCCAATATGCCCAAGGCGTATCCCCCGACTCTATCGCTGCCGACCCCAGCCATTTTGCGGACGCACAAGCGGGCCGGCGGACTCGTCCATGCAGCTGCCGAATGGTCTTGAGGCATAATTCCGCCGACTAACGGAAATGACACTGGAACATTGAGGAGAGAATATGAAAGCCGTGCGATGCAAGGATTGGGGCCCGATCGACAGCCTCGTCATCGAGGACCTGCCGGACCTCGTGCCCGCCGCGGGCGAGGTGGTCGTCGACGTGAAGGCGGCCGGCGTGAACTTCCCGGACGTGCTGACCGTGCAGGGCAAGTACCAGGTGCGTCCCGCACTGCCCTTCACGCCGGGCAACGAGTTCGCGGGCACCGTGCGCGCGGTGGGTGAAGGCGTGAGCGCCTTCGCGCCGGGGCAGCAGGTGATCGGCTTCACCCGTACCGGCGCGTTTGCCGAGCAGGCCGTGGCGCCGGTGGAAGCCCTGATGCCGATGCCTCCCGGGATGGACTTCGACACCGCCGCCGCCATTACCCTCACCTACGGCACCTCGCACCACGCGGTGGTGGACCGCGCCGCCCTGCAGCCGGGAGAAACCATGCTGGTGCTGGGTGCGGCCGGCGGCGTGGGCCTGGCGGCGATCGAGATCGGCAAGGCGCTGGGCGCGCGCGTGATCGCGGCGGCGTCCAGCATTGATAAGCTGGCGATCTGCCGCGCGCATGGGGCCGATGCGGTGATCAACTACGAGAAGGAAGATCTGCGCGAGGCGCTCAAGGCCGCGACCGATGGACGCGGGCCGGACGTGATCTACGACCCGGTCGGCGGGCCGTACAGCGAACCGGCGCTGCGCTCGATCGCCTGGCGTGGACGGCACCTGGTGGTGGGCTTCGCGGCGGGCGAGATTCCGAAGCTGCCGTGGAACCTGATGCTGCTGAAAGGCGCGTCGGTGGTCGGCGTGTTCTGGGGCGACTTCGTGCGGCGCGAACCGCAGGCCAACCTGAAGGCGATGCGGCAGATGCTGGGGTGGATGGCGGAAGGGAAGCTCAGGCCGCTGGTGTCGGCGAAGTACGCATTAAAGGACACATCGCAGGCACTGAACGACATGGCCGCCCGCAAAGTCACCGGCAAAGTTGTCATCAATCCGTAGGGTGGGCGGCTCCGCCGCCCACGCGGTCAAATCACGTCACTTGGCCTGCTCCGTGGCGCGAATCCGTTCGTTGAACGCGTGGGCGGGAAACCCGCCCACCCTACGAAATGCGCGATTCAACCGGTAACGAAGATTACGCGTTCAGGTCCGCCGCGTCCGCAATCGCGCCCGGCTGGAAGAACTCGATCACATCGGCCTGCACCCGCGTGCGCTTGAACGGCGGCAGGCTTTGCCAGATGCGCCGTCCATAGGGCTTGGTGATGAGGCGCGGGTCGCAGATCATGAGCACGCCCCGGTCTTCCACGTCGCGGATCAGGCGCCCTGCGCCCTGCTTGAGCGTGATGATGGCCTCCGGCAGCTGGTGGTGCATGAAGCCGTTCATGCCCTGCTTTTCCATCACCTCGATGCGCGCCGCCAGCACCGGGTCGTCCGGCGGGGCGAAGGGCAGCTTGTCGATGATGACGAGCGAGAGCGCGTCGCCGCGCACGTCGACGCCTTCCCAGAAGCTCTGGCTGCCCACCAGCACGGCGTTGCCGGCGTTGCGGAAGGAATCGAGCAGCTCGGTGCGGCCACGTTCGCCCTGCACGAACAGGGGAAAATCCAGCCCGCGCTCCGCGAACTCGGCGCGCAGGCGCTCGGCCACCTTGTTCACGGCGCGAATGGTCGTGCACAGGAAGAAGGTGCGCCCGCCGGCCGCCTCGATCACCGGCAGCGCGGTGTCGACGCAGGCGTCGGTGTAGTGCATCGAGTTCGGTTCCGGCAGGCCGGTCGGCACGTACAGGATGCCCTGTTCGCCGTAGTCGAAGGGGCTGGGCCAGGTCATGGCCGGCTCGCCCGTCAGGCCCATCTGGTCTGCGAAGTGCTTGAAGTCGTTCTTCACCGCCAGCGTGGCCGAAGTGAAGATCCAGCTGCGCGGCGTGCCTTCGCGCTGGCCGGTGAAGATCGGCGCGATCGAGAGCGGCGTCTTGTGCAGCTGCAGCGAGGACGAGAAGGCCTCGACCCACAGCACGGCGTCGTCGCCCCCGACCGCCTTCCCTTTCCTGGGATCGGGTTTCCAGGCCTCGAACGAGGCGGCGAGTTCCTGGGCGCGCACGCGGCAGGCTTCGATGGTCTCGGCACGCACGGCGTGCTCTTCCAGCACCGTGATCATTCCGGAGAGTTCTTCCTTGAGCTTGTCGAGCGCCGGGAAGAAGTTCGAGGTCGGCAGGATCTGCGGCAGCGACAGGCGGATGCCGCCCTCCGGGAAGGACAGGCGCAGGTCGCGCGCGGCCTTCTCCACCACGGTGACGACCTTGGCCCAGTCCGGACCGCGCGCATGCGCCAGGCCTTCGGCCAGCACGTCGCGGCACAGTTCCAGCACCTGCGAGGTCGAGACCGACTGGCCGAAGAACAGGGTCGCGGTGTCGGGCAGCTGGTGCGCCTCGTCGAAGATGATGGTGTTCGCCGAGGGCAGCAGTTCGGCCACGCCGGTGTCCTTCAGGGCCACGTCGGCGAAGAACAGGTGGTGGTTGACCACCACCACGTCGGCCTGCTGGGCCTCCCTGCGCGCCTTCATCACGAAGCAGTCCTGGTAGTACTGGCACTCGGCGCCCATGCAGCTGTCGCGGGTCGAGGTGACCAGGTTCCAGACCGTGGCGGTCTCGGGCACCTTGGCCAGTTCGGCCTTGTCGCCCGACTGCGTCATCTTGATGAAGCGCGAGATCTCGCGCAGGTGGCCGACGTCGTCGCGCGACGTCAGGCGGCCGTTGTTCAGCGTGCGCTCGAGGTGGAAGTGGCAGACGTAGTTCGAGCGCCCCTTGAGCAGGGCCACCGAGACCGGCGCGCGCAGGGCGGCGCGGATGGTCGGGATGTCGCGCAAAAACAACTGGTCCTGCAGGTTCTTGGTGCCGGTCGAGATGATGGTCTTGCCACCCCACAGCAGGGCCGGGACCAGGTAGGCAAAGGTCTTGCCCGTGCCGGTGCCGGCCTCGGCCATGAGCACCTTCTGTTCGGCGATGGCAGAGGCGATGGCCTTGGCCATCTCGGTCTGCGACTGGCGCGGTTTGTAGGTGCCGACGTTGGGCGCGAGCGGGCCTCCCGCCCCGAACAGGCGGTCGAGCTCTTCGTCGTATTTACCTGGCGGGCGCGCGGCGGCAGGCAGGACGTCGCCCTGCTGTTGAGGCTGCTGCGCTGCCACGGCGGTGCCGGTGGGGAGGTCGTCGGTCAAAATGCGTGTTTCTTATAGGCCTGGTCAGGCGGGAATATCGGGGACCAGCTGCATCTTCAGCAGCGTAATATGATCCTTCAGCTGCAGCTTACGCTTCTTCAAACGGCGCAGCTGGAGCTGGTCGGCATGGCCATCGGCAGTGAGCATGGAGATGACAGCATCGAGGTCGCGGTGTTCCACGTCGAGTTCAATGATACGGCGCTGGAGGTCCTGGACGTCGGTCATGATTGCTGTTCTGCTCAAAAGCGTTTGCGGGATCGAATGGCGCGGCGCGCCGGAGGCTGGCAGCCACGCGGGTGTTCGGCTTGCAACACCGGGGCTTCTCAGTGCATAGTTTAATCTACGCTGAGGTTGCCGCCAACAAAGATTGGCGCGGGCGCCAAGAAAACAAGCCATTTATGACAACTTACAAGATCGAAGCGGGAACCGCGCAACACATCGGGAACCGCCCGCAGCAGAACGACCGCGTTGCCTTGCTGACCGGCGCCCGCGCCCCCGGTTACGTCCTGGCGCTGCTGTCGGACGGGATCGCCGGCAGCGCCGGTTCGGAACAGGTGCTGCACACGGCGCGCCAGGTCTTCGACGAATTCAAGCCGGGCGACCACCCGAGCCTGGAACGCATCGGCGAACTGCTGCGCGAGATCGTCAGCGAAACCCACCTCGTCATGAAGATGAATGCGGTGACCACGCAAGCCGAAGCGCACGCCAGCTTCGTCGGCCTGGTATTGACGCCGCACCGCGAGGCGGTCTGGGGCCATGTGGGCGACTCGCGTCTCTACCGCTTCCAGGAAGGAAAATGCGTGGCGCGGACCAATGACGTGGCTTACATCGAGCACTTGGTGGCGAGCGATCGGCTGCCGGATGAAGCGGCCAGGAACCACCGCAAGTCCAAGCTCCTGCTCAATGTGCTGGGCAACAGCCGCAAGGATCCTTTCGTCACCATCGGCAGCCACACGGGCCTGGCGCCGGGCGATGCTTTCCTGCTGTGCTCGGACGGCCTGTGGCACTTCTTCACCGACGCGGAACTGGGGGCGGCCACCAGCAAGGCAACGCCGCGCCAGGCGTCGGAGATGCTGATCAACAAGGCGCAGGAGCGCTCGCAGGGCAAGGGCGGGAACTGCACGATGGCCATCGTCAAACTCGTGAAACCCGCCCAGGATGGGATGGCAGCCCGGACCGGGCGGCCGGTCTAGCATTGCACTGCCGGTCCGCGCGGACCGGCAAGCCTGTCACTTCGCCGCAGGCGCCGGCGTCGCTGCCTTCTTCTTCGCTTCCTCGGCCTTCTTCGCGGCCGCCTTTGCCTCGCGCTCGGCCACGCGCCCGGCGACCTCTTTCTGGCGCTGCTCCGACTTGCGCTTGCGCTCCTCGAAGGCGGCTGCGCTGGCCGCGGCCCGCGCCGCCTCTTGCGGCGCGCGTGCGGCCTCTTCCTTCGCCTTCTCGTTGCGGCGCGCCATGCGCGATGCGGCCGGGGACGGCTTCGGCGGCGGCAGCTCCGTGGCTGCGCGCGGCGCAGCCGGCGCTTCGGCCGCCAGGCGGGCTTCCTCGGCCTTGTACTCGGCCTCGGCCGCCGCGATCTCGCGGTCGCGCTCTTCCACCTTCAGGCGGCGCTTGAAGCGCTCGGCCTCGATCTCGATATTGCGCTGGGCGACCAGGGCCACGCGGCGGCGTTCCTTGGCTTCGTCGAGGCAGTGGTTGACGAAGAATTTGTCGTAGCAGACGGCTTCGCGCTCGGCATAGCGGGCCTCGATCGCGGCGCGCTCGCGCGCCACCGCGGCCAGGCGGGCGTCTGCCTGCTCCACCGAAATGGTCGGCTCGACGGCCTCCAGGGACGGTCCCGGCTCCGGGCTCGCACAGGCTGCCAGGGCCGCGCCGAGGGCAAGCGCCATCAGGACACGCAATGCAGGAAGAGACTTCATGGTTTCCTTTCGATTCAGGCGATGGCGTCGGCGGCGCCGCGGCGCTCGGCCAGCATGTATTCGCGCGACTGCATTTCAATGATACGCGAGACGGTGCGGTGGAATTCGTTCGCCAGCATACCTTGCGTGTACAGCTCTTCCGGCTCGACGGCGGCCGACATGATCAGCTTGACCTTGTGGTCGTAGAACACGTCGATCAGCCAGGTGAAGCGGCGCGCCTCCGAGGACTGGCCGGCCGACATCGCCGGGATGCCCGACAGGACCACGGTGTGGAAGCGTTCGGCCAGCTCCAGGTAGTCGTTCTGCGAGCGCGGGCCGCCGCACAGGGTCGCGAAATCGAACCAGATCACGCCGCCCGCCTTGCGCAGTGCGCGGATCTCGCGGTTCTCGATGTGCACGATCGGGCTCTCGTCGGCGGTGTCGGCCACCTTCGCATACGCTTCGCGCAGCGCATGGTCGGACTTCGCATCGAGCGGCATGTAGTAGGCCTGCACCTGCTCCAGCGCGCGCTTGCGGTAGTCGTTGCCGGCGTCGACGTTGAGGATGTCGAGCTTTTCTTTGAGCAGCGCGATGGTCGGCAGCATGCGGTCGCGGTGCAGACCGTCCGGGTAGAGCGTCGACGGCTCGTAGTTCGAGGTCATGACAAAAGAGACGCCGTTGTCGAACAGGGCCCGGAGCAGGTTGTACAGGATCATCGCGTCGGCGATGTCCGAGACGTGGAATTCGTCGAAGCAGATCAGGCGGTATTTCTTCGCGATGCGCTTGGCGACTTCGTCGAGCGGGTCGGCCACGCCTTTGAGCTCGTCGAGCTGGTGGTGGACGGCGCGCATGAATTCGTGGAAGTGCAGGCGGGTCTTCCTCACCACCGGCACCACCGAATAGAAGGAGTCCATCAGGAAGGACTTGCCGCGCCCCACCCCGCCCCACATGTACACGCCCTTCGGCACGTCGGGGCGGTTGATGAGGCGCTTGAAAGCGGACGACCGCTGGGCCTTGTACTGGACCCAGTCGTCGTACGCCTGCTGCAGGCGATCGACCGCGGCCTGCTGGGCGGGGTCGGAGGTGAAGCCGCGCTCGGTCAGCGCGTGTTGATAGTACTCTTGAACGTTCATGGAATGCCAGGTGTTAAACGTAGGGTGGGCGGGTTCCCCGCCCACGCGTTCAACGCACCGATGCAGGCCACGGAGCGGGCCGAGACACGTGATTTGAACGCGTGGGCGGGAGACCCGCCCACCCTACGGGAGACACATCCGCCAACAGTAATGGCGGGTGTCCAGTGATGCTTAGAAGTTCAACGAACGCTTGTCCACCGCCAGTGCGGCTTCCTTGACGGCTTCCGACAGCGACGGGTGAGCATGGCAGATGCGGGCGATGTCTTCCGACGAGGCCTTGAACTCCATCGCGACGACGGCTTCCGAGATCAGTTCCGAAGCGACCGGGCCCACGATGTGCACGCCCAGGATTTCGTCGGTGGTGGCATCGGCCAGGAACTTCACCATGCCCGAGGTATCGCCCAGCGCGCGCGCACGGCCGTTGGCCATGAACGGGAAGGTGCCGGCCTTGTAGGCCACGCCTTCGCTTTTCAGCTGCTGCTCGGTCTTGCCGACCCAGGCGATTTCCGGCGAGGTGTAGATGACCCATGGGATGGTGTTGAAGTTGACGTGGCCGTGCTGGCCGGCGATGCGCTCGGCGACCGCGACGCCCTCTTCTTCCGCCTTGTGCGCCAGCATCGGGCCGCGCACGACGTCGCCCACCGCCCACACGCCCGGCAGGCTGGTGCGGCACTCGTCGTCGACGACCACGAAGCCGCGCTCGTCCAGCTGCAGGCCGACGGTCTCGCCGCCCAGGCCATTGGTGTTCGGCACGCGGCCGATCGAGATGATCAGGCGGTCGAAGGTGGCCTTCTGCTCGGCGCCGGTCGAATCGACGTACTCGACGGTGACGTCGTTGGCGCCCTTGGTGATCGCGCCGATCTTGCAGCCCAGGTTGATCTTCAAGCCCTGCTTGGTGAACAGCTTGTGCGCTTCCTTGGCGATCTGCTCGTCGACGGCGCCCAGGAAGGTCGGCAGGCCTTCCAGCACGGTGACGTCGGCGCCGACGCGGCGCCACACCGAACCCATTTCCAGGCCGATGACGCCGGCGCCGATCACGCCGAGTTTGCCCGGCACGGCGTCGATCGCCAGTGCGCCGGCGTTCGACAGGATCAGCTTCTCGTCGAATTCCGCGCCCGGCAGCTGGCGTGCGTTCGAACCGGTCGCGACGACCACGTTCTTGGCGGTGATGGTGTCGGTGGTCGGGCCGCTGACGTTGATGGTGTAGCCACCGTCGGCCTTGCCGGCGAAGGCGCCGCGGCCGTGGAAGAAGGTGACCTTGTTCTTCTTGAACAGGAACAGGATGCCGTCGTTGTTCTGCTTGACGATGGTGTCCTTGCGCTTGAGCATGGTCGGCAGGTCGAGTTCCAGGCCGCCCACCTTGATGCCGTGGTCGGCGAAGGCGTGGCCGGCGTGCTCGAAGTGTTCCGACGATTGCAGCAGGGCTTTCGACGGGATGCAGCCGACGTTGGTGCAGGTGCCGCCTGGTGCAGGCTTGCCTGCGGCGTTGCTCCACTCGTCGATGCAGGCGGTCTTGAAGCCCAGCTGCGCTGCACGGATGGCAGCGATGTAGCCGCCAGGGCCGCCGCCGATCACGACGACGTCAAATTGTTTGTCACTCATATTGATTCCTATTGGGGCCGGCCGGCGGGCGCGCACCTCGGTGGAGGCGCACTGCCTGCGGCGACCGGCTTGTTTATTCTTCCGGAACGAAAATCCACAACAGCACGTAGATCGCGACGCCGAAGCCGAAGGTCAGGGTGAACAGCACGAACATCAGGCGCCACAGCCAGGCTTCGACGCCGGTGGCGAGCGCGAGGCCGCCGCAGACGCCGCCCAGCCAGCGGTCCAGGCGCGAGCGCCGCAGCGTGTTGAGCTTGCTGCCGACGATGCTCTCGCCGCCCTTGTTCAGGTTCACGCCCGGGCCAGGGGCCGCGGTGCTCGAAGCCAGCACCCGGGTCTTGGCCTGTTCGAATTCGGCGTCGCTCAGCGCGCCGGCCTGGTGCAGCTCGTGCAGCCGCTTGATTTCGTCAGACAGGTTCATGCCCTACTCCTTCAAACTGCCGCACGACGCGCCCGGCGCGCCGGCGAAGTGGATCACAAGATTACAGGTCGAGCAGCAGGCGCGACGGATCTTCCAGCGCGTCCTTCATGGCGACCAGGCCCAGCACGGCTTCGCGGCCGTCGATGATGCGGTGGTCGTAGGACATCGCCAGGTAGTTCATCGGACGGATCACGATCTGGCCGTTCTCGACCACGGCGCGGTCCTTGGTCGCGTGCACGCCCAGGATCGCCGACTGCGGCGGGTTGATGATCGGGGTCGACAGCATCGAACCGAACACACCGCCGTTCGAGATCGAGAAGGTGCCGCCGTTCAGGTCTTCCAGGGTCAGCTTGCCGTCCTTGGCCTTTTGACCGAATTCGCCGATCTTCTTCTCGATCTCGGCGATCGACAGCTGGTCGGCGTTGCGCAGGATCGGCACCACCAGGCCGCGCGGCGAACCGACGGCGATACCGATGTCGAAGTAGCCGTGGTAGACGATGTCGTTGCCGTCGACCGAGGCGTTCAGGATCGGGTACTTCTTCAGTGCGGCGACAGCGGCCTTGACGAAGAAGGACATGAAGCCCAGCTTGACGCCGTGTTCTTTCTCGAACTTGTCCTTGTACTTGTTACGCAGGTCCATGACCGGAGCCATGTTCACTTCGTTGAAGGTGGTCAGGATGGCGTTGGTCTGTTGCGATTGCAGCAGGCGCTCGGCGATACGGGCGCGCAGGCGGCTCATCGGCACGCGCTCTTCCGGACGGTCGCCCAGGTTGGCGCTCGGGGCGGCGACCTGCTGCAGGGCCGGCTTGGCGGCGGCAGGAGCCGGAGCAGCGGCGGCGGCCGGCTTGTTGGCGACAGCGGCCAGGGCGTCGCCCTTGGTCACGCGGCCGTCGCGGCCGGTGCCGGTGGCGTCGGCTGCGCTCATATTGTTGTCGGCCAGGATCTTGGCGGCGGCCGGCATGGCGACGTCGCCCTTCGAGCCGGTGGCGGCAGCAGCAGCGGCAGGCGCTTCGATCGGTGCGTTCGGTGCGGCCGACGGGATCGGCTTCACTTCCAGCGGGCTGGTCTGTGCCGAAGCTTCGGTATCGATGATCGCGATGACTTCGCCGGCGACGACGGTCGCGCCGTCGGCTTTGAGCAGCTGCACGATCACGCCGGCGCCCGGGGCCGGCAGTTCCAGGACCACCTTGTCGGTCTCGATGTCGATCATGTTTTCGTCGCGCGAGACGGACTCGCCGACTTTCTTGTGCCAGGACAGCAGGGTTGCTTCAGCAACCGATTCCGACAGGACGGGGACCTTGACTTCGATTTGTGCCATTTTGTTTGTAACTCCGTTTATGTATTCTGTGCAAAAGCCCCCGACCGGAGTCCGGGGCCCTCTAGCCTGCTTACTTCGTCAGGATGAAACCCTTGAGTTTCGAGAACGCGGTTTCCAGCAGTTCCTTCTGCTGCGCCGCGTGCTTGTCGGCGTAACCGACTGCAGGCGACGAAGAAGCGGCGCGGCCGGCATAGGCCAGGCGCTGGCCGTCTTCCATGCTCTCGAACACATTGTGCTGGATCTGGAACCACGGACCCTGGTTCTGCGGCTCGTCCTGCACCCACACCACTTCCGTCGCGTTCGGATACTTCTTCAGTTCCGCGGCGAAGGACTTGTGCGGGAACGGGTACATCTGTTCGATACGCACGATGGCGACGTCGCTGACGCCGCGCGCCTTGCGGGTGTTGACCAGGTCGTAGTAGACCTTGCCCGAGCAGACCTGCACGCGCTTGACCTTCGACGCCTCGATCTTCTCGTCGATTTCGCCGATGACGGTCTGGAAACCGCCCTTGGCGAGATCGGTCAGCGGCGAGCCGGCATCCTTGTTACGCAGCAGCGATTTCGGCGTGAAGATGACCAGCGGCTTCCTGAACTGGCGCACCATCTGGCGGCGCAGCAGGTGGAAGATCTGGGCGGCCGTGGTCGGCTGCACCACTTGCATATTGTTGTCGGCGCACAGTTGCAGGAAGCGCTCGATACGGGCCGACGAGTGCTCCGGACCCTGGCCTTCGTAGCCGTGCGGCAGCATCATGGTCAGGCCCGAGGCGCGGCCCCACTTCACTTCGCCCGAGGCGATGAACTGGTCGATGACGACCTGGGCGCCGTTGACGAAGTCGCCGAACTGGGCTTCCCAGATGGTGAGGGTGTTCGGTTCGGCGGTCGAGTAGCCGTACTCGAAACCGAGCACCGCTTCTTCCGACAGCACCGAGTCGATCACGGTGAAGTTGGCCTGGTTGTCCGAGACATTGGCCAGCGGCAGGTAGATGCCCTGGTCCCAGCGCTCGCGGTTCTGGTCGTGCAGCACGGCGTGACGGTGCACGAAGGTGCCGCGGCCGGCGTCCTGGCCCGACAGGCGCACGGCGTAGCCCGACGACACCAGCGAAGCGAAGGCCAGGTGTTCGCCCATGCCCCAGTCGAGGTTCATCTCGCCGCGGCCCATGGTGGCGCGGTCGTTCAGGACCTTCTCGACCAGCGAGTGCGGCTTGAAGTTTTCCGGGACCCTGGTGATGCGTTCGGCCAGGCGCTTCAGTTCGGTGATCGGCACGGCAGTGTCGGCCGCGTCGGTCCACTTCTTGTTCAGGAACGGCGCCCAGTCGACGGCGTACTTGCCCTTGAAGTTGGTCAGCACCGGATCGTTGGTATGCTTGCCCTCGTCCATCGCGGCGCGGAACTCGGCGACCAGCTGGTCACCGGTTTCCGGCGGCACGGTGCCCTGCGCAGCCAGCTTCTCCGCGTACAGCTTGCGGGTGCCCGGGTGCTTGGCGATCTTCTTGTACATCAGCGGCTGGGTCAGCGCCGGGGTGTCCTGCTCGTTGTGGCCCAGTTTGCGGTAGCAGACGATGTCCACGACCACGTCCTTGCCGAACTCGGTGCGGTAGTCCATCGCCAGCTGCGAGGCCAGCACGACCGCTTCCGGATCGTCGGCGTTCACGTGCAGCACCGGTGCTTCGATCATCTTGACGACGTCCGAGCAGTAGATGGTCGAACGGGCGTCGCGCGGGTCCGAGGTGGTGAAGCCGATCTGGTTGTTGATGACGATGTGGACGGTGCCGCCGGTGCCGTAGCCGCGGGTCTGGGCCAGGTTCAGGGTTTCCATGACCACGCCCTGGCCGGCGAATGCCGCGTCGCCGTGCACCAGGATCGGCAGCACTTCCTTGCCCTTGCGGTCGCCGCGGCGTTCCATGCGCGCCTTGACGGAACCTTCGACGACCGGATTGACGATCTCGAGGTGGGACGGGTTGAAGGCCAGCGACAGGTGGACCGGGCCGCCCGGGGTCGAGATGTCGCTCGAGAAGCCCTGGTGGTATTTGACGTCGCCTGCCGGCAGGTCGTCGGCGTGCTTGCCTTCGAATTCTTCGAACAGGTCGGCTGGGCTCTTGCCCAGGGTGTTGACCAGCACGTTCAGGCGGCCGCGGTGGGCCATGCCGATGACGATTTCCTGCACGCCTTTTTCACCGGCGCGCTGGATGACTTCGTCCATCGAGGCGATGAAGGATTCGCCGCCTTCCAGCGAGAAGCGCTTGGCGCCGACGTACTTGGTGTGGAGGTAGCGCTCCAGGCCTTCGGCCGCGGTGAGTCGCTCGAGGATGTGTTTTTTCTTTTCGGCGGAGAAGGTCGGGGTCGAGCGGATCGACTCCAGGCGTTCCTGCAGCCAGCGCTTTTCCGCCGGGTCGCTGATATACATGAACTCGGCGCCGATCGAACGGCAGTAGGTATCGCGCAGCCAGTTCAGGATGTCGCGCAGGGGCGCGGTTTCCTTGCCGAAGTAGGTATTGCTGATGTTGAAGACGGTGTCCAGGTCCGCCTCGGTGAAGCCGTAGAAGGCCGGGTCGAGTTCCGGCAGGGGCGGACGTTCCTGGCGCTGCAGCGGGTCCAGGTTGGCCCAGCGCGAGCCGAGGTAGCGGTAGGCGGCGATCAGCTGGGTGACGGCGACGCGCTTGCGGCCGAGTTCCGGATCCTGGTTGGCGCTGACGGTACGGATCGGGCCCTGCTTGGCGCGTTCCGCAAACGAGGCGATGACGGACGAGTGGACCACGTCCGGGCGGGCGCTGCCGTCGACCGCAGGCACGTGCTGCATCTGGTCGAAATAGGCGCGCCAGTTGTCCGGGACCGATCCCGGATTGTTCAGGTAGGCCTCGTACAACTCTTCCACGTACGGCGCATTACCGCCGAACAGGTAGGAGTTGGCTGTTTGTTGCTGCATCATTCTTGCTCACCTTTCTTCGCGCTTCGCGAGTGTGGGGCGGGTTAGTCTAACCTTCCGCGACACGGCCTGACCGGTTAGCGGATCGCACTTACTTCTCAAGTTGTGGGGGAAGGACGAATTCCGGGGACGGCTGAGCGCCGGCCCAATTTGCGCTGGGTATTGTAACGCAAGCGCGAAGTCAAGGCGGACACTGCGCCTACAAATTATTTATTTCAATATGTAAAGCGGCATTGCGAGGTTGACCACGTAAATGATAATCGTTATCATTTGAGGATGAACTCAACCGGTCCTACCACGTCCACCCCGGCAAACCCGGCCGCCGCCCTCCCCGGCGCGCGCCGCGCCATGTATTTGAAGCAGTTGCATCAATGGCATTGGATCAGCTCGGCGATCTGCCTGATGGCCATGCTGCTGTTCAGTTTCACCGGCTTTACCCTGAACCACGCGGCCCAGATCGAGTCCAAGCCCGAAGTCACCCGCCTGAAAGCCAGCCTGCCCGCGCCGCTGCGCGCCCAGCTGGAACACTACGCCGCCGGCCACGCCGACGCCGAGGCGCCGCTGCCGAGCGAGATCGCGGACTGGGCCAATGCCTCCTTCCCGGTCGACGTGCGCGGCAAGCGCGCCGAGTGGAGCGAGGAAGACGCCTACATCGCCCTGCCCCGTCCCGGCGGCGACGCCTGGCTGCGCATCGCGGTCGACGGCGGCGCCGAATACGAGCGGACCGACCGCGGCTGGATCTCCTGGCTCAACGACATGCACAAGGGCCGCAACACCGGCGAGGTGTGGAGCTGGTTCATCGACATCTTCGCGATCGCCTGCGTGATCTTCTGCCTGACCGGCTTCCTGATCCTGAAATACCATGCGGCCAAGCGCCCCTCGACCTGGCCCGTGATCGGGCTGGGCATCGTGCTGCCGGCCGTGATCGCCCTGCTCTTCGTCCATTGATTTATTATTTTAGCTAATACTTCACCTTCATATATAAGGCAACCTGATGAAACTGTCCCACTCGCTCGCCCTGACCCTGCCGCTGGCTTCAAGCTGGGCCACGGCCGCCGACCTGTCGGTCAAGTTCGAGCTGCCGCGCCTGAACGTCGCCGAATACCACAAGCCCTATGTCGCGATCTGGGTCGAGAAGGCCGACCAGGCCGTGGCCGCCAACCTGGCGGTGCTGTACGACGTCAAGATGAAGAACAAGGAAGGCGAGAAGTGGCTGAAGGACCTGCGCAGCTGGTGGCGCAAGGCCGGGCGCGACGCCACCATGCCGATCGACGGCGTCAGCGGCGCAACCCGCGCCCCGGGCACCCACACCATGAAGTTCGACGGCGCCAGGACCGGCCTGGACAAGCTGCCGGCCGGCGACTACACGCTGGTGGTCGAAGCCGCGCGCGAATCGGGCGGCCGTGAAGTGGTCAAGCTGCCCTTCACCTGGGCCGGCAAGGGCAAGGTCGAGGCGAATGCGGCGGGCAAGGACGAACTGGGCGCGATCGCGCTCCAGATCCAGTAAGCGAATACCAATAAACGACAACGGGTACAACAGGAGAATCTCATGCAACAGCATCGCCTCACCAAGACCGTCGCCGCCGGCCTGATCGCCGCCACCCTGTCGATGACGGCCCAGGCCCACAACGCCTGGCTGCTGCCGAACGCCACCATGGTCGATTCGAAAGAGGCCTGGGTCTCGCTCGACGCCGGCATCTCGAACCAGCTGTTCGAGTTCAACCACGCGCCGCTGCGCCTGGACAACCTGATGATCACCGACCCGGACGGCAACACCACCAAGGCCGAAGGCGCGGTGCTGGGCAAGTTCCGCAGCACCCTCGACCTGCGCCTGCCGAAGGACGGCACCTACCGCCTGGCGATCGTCAACAACAATGTGATGGGCAGCTACAAGCTCAACGGCGAGACCAAGCGCTTCCGCGGCGCCCAGGGCAGCCCGCAAGTGCAGATCCCGGCCGGCGCCACCGACGTCCAGACCACCCAGGTCCAGACGCGCCTGGAAACCTTCGTCTCGGCCAACAAGATGAACGAGACCGCACTCAAGCCGAGCGGCGCCGGCCTCGAGATGGTCCCGATCACCCACCCGACCGACCTGCGCGTCGGCGAGCCGATCAAGGTGCGCTTCCAGCTCGACGGCAAGCCCGCCGCCAACCTGGCCTTCAGCGTGACGCCGGGCACCGCCAAGTACCGCGGTTCCTCGGGCGAGCAGCGCCTCACCACCGACGCCAAGGGCGAAGCGAGCTTCACCGTGCCGGCGCCGAACATGTACTGGATGAACGCGTCCTTCCCGGGCGGCGAGCGCGGCGCCCAGCAGGCGCCAAGCGCCAAGCGCTACACCTACGCGGCGACCTTCGAAGTCCTGCCGCAGTAAGGGCGGCTGACAAGGCATGCGCGACGTCCTGGTACCCCTCACGATCGACCTGGCGATGCCGCCGCTGGGCAGCCGCCTCACGAAAGCGGAGGGCCGCAGCATGGGCACCACCTGGTCGGCCCAGATGGTGGTCCCGCCCGACGTGGACGTGGACCTGGCCGCCCTGCTCCAGCGCGAGCTGGACGGGGTGGTGGACCAGATGAGCCACTGGGACCAGGACTCGCTGCTGGCGCGCTACAACCGCGCCCCGGCCGGCAGCTGGCATGCGCTGCCGCCCGAGTTCTTCGAAGTGATCGACTTCGCGCTGCGCGTGTTCGAGGACAGCGCAGGCGCCTACGACCCGGCCGCGGGGCTGCTGGTGAACCTGTGGGGCTTCGGACCCACGGGCCGCTACAGCCAGGCAGGATTCTCGGCGCCTGGCGACGATACCGTCGCCTCCATGCTGGCGCAGCGGGCCGGCGCGATGCCGCAGCTGGACCGCGAAGGCCGCCGCCTGCTGCAGCCGGGCGGCGCCCTGCTCGACCTGTCCTCGATCGCCAAGGGCTATGGCGTGGACCGCCTCGGCCTGCGCCTGGAGCGCCTCGGGGTGCGCCACTACCTGGTCGAGGTGGGCGGCGAACTGCGCGGCGCCGGCGTCAAGCCGGGGGGCGAACCCTGGTGGGTCGAGATCGAAGGCGTGCCGGACGGGGGCAGCAACCCGACCCAGGCCGTGGTCGCCCTGCACGGGCTGGCGGTCGCCACCTCGGGCGACTACCGCAGCTATTTTCATCACGGCCCGCGGCGCCTCTCGCACACGCTGGACCCGCGCAGCGGCTTCCCCATTGCCAACCACGTGGCCTCGACCACGGTGCTGGCCTCCACCTGCATGGCGGCCGACGCCCTGTCCACCGCGCTCACCGTGATGGGCGTGAGGGCGGGCCTGGCCTTTGCCGACGCGCGCGGCATCGCCGCCCGCTACCTGGTCCGCCACGAGGGCGCCTTGCAGGAATCCACCTCCAGCGCCTGGCGCGAACTGCTGCAATGATGCTCACGATCGATCCTGTACGCCTGGGGGGCGCGCTGGCCCTGTCGGGCGGCTACCTGGCCATGTGCGCCGCCATCTGGCGCGCCCGCGTGGGCGCCCGCCGCACCGCGCCCGCCGGCGCCGCCGACTGGCTGGTGGTGCACGCGACCCAGACCGGCAGCGCCGAGTACCTGGCCGAACGCAGCGCCGCGACCATGCGTACCGGCGGCCTGTCGGCGCGCGCGGCCTGCATGTCCGAACTCGACGCCGGCGCCCTGGCCGGCGCCACGCGCGTGCTCTTCATCGTCAGCACCTATGGCGAAGGCGATGCGCCGGACAGCGCCGCGCGCTTCGCCGGCCAGGTCATGGGCACGGCGCCCGACCTGTCGCACCTGCACTATGGGGTGCTGGCCCTGGGCGACAGCACCTATACGAATTACTGCGGCTTCGGCCGCGCGCTGGACGGCTGGCTGGCCGCGCATGGGGCCACGCCCCTGTTCGGGCGCATCGACGTCGACCGCGGCGACGCTGCCGCGCTGGCCGAATGGCAGCACCACGTCGGCCGCCTGGCCGGCACCAGCGACGCGCCGGACTGGGAAGCACCGGGCTACGGCGACTGGCGCATCGCCAGCCGCGTCCTGCTCAACCCCGGCAGCGCCGGCGCCCCGCTCTACCGCCTGGCCCTGGTCCCCATCGACGGCGCCCTGCCGGCCTGGGAAGCGGGCGACCTGGCCCAGGTCAGCGCCCCGCCCGACCCGGACCATCCGCGCGAATACTCGATCGCCTCGGTGCCGGGCGAAGGCCACCTGGCCCTGATGGTGCGCCTGCAGCGGCGCGAAGACGGATCGCTGGGTGCGGCCTCGGGCTGGCTGGGTGTGCAGGCCATGGCAACGGATGTGGTCAAGCTGCGCGTGCGCGCGCACCAGCGCTTCCGCCTGAACGGCAATGCCGCGCGGCCGCTGATCGCGATCGGCAACGGCAGCGGCCTGGCGGGACTGCGCGCGCTGATCAGGTCGCGCATCGATGCGGGCCATGGCGACAACTGGCTGCTGTTCGGCGAGCGCAATGCCGCCCACGACTACCTGTGCCGCGAAGAGCTGCAGGGCTGGCTGGCCGCCAGCCGCCTGTCGCGGCTCGACATCGCCTTCTCGCGCGACCAGTCGACCCCGCGCTATGTGCAGCACCTGGTGCGCGAACACGCGCCGGCCCTGCGCGACTGGGTCGCGCAGGGCGCGGCGATCTATGTGTGCGGCAGCCTGCAGGGGATGGCGGGCGGCGTGCACGAGGCCCTGGCCGAGGTGCTGGGCGCGCAACAGCTCGAAGCGATGACCCTA
>Ga0209023_10003581_pt1 | contig 18414 bp, 15 predicted proteins | sample LakOneMetagenome_FD_187468 | JGI IMG/M metagenome (GOLD analysis project Ga0209023, IMG submission 187468) | Freshwater and sediment microbial communities from Lake Erie, Canada (SPAdes) (version 2) | ecosystem: Environmental > Aquatic > Freshwater > Lentic | place: Lake Erie, Canada...
CGTCTCGGGCACCATCACGACGCCCGACGGCGCCGAGTTACGTTTCGCGCGATGGGCGCCGCCGGCGGGCCGCAAGGGCACGGTCTGCGTCTTCACCGGGCGCAGCGAGCAGATCGAAAAGTATTTCGAGACGGTGCGCGACCTGCGCGACCGCGGCTTTGCGGTGGCGATGATCGACTGGCGCGGGCAGGGGCATTCGTCACGGCGGTTGCGCGATCCGCGCAAGGGCTATGTCCGCGATTTTTCCGATTTCGAGGTCGACGTCGAAACCTTCGTGCAGCAGGTGGTGCTGCCGGATTGCCCGCCGCCCTATTTCGCGTTGGCGCATTCGATGGGCGGTGCGGTGATGCTGCGGATTGCGCATGCCGGCAAGCGCTGGTTCGATCGTATGGTGCTGTCGGCGCCGATGATCGACCTGCCGGGCCGCACCACCTCGTTTCCGGCGCGTGCGCTGCTGCGGATCATGCGGTTGACGGGCCAGGGCGGCCGCTACGTGCCCGGCGGCAGCGATGCGCTGACGGGGACGGAATCCTTCGTCAACAACCCCTTCACCAGCGATCCCGTGCGCTTTGCCCGCAACGCTGCGATCCTGGAGGAAGATCCGACGCTCGGCATCGGCTCGCCGACGGTGGCCTGGGCCGATACGGCGTTTCGCGCGATGCATACCTTTCGCGGCGCCAATTATCCGTCCGAAATCCGCCAGCCGATCCTGATGCTGGCCGCCAGCAACGACACCGTTGTGTCGACCGCGGCGATCGAGGAATTCGCCTATCACCTGCGCGCCGGTTCGCATCTGGTGATCGCGGGCTCCAAGCACGAGATCCTGCAGGAGCAGGACCGTTACCGCGCACAATTCTGGGCTGCCTTCGACGCCTTCGTGCCGGGCACGCCGCTGTTCAAGTGAGTTGGCAAACGCCGGGCGCTGCGTTCCCTGCTCTGCGGAGCGGCGTCGCACGCCGCGCCGCGTCCGGGACACGAACTAACGCTTTGCCAGCCGGGCCACGATGCGCTCGGGAAAGCGTTTCTCGACGAACAACGTCCGGACCTCGGCGACGCTGAGATAGCGCTCAGAGCCTTCACCCTTGCCCATGATCTTGAGCAAGACCGGCCATTCGCCTTTCATCAGCATTGGATAATACCAGCGCGCAGCGGCTCCGGCGCGCTCCATGTTGGCGGCCATATAAGTGTCGATCTCCGACGCGTTGAGGCCGCGTTCCATGCCGCCGGCTCCGTCCGGGCGATCCTTGCCGAACGAGGCGAGACGCTCGATCTCGTCCTCATGCACGCTGGCATCGACGCCGAGGATGCGCGAGCCGGCGCCGAGCTTGTCGAGCGGGCCGTTGCGCAATTCGTCCAGCACCGCACCGGAGATGAAACTCCGCAATGGATGGCCGTTCGCGATCTGCGCGACACCGAAGGTCTTGAACCAGACCGCGATCTTGCTGGCACCGACCTCGCCGCTGGCGTTCTCGATCGTGCTTGCAATCGTCGACAGCGGCACGTCGTGTCCGCCGACGTAACCGTTGGCGACCAGGGCGCGCAGGAACGGGCAGGGGTTGTTCGGGGATACCGCAATCGGCGCGTCGTCTGTCATGGCCGGGTCCCTCGGAGCACTACTTCTGGATGCAAGTCGAGTTTTCGCGGAATTGCCGGCGAAGTCAATTCGCCCGGCGATCAGGAATCGGCGGCGAGTTTCGGCGAAGATTCGATCAGCGCCAGTTTGCTGAAGGGGACACCGGCTTTCAACAGGCCGTCGCGGTAGTGGGCGATGTCGCCTGAAGCTTTCCAATGCAGATGCCGCATCATCCGATCGACCGTCAGGTTCGGATAAGTGCTGAGCAGGACTTCGGTCGCGTTTTTCGCTTCCGTGGTCCGTTCCAGTTGAGCCAGCGCCGCCGCGCGGACGGCGAGCGCCTGAAGATGATTGGGATTGAGATACAGTTCCTCGCGCGCCCATGACAACGCGGCGTCGTATTGCCCCAGCAGATAATGGCTGAACGCGTTCACCGCCGCCCACTGATATCGCGGGTCGGAGTTGCCGCGCTGCGCCGCCATCGAGAACATTTCGATGGCATGGCGGTGTTCGCCGATCACGAGATGGCACATGCCGAGCACGCCGCGGGCGCCCATGTCGTACGGGTTCAGCGCCACCGCCCGCTTGGCAGCGTCCATCGCCGCTTCGTAATGTCCCTGCACGGCGCTGACATAAGCCAGGATCTGGAACGCAAACGACGAGCGCGGGTCGAGCCGGACGCTGCTCTGCGCCAGCGACATCGCCTGCTCCCACAATTCGCGGGTGCTGTCGATCCACCCGAACTGGATGCCCTGGATCTGGATGGTGGCGAGATAGGCGCGCGCGATCGACAGCGTCGGATCGAGTGCGATGGCTTCGCGGAACAGGCCGATCGAGGTTTCCCAGTCGTCCTTGGTCTGCAGGTAATAGTACGACAACCCCTTGAGGAAGCGATCCCACGCGGTGATGTCGTTCGACGACGGCCGCGGCGGCGCGGAGGCTTCTGCCCGGTAGATTTCGGCCGCGATCGCCGCCGACAGGCTGGTGGTGATTTCGTCCTGCATCGCAAACAGGTCGCCGATGTCGCGGTCGAACCGGCCGGTCCACAACTGCTCGCCGGTTTCGGGCGCAATCAGTTCCGAGGTGACGCGAATCTTGGTTCCGGCCCGTCGCACCGAGCCCTGGATCAGGTAGGTGGCGTCGATTTCGCGCGCGATCAGCCGCGTGCTCTGGTTGTTGCCCTTGAACGCGAAGGTCGAGTTGCGGCTCAGCACCCGGTAGAACGATTGCAGCGACAGCGCGTGGATCAGGTCCTCGGTCAGGCCGTCGGAAAAATATTCGTCGGCGCCGTCGCTGAGATTGGCGAACGGCAGCACCCCCACGATTGCGGTACGATACTGGGCTGCGAGATTCGAGGTCTCGGTGGAAACCTCCCTGGATCCGCGGCCGGCGCCTTCGGGTTGCCAGGTCCAGACTTCGATCGGTTCCTCGATGTTCTTGAACCGGTGCGGCCCGGAATCGATCATGGTGACGCTGAGCCGCTTGCCGGCCTCGTGGCAGGCCTTGCCGGAAACCGCCACGCCGCCGGGGGCAGCGACCGATTCGAGGCGGACGGCGATGTTGACGTCGTCGCCGAACACCTCGTCCTCGTCAGCCATCACATCGCCCATGTGGATGCCCATGCGGAACTGCATGACGCGATCGGCAGGAATGTGGTTGTTGCGTTCGGCCATCAGTCCCTGCATCGCGACCGCAGCCTCGATGGCGCCGACGATGCTCGGAAATTCCAGCAGGAAGCCGTCGCCGGTATTCTTCACCAGCCGGCCGCCATGGTTGAGGATGATCGGGTAGATCGCGCTGCGATGGGCCTTGAACGTGGCATGCGTGCCCGCCTCGTCGGCTCCCATCATGCGGGAATAGCCGGCGACGTCAGCGCAGAGGATGGCGGCGAGGCGTCTTTCCATGTCCCCAGGATATCCCAATGGCTCCAGAACCGGCATACCACTACGTGGTCGGTTGACTGATTCCAATGCTTATAAAAAACGTTGCATCCGGCGGAAGCTTAATCCGACCGGATAGTATCCTGATATTAGTGCAATTCTCGCGGAAATGGCACGAGATCGGTCAAACGATGGACGGAACGCTAGGCATCCACGAATTGTGGCTCTTTATCCTCTCCGGATTGCTCCTCAATGTCACACCGGGGCCGGACACCGCCTATATCGTCGGCCGCAGCGTCCAGCTCGGCTGGCGCGGCGGGGCGGCGGCCGTGCTGGGGATAAGTTGCGGTTGCCTGGTCCATGTGTTTGGCGCCGCCATCGGCCTGTCGGCGCTGCTGATGGCGTCTTCGGCGGCATTTGCGGTCGTGAAGCTGGTCGGTGCGGCCTATCTGCTGCTCACCGGTGTGCAGATGTTGCTGTCGCGCCCCCGTCCCTTCACGGAGGCGACGGCGGATATTGGCGGCGTATCGCTGCGCCGGGTGTTCTGGCAGGGCGTCCTGACCTGCGCGCTCAATCCGAAGGTCGCGCTGTTCTTTCTGGCATTCCTGCCGCAATTCGTGGCGGTGGATTCGCCGCACAAGGCGCTCGCCTTTCTGACGCTTGGCGTGATCTTCATCACCAACGGGACGCTGTGGTGCTTCACCTTGGCGGCGTTTGCGTCAAAGGCCGCCGGCCATATCCGGCAGTCGGCGGGCACCATGGCCTGGATCAACCGGTTGCTTGGCGGGATGTTCGTCTATCTCGGCATTCGCGTCGCCATGATGGATACGCGCTGAAGTCAGCCGTCACCGTTCGTGTCAACGCTGATGCTTCAGGCGTTGATCTTCAGCAGCGCATTGCCGGCGAGATAGGCACCGAGCAGGATCATTGCGACCTGGAACCAGAGGCGAAAAACATCCGGCCGCAGCCGGGTGCGGACGGCCTGGCCGACGAACATGCCGGCGAACGAGGACACCATCGCGACCGCGCCCGGCAGCGCCGTGGCTGACGTCAGCAGGCCCTCGCTGGTCAGGTTGAAGCCGAGCGCCAGCGTCGCGACCGTGAAGAAGACGCCGAGCGCCTGGATCAGCTCTTCCTTCTCCATGCCGATCGCCTGCAAATACGGCACCGAGGGAATGACCTGCACGCCGCTGGCCGCGGAAATCGTGCCGGTGACGAGGCCGACAATGCCGCCGACCCATTTTTCGTTGCGGGGCGCGACGGAGAAACTGAATTTGGAGAGGCCGATCACGGCGTTGATCGCCAGCAGCAGGCCGAGCACGATCGCGGTGTAGCGCGCATAGGGGCCGGTCAACGCCCCGCCGTTGAGCCAGATGCCAACAGCCGTTCCGATCAGCAGCGGCCACAGCCGCCGCAGGATGTCACGCAGGTAAGGACCGCCAAAGGTCTGCCAGATGTTGGTGACGATCGCCGGCACGATCACGATCGCAATCGCTTGCGCCGGCGGCATCGATACCGCGAGCAACCCCATTGCCACCGTTGGCAGGCCGAGCCCGAGGGCGCCTTTGACAAATCCCGCGATCAGCAAGGCTGCGGCGATGAGGATGAGAAGGGAATCGAACATGGCGCGCACATTGACCGATCGATCCTGAAGGCACAATCTGGAGATTACGGAGATAGCCTTCGTCGAGGCCGAAAGCAGAAGGAGCAATCCATGGCCATGCGCTTCGATCTGATCGACCTGCAGCTCTTCATTTCCGTGGCGGAGACGCGCAGCATCACCAATGGGGCGCAGCGGCTGCATCTGGCGTTGGCGTCGGCCAGCGAGCGGATCAAGGGGCTGGAGCAGGCGCTCGGCGTTGCCCTGCTGACGCGTGGTCGCCGCGGCGTCGAGCTGACGCCGGCCGGCGAAAGCCTGCTCGATCATGCCCGTATCGTCATTCACAATGTCGAGGCGCTGCGCGGCGATCTCATGGCGTTTTCCCGCGGCGTCAAGGCCACGGTGCGTTTCCTCGCCAACACCTCCGGCCTGTCGGAATATCTGCCGAAAACGCTGGCGGCCTTTCTCGGCCAGCATCCGCACATCTCCATCGATGTCGAGGAGCGTGAGAGCGGTGACATCGCGCATGCGATCCTGACCGGCTCGGCCGACCTTGGGCTTGCCGCCGAGCATGCGCTACCCGACTCGATCGAACGCATCCCGTTCAGCGAGGACCGCCTGGTGCTGATCGCGCCGCGTGACGGCGAACTGGCAGGCCGACGGCAGGTCGATTTCAGCGAAGTCGTCGAGCGGGACTTCGTCGGATTGATCACCTCGAGCGCGTTGCATGCCCATGTCACCGGACACGCGGCCCGGCTCGGCGCCCGGTTGCGGTTTCGGGCGCGTTTGAACAACTTCGACGCCATCGGCGAGATGGTCGCCGCCGGCATCGGGGTTGCCGTGATGCCCGAGGTTGCCGCGAAGCGATGCGCGCGGGCGATGAAGATCAACGTGGTGCGGATCAGGGATTCCTGGGCCAACCGCCGGCTTGCGATCTGCGCCCGCAGCTTCAAGTCGCTGCCGCGGCCGGCGAAACAGCTCGCCGACCACCTGCGCACGGCGGCGCCGTGAATCCTATCTCGCGGTTTCGAGGTGCGCCGCCTTGATCACCCGCGCCCACTTTTGCGCCTCCGAAGTGATGTAGTCGCGAAACTGCTTCGGCCGGTTGCCGGCGACGGTGAGACCCTGATCGGCCAGTTTCTGCTTCACTTGCGGATCGTCCATCGCCTGGTTGGTCACGGCATTGAGCAGGTTGACGATATTTTCGGGCGTCCCGCCCGGGGCGATCATGCCGTACCAGTTCTGGATCAGGATATCCGGCATGCCGACTTCCGCGGTGGTCGGCACGTCGGGCGCGGTCGGCGCGCGCTCGGGGGCACCGATCGCAATCGGCCGCAAACTACCGGCCTTGATGTGCGGCAGGATCACCGGCAGGTCGAGGAATGCCATCTGCACCTGCTGGCCGAGCAGATCGTTGATGGCCGGCGCGGCGCCTCGATAGGGAATGTGGACGATGTCGATGTTGGCCGTCAGCTTGAGCAGCTCGCCGGCCAGGTGCGGCAGGCCGCCGACGCCGGCGGAAGCGAAATTGAGTTTTCCCGGCTGAGCCTTTGCCAGTGCGACCAGTTCGGCCATGTTTTTGGCGGGAACGTTGGAGGCTAAGACCAGCATCTCCGGCACCGTCGTCACCAGCGTGACCGGCGCGAAGTCCGTCGTGACGTTGTAGGGCACCCGTTCCATGGTCGGGTTGATCACGAGCGAACTCGCGCTCACGATTCCGATCGTGTAGCCGTCAGGCGCGGCCTTGGCGACCGCGTCGGTGCCGAGCACGCCGCCCTGGCCGCCGCGATTGTCGATAATGATCGGCTGCTTGGTGATCTCCGACATGCGCTGGCCGACCACGCGGGCGATGATGTCGTTGGGTCCGCCGGCCGGGAACGGCACGATCAGCTTGATGGGTTTGTTCGGAAAATCCTCCGCTGCGGCCCAAGTCGGCAAAAGCAACGTCGGCAACAGCAATAGAGACAGTCCCGCGAGCAACCGGCCCAGGATCTTCATCGACGCCTCCCGCGCGGCTCCGCATCTCAAGCGCGTTGACGCCGCTGACGGCAATTCTAGGGAAAGGTGTGCGTCATGCAAGGAGAGACCGTCTATCCCGTCTCGCGAGAACGCTCAGGTGTCCTGACTGTTCAGCACCTTCAGGGCCGCCTCGTGCACGCGGGGATCGCCGGCGGCGACGATGCGGCCGCCGTTCTGGGCGGGCTTGCCTTCCCAGTTGGTGACGACGCCGCCAGCGCCGGTAATGATCGGGATCAGGGCGGCGATGTCATAGGGTTTCAGCTCGGTCTCGACCACGAGATCGAGATGGCCGGCCGCCAGCATGCAGTAGGAATAGCAATCGCCGCCGTAGCGCGACAACCGTACTTCCTTTTCGATCCGGCCGAAAATCTCGCGGTCGGCGGCTTTCATCAATAGCGGACTGGTGGTGTAGGAAGTCGCTTCCTTCAGCGAGGCGCAGCGCCGCACCGACAGTTTTCGTTCGCCGGATGGTCCGGCGTAATGTGCCGAGCCGTTGTCGCCGTAAAAGCGCTCGCCGATATAGGGCTGGTGCATCATGCCGAACACCGGCGTGCCCTTGTGCAACAGCGCGATCAGTGTGCCCCAGATCGGGAACCCCGCGATGAAGGATTTGGTGCCGTCGATCGGATCGAGCACCCAGACATAGTCGGCGTCCTCGCGCTCGCTGCCGAACTCCTCGCCGACGATGCCGTGCTGGGGGAAGTTGGCCTTGATCAAACGGCGCATGACGGCTTCGGCAGCGCGGTCGGCCTCGGTGACCGGATCGAAATCGCTCGAGCTCTTGTTGTCGACCAACAGCGAAGTCCGGAAGAACGGCAGGATGGTTTCGCCGGAGGAGGTCGCAAGGCGGCCGATGAAGGCTGTAAAATCGATGACCGTCACGGCAGTTCCCTGGATAAGGGCGCGGGTGCCCGCGCACGAAGCTCTGGTTCTTGCCTAGCCCAATCCGGCGGTCCGCGCACGGCCAACGGCGCGTTATTCCCACCTCATCGGTAAACCCCGGCTTTCGAATCAGCTTCGGTTAGGCGTGCATTTTCGGTGACTTCGTCAATCACGAAACCGCGATGTCGCTGGATCATGGCTGGTCTGCAACTTTGCTGGTCGGCTAACTTTCAAGTAAGTAATTGATACTAGTGCATAAAAAATGGTTTTCGGGCTTGTGGTATATCGGCCGGCCCGACCAGGATTGCGCAGGAAATGTTTCGGAAAGTCTTGCGTTTTGTGCAGCGCGGCCGCATATTGTTGCGGTGCGGTAGCGCCTCGCGCTATCGCTGCCCTCCTTGGGCGTTTCCTCCCTAGACTTGGGCCGCTTGTTCATTCAAGCGGCCCTTTTTTCTTTTGGGGGTTGGGAGTCATTCCGTCTTCTTGGGAGTCATTCCGGGGCGCGAAGCGAGCCCGGAATCTCGAACTTCCGGGTTCGATGCTTCGCATCGCCCCGGAATGACGGCGTCTACTCCGCCGCGGCCTGGAATGGGCCGAGGTCGCCGAGCGGAACCTGCGCCAGGGCGTCGGCAAGACGGGTAAAATCGGCGGCGACCTGCGCAAAGCGCGGCGTGCGTTCGCGACGCCGCTCATCCATATAGATCGCGCGGTTGAGTTCGAGCTGCACGGTGTGCAATCCGCTCGCCGGGTTGCCGTAATGCTCGGTGATGAAGCCGCCGGCATAGGGCTTGTTGCGTCCGATCGAATAGCCGAGCCCGCTCATGATTTCTTCGACGAGATCCGGCAGCGCGCTGGCGCAACTGGTGCCGTAGCGATCGCCGATCACGATATCGGGCCGCCGCGGCTCGTCTCTGGACACGCCCACCGACGGCATCGAATGGCAATCGACCAGGATCACGGTGCCGAACGCCTGATGCGCCTTGTTGATTAGCCGCCGCAACGCGCGGTGGTAGGGCTTGTAGAGCGCCTCGATCCGTCCCAGCGCCTCGTCGACATTGATCCGCTCACGGTAGATTTCCTGGCCGTCGCCGACCACGCGGGGGATGGTGCCGAGACCGCCGGCGACCCGCATCGAACGCGTATTGGCAAAGCTCGGCAGCCGACCGTTGAACATGCGCGGATCGAGTTCGTAAGGCTCGCGATTCACGTCGACATAGGAGCGCGGGAAATTGACCCGCACGGTTGGAAAACCCTGGTCGGCGAGATCGGCGATCAACTCGTCCATGAACGAATCCTCGGAGCGGCGCAGGCTCGCGAGGTCGATACGGGACGCGTTGAGAAAATCGGCGGGGTAGACCGAGCCGGAATGGGGCGAGTTGAAGATGATCGGCGCCCGCCAGTCGGCCGGCTCCACGATCTCGAACGGAGGCGATAATTCACCTTCAAACTGGGTCATCGCCGGGCGCTATCCCTGAGGTCCGTATTCCTTGCAGCCTAATCGAAAAGCCAACCGATTCTGCCGGAAAACGGAAGTTTTATGTGGGCTTCATTGTCGGTAATCACAATCATTCTGCCAAGCGAAAAAAGCCCCAAAGCTGTTGGAACAGGTCTTAAACGCGCCCAAACCGCCCGCTATCATTGACCCCGGGTGTGTTCAGGTACAGAAAAACCTGCCCGCGCCATGCTTCGCGCGGGCTCCCCTTCACCCGATCTTTACCGTCTGTCGGGCTTAGTGGGCGCAGCGATCCTTCCAGCCGGATTCGACGACAGTAAGAGTAACCATGCATAAGATCCTCCTCGCCGAAGACGACAACGACATGCGCCGCTTCCTGGTCAAGGCGCTGGAAAACGCCGGATTTCAGGTCTCGCCCCACGACAACGGCATGTCGGCCTACCAGCGGCTACGCGAGGAGCCGTTCGAGATGCTGCTGACCGATATCGTGATGCCCGAAATGGACGGCATCGAACTGGCGCGCCGCGCCTCGGAACTCGATCCTGATATCAAGATCATGTTCATCACCGGCTTTGCCGCAGTCGCCCTGAATTCCGATTCGGAAGCGCCGAAGAACGCCAAGGTGCTGGCCAAGCCGGTTCACCTCCGCGAACTGGTCAGCGAAGTGAACAAGATGCTGGCGGCCTGATTCGCCGCTATTTCGGGTCGAAAACACCAGATCGCGTTTTCAAGCGAAGTGGATTCCGGTTCGCGTAAAGAAAACGCGTTAAAACAAAAGGATAGGGCTTGGGTTCTGATTTGATCAGAACCCAAAAAGCCCGGGAAATTCGTCCCAAGCGTCCTTGCGGGGGCGCTTTGGAGCCGATATACGGACCCGACCCAACACGGACTAATAAGCTAGGTTGGGATGACCAAGGTCATCCCGGGCTAGGGCGCGTAGCTCAGCGGGAGAGCACTACCTTGACATGGTAGGGGTCACAGGTTCGATCCCTGTCGCGCCCACCATCCTTCGCTTGCTTCGCAAGCTTCGGCTGGGCAAGCCACATTCTGCCCTATCGTAGCGAAGCAAGCGAAGGATGCCACGCCGAAGCCCCTTGGCGAAGGCGGGCCGCGAGATGCGGCTTCTACCCCTTGTTCTTCTGATACCCGTCCACATACACCGCGGCCAGCAGCACCAGTCCCTTCACCACATATTGCCAGTAGATCCCGATGCCGAGGATCGACATGCCGTTGTTCATCACACCCATGACAAAGGCGCCGATCACGACGCCCATTACCTTGCCGACGCCGCCGGAGGCCGAGGCGCCGCCGATGAAGCAGGCGGCGATGACGTCGAGTTCGAAGGAATTGCTGGCGCTCGGCGTTGCCGAGTTCAGTCGGGCAGCTACGATCAGCCCGGCGAGGCCCGCCAGCGCGCCCATATTGACGAAGGTCAGGAAGATCAGCCGCTCGGTCTTGATGCCAGAGAGCTGTGCCGCCATCCTATTTCCCCCGAGCGCATAGATGCGGCGGCCGATCGTCATACGCTCCGTCACGAACATGTAGAGCAGGATCAGCGCGCTCATGGTGATCAGCACGTTGGGCAGGCCGCGATAGGACGCCAGCAGATAGCAGAAGGCTGTGATCAGGATCGCGAACACGGCATTCTTGCCGACGAACAGCGCCAGCGGTTCGGTCTCCATCGAATGCGCCCGGGCGCGGCGCCAGCGGCGCGCGCTGGTGAAGACCAGCGCTGCGGCGCCGGCAAGGCCGATCAGCATCGAGGTCCACTTGAAATTCGTGCCGAAAACGAAACCGTTGCCGAAGATCGCAAACAACGGCTCGCTGACGAAGTCGGGAATGAAGCCCGAGCTGATGCTCTGGAAATCTTTTGGAAATGGCCCGACGAACTGGCCGAGCAGGATGTTGCCGGTGAGCCCGCGAAACACCAGCATGCCGCCGAGCGTGACGATGAAGGACGGAATTTTGGCGTAGGCGACGAAATAGCCTTGCGCCGCGCCGATCAGGCCGCCGGCCACCAGCGACAGGCCGACCACCGGAAGCCACGGCATCTTGTAGTCGACCATCATGGTCGCGGCGATGGCGCCGATGAAGCCGACGATCGAACCCACGGACAGATCGATGTTGCCGCCGACGATGATCAGGAGCATGCCGAGCGCCATGATCACGATGTAGCTGTTCTGCAGGATCAGGTTGGTGATGTTGACCGGCGCCAGCAGCACGCCGCCGGTCAGGTACTGGAACAGCGCGATGATCACCAGCAGCGAGCCGAGCAGGCCGTAGTCGCGCAGGTTGCTCTTCCAGAGGCCGCTTCGGTCCTTGCCCGGGGGCTGCATCGTCTCGTGTTTCATGCCGTAGTTCCGTGTTGGCGCATGATCGCGGCCATGATTTTTTCCTGGGTGGCGTCACGGGCCGGCATCTCGTCGATCAGGCGGCCTTCGTTCATGACATAGAGGCGGTCGCAGATCCCCAGCAGTTCGGGCATCTCGGACGAGATCACGATGACGCCTTTGCCCGAGGCCGCGAGGTCGTTGATGATGGTGTAGATCTCGTACTTGGCGCCGATGTCGATGCCGCGGGTCGGCTCGTCGAGGATCAGCACGCAGGGGTCGGCAAACAGCCACTTGCCGAGCACCACCTTCTGCTGGTTGCCGCCGGACAAATTGAGCGTCTTTTGCAGGACGCCGGACGAGCGGATGTTCAGTTTGGCGCGATATCGCTCCGCGACTTCGGTTTCCCTGTCGTCGTCGATGACGCCCCAACGAGACACGCCGGCAAGATTGGCCAGCGTGATATTGCTCTTGATGTCTTCGCCGAGCACCAGCCCGAGGCCCTTGCGGTCTTCCGTGAGATAGGCGAGGCCGCCGGCGACCGCCTTCTGGATCGAACTCAGGTCGATCGGACGGCCCTGGATGAAGGCCTCCCCGGTGACGTTGCGGCCATAGGCGCGGCCGAACATGCTCATCGCCAGTTCGGTGCGCCCGGCGCCCATCAGGCCGGCGATCCCGACGACTTCGCCGGCGCGGACGTTGAGGTTGATCCCCTTGATCACCTCGCGGCCGGCGTGCAGCGGATGTTCGACCCGCCAGTTGCGGATTTCGAACAGGGTGTCGCCGATCTTTGGATCGCGGTGCGGATAGCGTTCCGACATCTCGCGGCCGACCATGCTCTTGATGATGCGGGCTTCGCTGATCGGCTCGTGACGGGCGTCGATGGTCTCCACGGTCGAGCCGTCGCGCAGCACGGTGATGGAATCGGCGACCTCGGCGAGTTCGTTGAGCTTGTGGGAAATCAGGATCGAGGCGATGCCCTGGCTTCTGAATTCCTTCAGCAACTCCAGCAGCGCCTCGCTGTCGCTGTCGTTCAAGCTGGCGGTCGGCTCGTCCAGAATCAACAGCCGCACCTTCTTGGCGAGCGCCTTGGCGATTTCGACCAGTTGCTGCTTGCCGACGCCGAGATGGGTGATCAGCGCGGTCGGCGGCTCGTTCAATCCGACCTTGGCGAGCAGCTCACGGGTGCGGCGGAAGGCCTCGTCCCAGTCGATGACGCCCATCGTTGCCGGCTCGTGGCCGAGAAAGATGTTCTCGGCGATCGAGAGCAGCGGCACCAGCGCCAGTTCCTGGTGGATGATGATAATGCCGAGCCGTTCGCTGTCGGAGATATCGGCGAACTGTCGCTTCTCGCCGTCATAGAAGATGTCGCCCTCGTAGGCGCCGTGCGGATAGACCCCGCTGAGCACTTTCATCAGCGTCGACTTGCCGGCGCCGTTCTCGCCGCAGATCGCGTGAATTTCTCCCGCCTCGACCCGGAGATTGACGTTGCGCAGCGCCTTCACGCCGGGAAAGCTCTTGGATATGCCCCGCATTTCCAGGATGGCGGTCATCGCAGGTTTTACTCCGGCCGCCTTCCGGCATCGCTCACTTGAACTGTTCGGCCTTGTAATAGCCGGTGTCGACCAGCGCGGTCTTCCAATTGTCGAAATCCACCGCGACCGGCTTCAAGAGATAGGACGGAACCACCTTGACGCCGTTGTTGTAGGTCTTGGTGTCGTTGACCTCCGGCTTGCCGCCGGACAGCACCGCGTCGACCATTTGGGCGGCGACCTTGGCGAGGTCGCGGGTGTCCTTGAAGATCGTCGAATACTGCTCGTGGTTGATGATCGATTTGACCGAGGGCACTTCGGCGTCTTGCCCCGATATCACCGGCATCGGCATTTCCTTCGAGCCGTAGCCGACGCCTTTCAGGGCGGCGATGATGCCGATGCTGAGACCGTCATAGGGCGACAACACCGCGTCGACGTGTTTACTCGTGTAGAAGGCGCTGAGCAGGTTTTCCATCCGCGCCTGCGCCACCGAAGCTTCCCAGCGCAAGGTCGAGACCTTGTCCATGCCGACCTGCTTGCTCGCCACCACCAGCTTGCCGCTGTCGATATAGGGCTTCAGCACCGACATCGCGCCGTCGTAGAAGAAGAAGGCGTTGTTGTCGTCGGGCGAGCCGCCGAACAGCTCGATGTTGAACGGGCCCTTGCCTTCCTTCAGCCCCAGGCCCTTTTCGATGCTGTTCGCCTGCAACACGCCAACCTGAAAATTGTCGAAGGTGGCGTAGTAGTCGACGTTGGGCGAACCCTTGATCAGACGGTCATAGGCAATCACCTTGATGCCGGCATCGGCCGCGCGCTGCAGCGCGTTGGACAGCGTGGTGCCGTCGATGGCGGCGATCACCAGCACCTTCTCCTGTTTGGTGATCATGTTCTCGATCTGGGCGAGCTGGTTCGGAATGTCGTTGTCGGCGTATTGCAGGTCGGTCTTGTAGCCCTTGCCCTGCAGCACCTTGACGATGTTGTCGCCGTCCGCGATCCAGCGCGCCGACGATTTGGTCGGCATCGCAATCCCGATGGTGCCTTTGTCCTGTGCTTGCGCCGGGCCCGCCAGTGCGGCCAATCCGAGAGCTGCGGCAGCAACGAGGGTTTTGACGTCAAGCATCGGGTTCCTCCGGAAGACGATTTTATTGGTTGGGTCGTCGGGGCAGCATAGCATCTTCTGATGTTATCCCGCGATGTGTCTTCCCGCGATATAGCCGAACGTCAGCGCCGGGCCGAGCGTGATGCCGGCGCCGGGATAGTTCCCGCCCATGATGCTGGCCATGTCGTTGCCGGCGGCATAGAGGCCCGGGATCGGCTGGCCGTTGACGTCCAGCGCCCGCGCATTCTCGTCGGTTTTGATGCCGGCATAGGTGCCGAGATCGCCGACCACCATCTTGATCGCATAGAACGGCCCGTCCTTGATCGGCGCGATGCAGGGGTTCGGGCCGTGCAGCGCGTCGCCCTGGTAGCGGTTATAGGCGCGCGAGCCCTTGCCGAAGGTGGGATCCTGTCCGGCTTCAGCGCCCGTGTTGAAAGCCTTGACCGTGGCTTCGAGCCCCTTGGCGTCGATGCCGGTGTTGGCGGCGAGTTCGGCCAGCGTTTCGCCGCGTTTGAGATAACCGGTTTCGAGGTGATGACCGAGCGGCATCGGAAACGGCGGCACGCAGCCAAGGCCGTATTTTCGCAGCGCGCGGTGATCGCATAACAAGAACGCCGAAATCTCCTCGCCGGGTTTGGCGGCCTTCGTCATCGCCTGCACGAAGTCGTGGTAGGAATTGCCTTCATTGGCGAAGCGCGTGCCGTCGCGCAGCACCGCGATCACGCCCGGCTTGGCGCGGTCGATGAAATGCGGCATCACGCCCTTGCTGCCGTCCTTGCGCGTGGTGATGGATACCGGCACCCAGGCCGCGGCGTTCGGCAGCGAATCCTCGACGCGCCCGCCGGCCGCTTCCGCCAGACGCAGGCCGTCGCCGGTGTTCCCGGTCGGCCCTGGCGAGAAATGTTCCCGGCCCGTCGGCGCATGCGGAAACATCGCCTTGCGGCGGTCGACGTCATGCGGAAAGCCGCCGCAGGCAAGTACGACGCCGCGTCGGGCGGTGACGCGCACCCGTTTGCCGTCGCGATCGACGATGGCGCCACGCACCGCGCCGTCCTCGATGATCAGCTCGCGCACCGGTGACGATAGCCACAAGGGAATGTTGAGGTCGAACGCCGATTTCGCCAGCCGCCCGGCCAGCGCGTTGCCGTTGGTCAGCGTCATGCCGCGGCCGTAACGCATGACGTCGAGCGCATGCCGGGAGAGACGCTTGGCGACATACCAGGCCGACGCGACCGATTTGGTGGCGCGCATGAAGTGGATGATCTCCTTGCCGGAGCCCAGCATCATGCCGAACACGGTGAGCTCGGGCAGCGGGCTGCCGATATCCTTGAGCTTGGTGCCGAGTTCGTGGCCGTCGAACGGCCGCGTCACCATCGAACGGCCGCCTTGCGCGCCGCCCGGGGCTTCGGCGTGATAATCCGGAAAGGTCAGCGGCATGTCGAAGCGCAGCGCGGTCTTGCCGGTGAAAAAATCCACCGCCTCCGGTCCCTTGGTCAGGAACGCATCGACCCGCGCGGCATCATAACTGTTGCCGGCTTCATGCCGCAGATAGGTGCGCGCCTGCTCCGGGCTTTCCTCGATCCCCCAGGCTTTCGCCAGCGAGGTCCCGGGAATCCAGAGCCAGCCGCCCGAGCGCGCCGTGGTGCCGCCGAATCGCGGCTCCTTCTCCACGATCAGCACGTTGAGGCCGGCGTGCCCCGCGGTCACCGCCGCCGACATCCCGGCGCAGCCGGAGCCGACCACCAGTGCGTCGCATTCCCAGGTCTCTTCGTTGTCCGCCACGCGATCCGTCCTGATGTTACTTTTCTCAGGCGACATTTGGGTGAGGAGCGATTGACGTGTCAATCGCGGTCGAACTGCCCCTCTCCCCTTGTGGGAGAGGGTGGATCGACGGCGCGAAGCGCCGGCGAGACGGGTGAGGGGTCCGTCTCCTCAAAGAGTAGCCTATTGAGCGGATGGAGACCCCTCATCCGGCGCTACGCGCCACCTTCTCCCACAAGGGGAGAAGGGAACAAGTGCCTCGCCACGCGAGAGCGTGCCTCAATTCCCCGGCTCGAACGAGCAGTTCGCGCCGCTGCCGTCCTTTTGCTTGATCGCCTTCGGATCGAGCGTGCAGTTCAGGTTCGACAGGCCGGCGAAGACAGATCCGGCGGCGCCGTCGGACGGCACGCCGGCGAGCGCTTCGGTGGCGAAGACTTCGCTGGCGCGGCGGCCGGCGATGGTTTGCTTCTTGCCACGAAACGTCAGTTCGCAGGAGCGGGCGGTGATGTCGACGTTGCTGACCCGGCAGACGATCTTGTCCGCGGTGATGGTGATCTTCTTGGCGTAAGGAATGTCCTTTTCGCCGACGAAGAGAGCGGCCGCGGTCTCCCGCTCTTCGCCTGACAATAGAGGCGAGTACAACGCCACCACACCGGCCAAAGCGAGGGCATTGGGGCCGCTAACGGTTGCGGGCGCTGCGTCAGCCATGGTGGTGGTCAGCAGAAGCGAGGCGGCTGCCGTCGCCCATTTGCCGGAGTTCATGCGTGCTTCCCCAAGTGCTCCCAAGATAGTTCGCATATTCCACGCCCCATCGCATGCGCGCCAGCCTTTTCCGGTGTGCTTTCCGGGCAGAGCGGCCACGCAGTTAAAGCCTTGCGCCTGAGACCGGTCGGGGTCACATTTGCGCCGCGACACTGAGATCGCCAACATATAAAGAATCCCGAGGAAACCCGATGGCGGCCACGCGGATCGACTGTGACATCCATCCGGCGGTGGGCGGAACCCGTACCACGCTGCTGCCCTATCTCGACGACCACTGGAAAGAACAGGTCGTGAGCCGGGCGATCGATGGCCTCGACCTCAATTCCTATCCGCCCAACATGCCGTTTTCAGGCCGCGCCGACTGGCGATCGGCCACCGGCAAGCCCGGCAGCGACCTCGCGATGGTGCAGCGCGGCGCGTTCGACCAGCTCGGCGCCAGCCACGCCATCTGCAACGTGCTATACGGCGCGCAGGCGGTGTTCGATCCCTACATGGCGGCGGCGTTCTGCAAGGCGATCAACGACTGGATCGCAGCCGAATGGCTGTCTAGGGACAAACGATTGCGCGCCTCGATCGTGGTGCCGTTGCAGGCGCCGGATCTCGCGGTGGAAGAAATCGAACGGCTCGCCGGCGACACCAGGTTCGTCTCCGTGCTGGTGCTGGCGCAGGGCGACCATCTGCTCGGCAAGCGGCACTTCTGGCCGGTGTGGCAGGCCGCCGAAAAACACAAGCTGCCGATCGCGATCCATGCCGGCAGCCAGTACCGGGGATCGCCCAGCTCAATCGGCTGGCCGTCCTATCGCTACGAATATTACATGGCCGAAGCGCAGGCGATGCAGGCGCAGATTCTGAGCCTGGTCTACGAAGGCGTGTTCGGTAAATTCCCCGACCTGAAAGTCGTGCTGATGGAATCAGGGGTAAGCTGGCTGCCGGCGTTCATGTGGCGCGCCAACAAGACCTGGCGTGGCGTCCGCGTCGAGGTTCCCTGGGTCGAGCGCGAGCCGGCGTCCATCATCCGCGATCACTTCCGCGTCACCATGCAGCCGTTCGACGGCCCGCCGGATGCAGCCGGCGTTGCCGATATCATCGAGCAGATCGGCTCCGACAAGATGTTCCTGTTCGCGTCGGATTATCCGCACTGGCAGTTCGACGGCGACGATCCGATGCCGGCGTATCTGCCGGCCAGTCTCATTGCGCGTATGTGCGAAGACAACCCGCTTGAAACCTTTCCGCGGCTGAAGCTCGCGGCGTAACAAAAACAAGGAGGATCGCATGAGCGACGTCATCGACCGTCCCATCCTCGCGCAGGAAGCAGCCAGCTCGAGCCGGCTCCGCATCGTCGACTGCGATGTGCATCCGAGCATCGCCAAGCCCGCCGATATCGAACAGTTCATGACCAAAAGATGGGCCGAGCATCTGCGCACCTATGGCAGCCATCTGCGCACGCCCTATATCGGCACCACGCCCTATCCGCGCTCGTCGCCGCTGATCGCGCGCCGCGACGCCTGGCCGCCGACCGGTGG
>Ga0209023_10003582_pt1 | contig 18412 bp, 20 predicted proteins | sample LakOneMetagenome_FD_187468 | JGI IMG/M metagenome (GOLD analysis project Ga0209023, IMG submission 187468) | Freshwater and sediment microbial communities from Lake Erie, Canada (SPAdes) (version 2) | ecosystem: Environmental > Aquatic > Freshwater > Lentic | place: Lake Erie, Canada...
GCCGACCCGGCAGGGGAACGGGGTCGCAGGGGCTTGCCCCCGGGGAGGCGACTCGACGGAGGTACGGAGTCGTGAGCCGACTGGTCCGAGCGGCGCAGCCGCCCCAAATGCCCTCAGCGAGCGGAGCGAGCCACGGCGAACTCGCCGCAGGAGACCGAGCGCAGCGAGGTCTCCGAGGACGAAACTAGCGATTTTCGAACTTGTAGCCGAGACCCCGGATCGTGACGATGTGGACGGGGTGGGAGGGGTCCAGCTCGACCTTCGCCCGGAGGCGCTTGACGTGCACGTCGAGGGTCTTGGTGTCGCCGACGTAGTCGGCGCCCCACACGCGGTCGATGAGCTGGTCACGGGTGAGGACCCGACCGGCGTTCTCGAGGAGCAGCGCCAGCAGCTCGAACTCCTTCAGGGGAAGGGCCACGAGCGCCCCCCGGATCCACACCTCGTGGCGCTGGTGGTCCACCGAGACGTCGCCGACGCTCAGGACCTCGTCCTCGTCGCTCCCCGTCCCCTTCGCGATGCCGCGCGCCGACGCCCCGGCCCCTCCGGTGGGCACCGGGGCCGGCTGCTCGTCACCCTTGCGCCGGAGCACGGCCCGCATGCGGGCGACGAGCTCGCGCATCCGGTACGGCTTGGACACGTAGTCATCGGCGCCCACCTCGAGGCCCACGACCGTGTCGATCTCGGCGCTCTTCGCGGTGACCATGATGATGGCGACATCGGACCGGCTGCGCAGCTCGCGGCACACGTCGATGCCCGAGAGCTTCGGCAGCATCACGTCGAGGAGCACGAGGTCGGGCTGCACGTCGTCGAAGAGGTCGATGGCCTCGGCGCCGTCCCGCGCGATGTGCACGACGAAGCCCTCACGTTCGAGCCCGATCGTCAACGCCTCGACGAAGGACTCCTCGTCCTCGACCACGAGCACGGAGGTCAGGGCACGGGCTTTGGGGGCGGGCTTCGCAGCGGCGCTCATCGGCCCATCATCCGGCTGTCCGAGACTCGTGGACGCCGTCCGGCGTGGTCAGCTCGGGCGAGATCGCCACCGGACCGGTGGCCGTCAGCGGGAGGCGCAGGGTGAACGTCGATCCTTCTCCCAGCCTCGAATCGACCATGACCTCGCCGTCGTGGTTCGCCACGACGTGCCGCACGATCGACAGGCCCAGGCCCGTCCCCCCAGTGACCCGGCTGCGCGCGACGTCGACGCGATAGAAGCGCTCGAAGACGCGCTCGAGGTCCCGGGCCGGGATCCCGATGCCGTGGTCGGCGACACTGATGTCCACGACCCGACCGTCGGTCCGGGCCCGGACGTCGACGGTGGAGGCCGAGTCCGAGTACTTCACGGCGTTGTCGAGCAGGTTGTAGATGGCCGACACCAGTTGCCGCCGGTCCCCCATCACCGCGAGATGGGGATCGGCTTCGGTCACGTCGATCTCGATGTCGGCCTGTTCTGCCGCCGGCCGGATCCGGGTGACGGCCTCGGCCACCGCGAGGTGGATGGGCACGGCCTCGCGCTCGGGCGCCTCTTCCGACTCGATGCGGCTCAGCACCAGGAGGTCTTCGATGGTGTTCGCCAACCGCATCGCCTCGTTGACCATGCGGCCGGCGAGACGACGGCTCACGTCGCGGTCGTCTTCGTCCACGAGGGTCTCGGCGAGCAGGCTGAGCGCACCGACAGGGGTCTTCAGCTCGTGGCTGATGTTCGCGACGAAGTCGCGGCGGACTGCCTCGAGCCGGCGCTTGTCGGTGATGTCGTCGACGATGGCGAGCGCTCCGAGGGCACGGCCGTCCGTGAGCAGCGGACTCGCGGAGATGACCATGGTGCGTCGGGGCGGACCGAACAGCTCCAGGGTGCGCGTCCCGGCGCGTCCCTCGCGCACCGCTTCGTCGACGAGCTCGCGGATCGCGGCTTCGACGAGCGCGTCGCCGTGTCGGGCCGCGGCGAACTCGGCGGCCACCCCGTTGCGGAAGACGATCTCACCCCGGTCGTCGACCACGACGACACCCTCCGGGATCGCTCGTAGCGCTCGTTCCATGCGGCGGCGAGACTCCCTCTCGCCGGTCGCGCGCTCCTCTGCCTCGGCGAGCTCACGATCGGCAGACCGGCGAGCGTCCTCGAGACGTCGGGCGTAGCGGTTCGCCGCGCCGATCGCGACGATCGCGATGGCCACCGAGATGACAGCCACGAGGGCGGTGCCGATGAACAACACGTCGGAGGCGGCGAACATCACAGGACCACCTCAGCCTGATCCGGTGCGGGGGTCAACCGAAGGTCAACCACAGCGATCAGGCACCGGCATCGACCTCCGGCGCTGGTGCCAGCCGAAGGTCGGGGCGGGGATCCTCGGAGGTCGTCTCGGTCTCGAGGCTCGACGCCCCCGGCGGCCCGGACTCCTCGACACCGGCGACGTCGCGTGCTCCTTCACGGGCCCGCTGCTGCACCCGGGCGGCACCACTGTGCTCGGGCAGCCAACCGGTGACCATGTACTGCACCCGGTTGCCGATGTTGACGGCATGATCACCGATGCGCTCGTAGTAGCGGCCGATGAGAGCCAGCTGCACGCCCGCTTCGAGGTTCACCCGGCCTTGGCGATGCGACTCGAAGATCTGCTGGATGTAGTCGACGTGCAGATCGTCGAGGCGGTCGTCGATGTCGTCGAGCGCTGACGCCAGACCCGCGTTGCCCTCGGCGTAGGCATCGATGCTGAGCTTGAACAGGCGCGCGGCTTCATCGCTCATCTGCTCGATGAGCCCGCGCAGGCGGGGATCGAAGTCGGTCCCGTACAGACGCCGTGCACCCTTGGCCACGTTGACCATGAGGTCCCCGGAGCGCTCGATCTCCGAGACCAGTCGGATCGCGGTGACGATCGCTCGCAGGTCGCTTGCCATCGGCTGCTGCAATGCCAGGACCTGGTAGCAGTGATCTTCGATCTCGAGTGACAGCGCGTCAACGCTGTCATCGGACTCGATCAGCTCCTGCGCGCCGCTCAGGTCGTTCGACAGCAGCACCTCCGTGCCCCGGGGCACGGCCTCGGTGACCATCGCCGCCAGCCGGACGATGTCGTCGCGGATGGCGTCGAGCTCCTGATGGAAGGAACGGCGGCCATCGGTCATCCGAAACGTCCTGTCACGTAGTTCTCAGTCCGCTCGTCGTCCGGGTTCGAGAAGATCTGCTGGGTGTCGTTGTACTCGACGAGCACGCCGGTGCGCGTGTCACCGGCCGGGTTCACCTCGGCCGTGAAGAACGCGGTCCGGTCGCTCACCCGCGCGGCCTGTTGCATGTTGTGGGTCACGATGACGATCGTGTACTGCGCCTTGAGCTCCTGCATGAGCTCCTCGATGCGGGCGGTGGCGATCGGGTCGAGAGCGGAGCACGGCTCGTCCATGAGCACGACCTCCGGCTCGACGGCGATCGTTCGCGCGATGCAGAGGCGTTGCTGCTGACCACCGGACATCCCGACGGCTGAGGACTTGAGCCGATCCTTCACCTCGTCCCACAGAGCCGCCTGCGTGAGCGCCTTCTCGACCATGTCGTCGAGCTCGCTGCGGTTGCGCACACCGGTGAGCTTCGGACCGAATGCCACGTTGTCGTAGATCGACTTGGGGAACGGGTTGGGCTTCTGGAACACCATGCCGATGCGCTTGCGCACCTCGACCGCATCGATCTTGGGGTCGTACAGGTTCACGCCGTGGTAGTTGATCTTCCCGTCGACTCGGCACCCTTCGATGAGGTCGTTCATCCGGTTCAGGCAGCGCAGGACCGTGGTCTTGCCACAGCCGGAAGGACCGATGAACGCGGTGATCTGACGGTCGCGAATGTCCAGGGTGACGTCACGGACGGCGCGGAACGAGCCGTAGTACACGTCGAGGCCGTCGACGTCGAACACCGTGCGACGACCGTCTTCGGAGGCGGCGCTTCCTTCGGTGTCGGGGGCCGGCGGCACCGCCCGCCGTACGGTCGGCGCTCCGTCCGCCCCGACGATGACGGGCGCGGTCGCGGATTCGTCGTCAGACAGCAAGGGGTCAGACATGGTGGTGACTTTCTGAAGGGGCTCGCGTGTCGGCACAGGAGCAAGACCGTCGCGGGCGCCGTTGCCCACCGGGTCCGAGGGTAGTGGTATCGAGGGCATTGACGACATCGAGGGCTCCCTAGGGGTGGGCCGTGGCAAAGCGGGAGGACACCCACCGCGCCGCAGTGGTGAGGGCCAGGACCAGGAGGATGAGCGTGAGCGCGGCTGCCCAGGCGCGATCCTGGGGGCCCTGGAACGGAACCGACGCATTGCGGAAGATCTGGGCGGAGAGCGCGGTGTTCGGGCCGTCGAAGACGTTCAGGTTCGCCTTGGTGACGAACCCGATGGTGAAGAGCAGGGGCGCGGTCTCGCCGGCGGCTCGGGCGACCGCGAGCATGCAGCCGCTGGTGACGCCACCGATGCACGCGGGCAGCACGACGGTGAGGATGGTGCGCCACTTGCGGTTGCCCAGGGCGTAGCTCGCCTGGCGCAGGTCGTCAGGAACCAGCTTCAGCATCTCTTCGGTCGAGCGGATCACGATCGGCAGCATGAGGCACGCCAACGCGAGCGCGCCGGCGAAGCCGCTCTGGCCGAAGGTCAGCACCCAGATCGTGTAGATGAACAGGCCCATGACGATCGAGGGCACACCGGTCATGACCTGGCTCATGAAGCGGACGGAGTGGGCGAAGCGGCTCTTCTTGCCGTACTCGTTGAGGTAGATGGCCCCGAGCACACCGAGGGGAATCGCCATCAGCGACGCCGTTGCGGTGATGATCAGCGTGCCGACGACGGCCGGCCCCATCCCCGGCCCGAGCTCTCGGCGCGACACGGGGATGTCGTCGGTCAGGAACGAGAGGCCGAACAGCGCCGACCCTCGCTGCACGACGTAGAACATCACGAGGCCGAGCGGGATCAGCGCCACGATGACCGAGGTGTAGAGCCACAGCGACGCCAACCGGTTCTTCCACACGCGACGTGCGCTCATCGACGCGACCAGTACGGCCGACAGGTCTTCGGGCGGCGCCGGTTCGTATCTCGTGCTGGTGTCGCTCATGCCTGTTGCATCCGTCGATCGAAGCCGGTGATGATCCGCTCCGCCAGGACGTTCACCACGATCGTGACCAGGAACAGCACGAGGCCGAGCGCGATCAGGGCGCTGCGGAAGATGCCGCTGGCCTCACTGAACTGGTTGGCGATGTAGCCCGCCATCGCATCGCCGGATGCGAACAGGCGGGTCGTGATCTGCGGACTGGAGCCGATGACCAGTGCGACGGCGATCGTCTCGCCCATCGCCCGGCCCAGACCCAGCATGACCGCACCCGTGATGCCTCCGCGGCTCCAGGGGAAGATGGCGCCGCGGATCATCTCCCAGCGGGTGGCGCCGAGGGCAAGAGCGGCCTCGCGCTGTGGCGAGGGGACCGTGTGGATGATCTCCCGGCTGAGCGAGGTGATGATCGGGGTGATCATGAACGCCAGGATGATCCCCGCGGTCATGTAGCTCGTGCCGCTGACCGGCGCCCCGAAGAACAGGCTGAACACTGGCCACGTGCCGACGGAGTCGGCGATCGACTGGTAGATGGGGGCGATGTTCGGCGCCAGCACCAGCACACCCCAGAGGCCGTACACGACCGACGGGATGGCGGCGAGGAGATCGATGACGTAGCCGATGCCGCCGCGCACGCGTCGGGGGGCGATCTCGGTGCTGAACAGGGCGATGCCCAGGCTGACGGGAACGGCCATCACGATCGCGATCAATGACACGAGCAGCGTGCCGTAGATGAACGCTCGTGCGCCGAACTCCCCGGCGTTGGGGTTCCAGTTGTCGGAGGTGATGAAGCTGATCCCCTGCTGCTGGAAGACGGGCCAGGACTCCCACGCCGTCGAGAGGGTGATCAGGGCAAGGATCGCGAGCACGGTCACTCCGGAGCCCACCGCCAGCACCTTGAAGGCGACGTCTCCACGGCCGGCGCCGCTCGAGGCCTCGAGCGCGGACCGCATCTCGTGGGTCTGGACCCGGCCGGGACCATCGCCAGGTCCATCAGCGGCGTCGCTGTCGCGGCGTGGGCGAGGGTCCTCGGACCCGTCGACGGCGAGCGCCGTCGGTGCATCGTGGTCGTCGTCCCGGGAGGCAGGCACCGCGCGAATGTACGAGTGCCGGGTAGCCACCAGAAGAGAGTCGGGTGAACGGAAGGTGAACACCCGACGAACGCAGGGGTTCACTCGCGAGCCGCGAGCTCCAGCACCGCTCGGATGCGCGCCAGGAGGTCGGCGAGCCGGTACGGCTTGGTGACGTAGTCGTCGGCGCCGGCGCCCAGGCCGACCACCGTGTCCAGCGCATCGCTCTTGGCCGTCACCATGATGATCGGGACCCGCGAGCGCGACCGGATGTCCCGGCAGACGTCGAGGCCGCTCACCCGAGGGAGCATGAGGTCGAGCAGCACGAGGTCCGGGTGGACCTCGTCGAAGCGCTCGATGGCTTCGGCGCCGTCTCGAGCGACCGTGACGTCATAGCCGCCGCGCCCCAACCCGATGGTCAGCGCGTCCACGAAGGAGTCCTCGTCCTCGACGACCAGCACCGTCGTCACGTGCCTCACCTGCCCTCTCGGCCGTCAACAGAACCAGTTCGACCGCATGACGCACCTGAAGGCCCCTGGCATCGTGGCGCTCGATCGGAGAACCACCTTAGGAACCTCGTCTCAACCGAATCTCCGTTTCGGTGACGCTGCGGGAAACGTTCGACGAACTCTTCGGCGCGTCATCCGGCGGTTGATGATCGTCCTTGCCCACGAGCTCACACCCACTCCATCGGCGACCGTCCGATTGTGTGCTCCGTCGTTGGCGGTGACGCCGACGGTCGTTCTAGTCTCCGTCGAGGGAGGTGCGCAGACCGATGAACGCCAAGCGAGCCGACGCGACCAACGACGTCGAGGACGACTTCCAGAAGAGCGGCAACGGCAACGCGCCCCTCGGACAGATCGAGGCTCTGGACCTCCTCAGCCAACTCGAGAAGGACCTCGCGTCGTTGCGGGAGTTCATCGACGCAGAGAAGCATGCGGTCAAGCGCAAGCCTCCGTCACCCAAGCGCCTTGCCCGCCTCCGCCTCGTGAGCGAGGACATCACCTCTGCAGTCAAGCTCTCTTCGAAACCAGCGAAGAACTAGCCCCGCACGGCAACGGCGCGGCCGATGGCCAGGGTGTCATCGTCGCTTCACCCGATGTTGGTGCTGTGCTCATGTCACGCTCGCCCGGTTGTCACCTCGGTCCGGTTGACTGGCTTGCGAGCGGGCATGCCGGGTTCTTCCCCCTAAGAACTCGCGGCAGCTGGTGGTGAGTCCCGGCACCGCATTCGGGCGTGCCCGCCCCCCTCGCGACTTCCCTGTGCAGGTGGTCGCAAGCGGTGTCGGGCGCAAGGCCCGGCACCGCCGCGCCCCAGGCCAGAACCCGGTGGCCACTCGCGCTTCGGGTGATGTTCGTCCGCGGCACCCGGAGTTTCAGCACTTGGAGAGCACGGGGACGTGACGTGGTGACGAACCCGATAGATTGATGGAGTTCGATATCAAGAGGCGAGAGGTCCAGTCGCCGCACCTGTCGACGTGCCGGAGGATCGGATGATGCCGAAGCGATCGATCGCCACCGCCGACGCTGACACGTTGGCCTGTTGCACCCCGCTGTTCGCCGGGCCGATCGACGTGGACGACGCGGCGGTGCTGGCCAAGGCCTTCGCGGCGCTCGGCGATCCCGTCCGAGTGCAGCTGCTCGGCCTTCTCGCCAACGGCGAGGTGTGCGCCTGCGACCTCGTGGAACCCGTGGGCAAGAGCCAGCCGACGGTGTCCCACCACCTGAAGGTGCTGAGCGAAGCCGGGTTGATCCAGGGAGACAAACGGGGACGCTGGGTGTGGTATTCGGTCGCACCGGAGCGGGTCTTGGCGTTGCGCGCCGCCTTGGACATCGGCTCCTGACCCCGCACCGACCGGCCATTGACGGTATTTGGCTCAACGGAGTTTGACTCAATTTCCTTTGAGTGAAATCCTTGGGCATGCCGATGTCGCAGCGCTCGATCGCCGCACGAGCCGCGCTTCACGCTGCGCTCGGTGATCCGGCACGCCTTGCGATCGTGGAGGAGCTGCTCCACACCGATCGCGCCCCCGTGGAGCTGCGCCGGCGACTCGGGCTGCCGTCCAACCTGCTCGCTCACCACTTGGACGTGCTCGAGCACGTCCGGCTCGTGGAACGATCGCCGTCGAGCGGTGACGGCCGGCGCTGCTACGTCCGCCTCCGACGCGACACCCTGGGCGGGATCTCCTTCAGTTCGCCCCGACGACCCCGTCGCGCGTTGTTCGTCTGCACCGCCAACTCTGCACGCTCGCAGCTCGCGGCGGTGCTGTGGACGCACCTGACCGGGGCCGCGGCATCGTCGGCGGGAACGCACCCCGCCGACGCGGTGCACCAGGGCGCCATCGCGGCGGCGCGGCGGGCCGGGCTCGACCTCACCCACTCGTCGCCGAAGGCCCTCGCCTCCCGGGCATCGAGCGCATCCCTCGTGATCACCGTGTGCGATCGAGCGCACGAGGAGCTCGACCCACCGGACGAGTGGCTGCACTGGTCGATCGCGGATCCGGTTCCCAGTGGGACCAGAGCGGCGTTCGACGCCACCATGGCTGAGCTCGAGCAGCGCATCACCGATCTCGCGACACCGATGAAGGCGGCCCGATGAACGACGACCGGCCCGTGCCCGAGCTCGATCTGAGCCTTGCACCCGAAACGGGCACCGGAACGCTGCGCCTCGACCTCACGCGCCGGCTGGCGGCCGAGGCCTTGGGCACGGCGCTGCTCATCGTCGCGGTGATCGGATCAGGGATCATGGCCAGCCGGCTGTCGACGGGCGACGTCGGGCTGCAGCTCTTGGAGAACGCGATCGCCACGGCGGGCGCGCTCGTCGGGTTGATCCTCATGTTCGCCGCGGTGTCGGGCGCGCACTTCAACCCCGTCGTGACCGTGTTGGACCGTCTGCTGGGCAGCACCACCACCCGCGACACCGGGTTGTACGTCGCCGCCCAGGTCGTCGGCGGCTGCCTCGGCGCCATGTTGGTCAACCTCATGTTCGAGCTCCCGGCCGTCGAGCTCTCCACGCACGAGCGCTCCTCCCCCGCGTTGTGGCTGTCGGAGATCGTCGCGACGGTCACGCTGCTCCTCGTCATCCAGGGCTGTGTGCGGACCGGGCGGGCCAACGTCGTGCCCTTCGCCGTGGGCGCGTGGATCGGCGGCGCGTACTGGTTCACGTCCTCGACGAGCTTCGCGAACCCGGCCGTGACGATCGCACGGACGCTGTCCGACACGTTCGCCGGCATCGCTCCGGCCTCGGCCCCGATGTTCATCGTCATGCAGTTCGTCGGGATGGCGATCGCCTTCGGTCTCGTTCGCCTGTTCTACCCCCACCCCATCGGAGATCCTGATGACTGACTCCCGTCCCGAGGTCCTCTTCGTGTGCGTGCACAACGCCGGCCGTTCGCAGATGGCAGCGGCACTGCTGGCGCACCACGCCGGCGACGGCATCGTCGTGCGCTCCGCAGGCACAGCGCCCGCCGACGACATCAACCCGGCCGTCGTGGCGGCGATGGCCGAGCTCGACATCGACCTGCGCGCCACCGGGGCCCACCCCAAGAAGCTCGAGGACGCTGCAGTGCAGGCCTCCGACGTGGTCATCACCATGGGCTGTGGCGACGAGTGCCCCTTCTACCCCGGCACCCGGTACCTCGACTGGCAACTCGACGACCCGGCCGGGCAGGGCGTCGATGCCGTGCGCCCGATCCGCGACGAGATCGAACGCCGGGTCCAGGTCTTGATCGCGGAGCTCCTGCCCGCCGCCGACATCGGCCGCGAATGACATATTGACAATCATCGATGCTTCGCTAGAGTGACCAACACATCGACAAGTATCGATACGATATTCCGACTCGGAGGATCCCATGTCCCGTGTGCAGCTCGCCCTCAACGTCACCGACATCGACAAGGCCGTCGACTTCTACTCGAAGCTGTTCGCCACCGAGCCCCTCAAGCGCAAGCCGGGGTACGCCAACTTCGCGATCGCCGACCCGCCCCTGAAGCTCGTGCTGTTCGAGGGCGCCGAGGGCGCCACCCTCAACCACCTCGGCGTCGAGACCGAGACCGCCGAGGAGGTCAGCGCCGCCGAGTCGCGCCTGTCGTCGTGCGGGCTCGAGACGACCGGCATCGACGACACCATCTGTTGCTACGCCAGCAAGGTCGAGACCTGGGTGACCGATCCCGACGGGGCCAAGTGGGAGTGGTACGTGAAGACGGGCGACACCGACCAGCTGGCCAACGAGGTCGTGGGCGACGGCGGCGAGACGACGTGCTGCATGCCCGACGCCGAACCGGTCACGCTCGGAGCGCGCGCCGGCACGGACACCAGCTGCTGCTGAGCGCAGGGCGGCGGCACTGGCACCCGAGGAGCCCTCGTCGAGGCGCTCTTGTGGCGCAGGAGCGTCGGGTAGGTCAGGGGCGGGGGGCGAACATGATCACGCTGACGCCCACGAGGCAGACAGCCGAGCCGATGAGGTCCCAGCGGTCGGGGCGGAAGCCGTCCATGACGACGCCCCATGCCAGCGAGCCAGCCACGAAGATGCCGCCGTACGCGGCAAGGATGCGACCGAAGTTCGCATCCTCCTGCAAGGTCGCCACGAAGCCGTACGCGGCGAGCGCCACGATGCCGGCGCCGATCCAGGCGACGCCGCGGTGCTCGCGGACGCCCTGCCACACGAGCCATGCGCCACCGATCTCGGCGATCGCGGCGACGGCGAAGAGCGCCAGCGCCCGGGCGACGTTCATCGCCGCACGCTAGTGCCGCGGCGTTGGCGCCACGGGCACCGCTCCAGTCGGTCGTCGAAGGGTGCAGGCACGCCGGTGGCGGTGGCGGACCTCGATGGCGGCCACGCCGAGGAGCACGACCGTGACCGCAGCGGTGAGCCCGACGAAGAGGACGGCGAGGATCGCGAACCCCGTGGTGACCCCGAGCGCGGCGACGATCGGCGGCGCGCAGCACGCGAGGCACAGGGTCGCGGTGAACCCGCCTGAGGCGAGCGCACGACGGGAGCTCATGCCGCCACCCCGCCGAACGCCTCGATGACCGGTCGGGCCTCGGTTGGTCCCGTCACGTCGAGGCTCGCGCCGGCGGCATCGAGCGTCAGCCGGAAGGTGAAGAAGGTGCAGCACCTCTGCTCGGCGGCGGCGAGCTCGGCGAGCGCGCCGACGTCCGTGCTGCGCGAGAGGTGCAGGCGCACCCCGTCGGGCAGCGGCTCGCGCCGCTCGACCGTCGCGAGCACGGCGTGCCACCCGGCCATCCGCTCGGGGATCTGGTCGGGTGCCAGGGTGCAGGCGATGGACGGATCCTTCGCGGCCACGGCACCTTGCTTGGCGATCAGGGCCACGCCGGTCGCTCCCTCTTCCTCGACGACCGGGCCATCGGTGAGGCACCCGCACGCATCCGAGCAGGGACCGGCGGGTGCGGGGGCGACGTCGAGGGTCCGAGCGGCGCGCTGCAGCTCGACGGTGAACGCGACGAGCTCGGCGACGTGGTCCTGCGCATCGACGATCTTGCCCGCCACCAGCGAGCGCAGACGTTCCTGGACCGGTCCGCACACGTCGTCTTCGAGCAGCCGGAGCACGTCGGTGATCTCCTCCAACGTCAGCCCGAAGCCCTTGGCCCGGCCGATGAACCGCAGCCGCTCGACGTCACGCTCGTCGTAGAGGCGGTAGCCGGCGGCGTTGCGGCCCGGCTGCACGAGTCCGTGGTCCTCGTAGAACCGAAGCGCGGAAGGGGTGAAGCCCGTCTGCGTAGCGGCCTCGGAGATGGTCGTTCTGTCCATGCGCTCAGGGTAAGCCTTCGACCCGGGTCGAAGGTCAACCCCCCGGGTCGCGTCCGCTGCCGAGCGCGATGATGCCAAGCGATCAGGATGGCGGCTTGGTCGTGCCAGCGTCGGCTTCGTCGGTGACGACGAACCGCCGGTCCGAGGTGCGGCGTTCCTGCGCGTCGTAGGCGTACAGGACGACGGTGTGCGCCAGTCCGTCGCAGTGCACCGTCGCGTCGACCGGCCCGCGAGGAACCGGGACCGCCGGCTCCTGTCGCCCGTCCACAACGAGCTCTATGCGGGCAGTGCCCTCCGTGACGTAGTCGACCTTCACCTTGGTCACGGTCACGCCCGCCGCGCACGCCACGCGCTCGGGGACATCGAAGCCCGTGATGCGGGCGTCACCGTTGACCTCGGTTCCGGAAGTCTTCGGACGCGTCGTGCTCGTCGACGCCGTGCCACCCGTGGTTGACGGCGAAGCAGCGCTGTCGCCGTTTCGCGAGCAGGCACCCGCAAACACCGCCAGTGCGAAGCTGATGACAAGGATCCCGGAACGTCCGGCAACGCCGGCTCGCCGTCGTGTGCGACGTGCCGCGCCGCTCATGTCCATGCGGGCAACAGGCGGGAAAGCGACTCTGCCGCCAGCACGGTGAAGGCCAGCAAGGGCGCGGCCGTGAGGAGGTAGGCAACCCGGCCGCTCGACCTGCGGTACAGGACGACGGCGGCCACAACGGCCGTCACGTAGGCAAGCAACGCCAGCACGAGTGCAGGCCATGCGGTCGCGTCGCCAGCGGCGCCGGTCTGCGCGTCGGTACGCCCGCCCTGCGCGAGCGGCGCAAGGGGCTTGCCTTGCAGCTTGGCGACGACGACGGTCGCGGCGGTTCCGTTCAGGGGGTTAGCGCTTGCTGAAGTGACGAGGGTTAGTCGGTCGTCTTTGCTCGCACCGTAGAGCAAGTCGATGTCGACCGTGCCCGCGGCCAGTGGATCGGCCTGGGGCTCGTCAGCCGCGGAGCTGCTCGGTGTCGCCGCGGCGGTCGAAGCCTCACCAGTGCCCTTCACGAGCTGTTGCTCGCGAACGGTGTCGACCTTGTAGACCGTCTGGCCCTGTGTGGTCGTCACCAGGAGGACATCGCCGCTGTGCAGTGCGCCGATGTCACCGAACGGGCCCCCGAAGGCGCCGCGCCGTCCGACCAGGACGCTGTTGCCGGGCTGGCCGAGCCCCGCCGTGCCGACCACATGGCCCGGACCCTCCGCGGTCACCGAGCTGGACACACCTTCGAGGGTGACCTGCTGGACCCCGATGCCGCCGATCTCCAGCACACCGACCGGCGCACCGATCTCGGGCGCTTTGCTGACGGTCTGGACTCCGGGCAGCCCGAACGACTCATTCGCCGATCGCTCCAGCTCCTGCCGGAACTGCTCGAACACCAGTCGTTGATCTCGTTGATGGAAGATCGGCCCGAGCCCGTAGAGGACGAGGACAAAGCCGGCGAGGCTGACCAGCGACCACATGAGCACGAGCAGCACGAGTCGGCGCGGCGAGAGTGTCAGCGGGGGCGGCTCGACACGATCGCCGTTCGCCGCAGGACGAGGACGTGGAACGGGGGGAGCCTCCTGGGGCGCCACCCCGGCCAGGTCGTTGTCGGCGATGAGGGTCACGAACTTCCGCCGTTGGGCTTCCAGGGCGTGCGACCCGAGGTGACCATGGCGGCAACCGAGGCGAATGCGGCGATCGCAATGAGGGCGACAAGGGCGAGCACCCCATTCGGCAGGCGCGTGCCGGCGTACGCCGGGACGGTGAGCACCTCGACTGGAGGCGCGACCGTCGTGGTCGGGCCGGCGGCAGGGGTCGCCGCGCTCGGCGTCGAAGCGGGATCGCTCGACACTCCGCTCGACGAACCTACGGATCCGCTCCCGCCACCCACGTCGCTCGAGTCGGAGGAAAGGGGCGCGTCGACGGGCGCACCCGGGCCCACGTCGACGCTGGAGAAGTCACCGGAGAAGGGGTCCGGGATCGACTCGAAGTCGCCGGCCGACTGGTTGGCCTCGGGGCCTGGAGCCTCGGGCCCGAGCGTCGGCGGGGCGGGCTTGCACGGGCCGGTGGTCACCGCCGCCGTCCCGACCTTGGCGATGCTCTGGGCCGCCTCGGCCTTGAGACCGGCGGGCAGCGGCAAGAAGCCCTCGGGGAGGTTCTGCTGGCCGTCGCCCGTGAGGTAGGTCAGCCAGTTCGTCAGCAGCGCCTGGCTCGCGGGGCGGGCAGCACACGCGTCGTCGCGCAACGGATCTGCAGGCGCCAACGCGTACTCGACGAAGGTCAGTGGGTAGGGCTGCGCCTGCCCAGCGGCGGCCGCCGCCGGCGCCCCCCCGGCAGCGACCGCGGACGGATCCGGTTGCAGCAAGCCGTCGGCGTCCTTGCGCATCGTCGCGACCGCGGCGTTCATCGACGCAGGGGTGGGCGCCACGAACTCACCGTTCGCGTTGGCGAGCGACACGGGTGTCATCCCCAGGGCACGCGCGGTCGCCAGATCCGTCAGCACCCAGATGCCACCGACCGCGAGCGGTGCGTCGGCGATCGGCTCGATCGTCTTCTCGAGCACCGGTCGGCCGGTGAACGTGGTCAATTGGGTGGCGTACGAGGGGCGGGCCAAGGCGAAAGATGCATCGGCGCCGCGCGGCTGGCCCGACTCGGCGCCGAGGCTGGCATCCAAGGGGACCTTCCAGTCGTTCGGCACCAGGGTCTTGAGGTGGTTGGTGAAGAACCACGAGGTTGACTCAGGCTCGGCGGCGACGAAGGGGCCGGCAACCCCGGTGACGTTGAAGCCGGCGACCGCGAGCTCGGGGTTGCGGTCGTAGAAGGCCTCAAGATACGGAGTGTCCTGCCGCTTGAACACGCCGTAGCCGCCGCTGAGCAAGATCGCCGCTTCCTGCAGCGTCATCTTGATCTCGCCGAAGGGGATCTTCTCGCCCGACGCGTCGCGTTGACCATTGGCAACCGCGAGCACGGTGGCGTTGAGTGCGATGGGCGTGGCCACGGCCGGTCGCTTCTCGTCCGCCTCGGACAGCTTGACTTCGGGGTTGTAGCCGGCGCCGGTGTAGGCGATGTCGGTGCCTTCGGTGGCCAATGCGTCGACGCCGCCGCCCTCTCCGGTGAAGGTGGCGCCAGTCGGGGCCCCGCCCGCACCAGGACGCTTGCACGCCGCCACCGTCATGTTGACCCACAGGTCGCGTATGCGATCCGACCCCTGGGAAGAGAGCGATCCAGGAGCGCGGCCGCCACAGCCAGCGATGGGGTCGGCGTTCGAGTAGTTGAGCTGCGTCGTCCACGTGACGAAGTGGTCGGGAACGCCGCCGTACAGCAACACCACGAGCAGGCAGGGGTGGTCGCTGTCGCACGTGAGGGAGACCTTGCCCGTCTTCGCGGTCCACTCCGCCTGGCCACTACTGGCCTTGTACACCATCGAAGCGCCGGCTGGTGTCTTCGAGTTCTTGAACACGTCCTTGCTGACCGGCCCGGTACCGGACGACGACAACCCCGTCGGTGGGCAGAGGCCCGCCGCGGGCAGCGCCGCGTCGTAGTCCACGACCTGAGCTCCGAGTCGGCACGTCTGCACCTGGGCCGTGTACAGCGGGAAGTCGGCAGTGGTCTTGATGGTGAGGTTGATGCGCTGGCCGTCGCTCAGGTTCGACGTCGGGGTCGCGGTCACCGACCACGGCGTGGAGGTCTCGCCGGCGGCGCCGGCGACCGGCCGTGCGCCACTCGCCGACGCCGGGCCGTCGGCTGCGAGCGGGAGGAGGATGCCGCACAGCACGACCACTGCGGCTGCGAGCAACGTGCGTCCGTGACGGGGACGAGACGACCGGGCGTCACCGAGCGGGGCGGCAGGGGCAGGGGCAGGGCGCATCTGCGTCACGTGGCGGCGAAGTAGCCGACGGCGTCGAAGATGACGTCGACGGATCCGACTGCGTTGTTGAAGGCAACCTGACCCGACGCGCTCACCTTGACCGCCGTGAGGTTCGGGATCGTCTGACCGACCGCGAAGTTCACGTTCGAGGCATTGGGAACCGACCCGCCGGCGGGGTACACCGTCACGAAGCTGTTGGCCGAACCGCCGGTGACGGTGGTGTTGCCGATGACCGCGTGCGCTTCCGCCGGGATGCCGTTGGCGCCGGTCACCTGCAGCGGGCGGGGGGTGCCAGCCACGAGCTTCGAGTTCCAGCCACCCGTCGCAGTCCGAGAGTCGAGGATGCGCGTCGGGCTCAGTGCGTGGAACAGGTCTCCGCTCGAGGCATCGAAGTAGCCGACGACATCGACGATCACGTTCACGGAGCCGACCGCGTTGTTGAACGTGACCTTGCCGTCCGTGCCGATCTTGACGCCGGCGAGGTTCGGGATGGTCTCGCCGACCGCGAAGTTCACGTTCGACGCATTGGGCAACGTGGCGCCCGTCGGGTAGGCCGTGACGAAGCTGTTGGCGGTCCCGCCGGTGACCGTGATGTTCATGACCACGGCGTCGGCGCTCTGGGGGACACCACCCGCCCCGCGCACCTGCAGGGTCTTGGGGCTCCCCGCGACCAGTGGTGCGTTCCAGCCACCGTTGGTCGTCCGGGAGTCCAGGATGCGGGCCGGCGGCAGCGGGTTGTACTTGTCGGCCACCGTGGCGTCGAAGTAGCCGACGAGATCGGCGATGACATCGACGCTGCCGATGGCGTTGGCGAACGCCACCTGACCGCTTCCGCTCAGCTTGACCGTGACGAGGTTCGGGATCGTCTGCCCGACGGCAAAGTTGACGTTCGACGCGTTCGGCACGGTCCCGCCCGCCGGGAACGCGGTGACGAAGCTGTTGGCGCTCCCGCCGGTGACCGTCACGTTCATGATGACGGCCGTTGCGCTGGCTGGAACGGAGTTCGCACCGGTGATCTGCAGGGGGCGGGGCGTGCCCGCCACCAGCTTGCCGTTCCACCCGCCGTTCGTGGTGCGCGAATCGAGGATGCGCACAGGCGACAACGGATGGAAGTAGGACCCGGTCGGACCCGAAGCCTGCGGCACCACGCTGTTGGAGGCGAGCGAGCTCGGCCCGAAGCCGGCCACGCTGTTGTGCGCCTTCACGGTGAACGTGTACGAGGTGCCGTTGCTGAGCCCCGCGACGTTGCAGGTCAAGGGACCAGCGGTCCACGAGCACGTCGCGCCGCCCGGAGCCGAGGTGACGGTGTAGCCGTCGATCGCTGAGCCGCCGGATTGGCTCGGGGCCGTCCAGGTGACCGTTGCCGACGCATCGCCGGCGGTGGCGACGGGCGTGCCCGGTGCGCTCGGTGGCTGCGGGGGGACTGCGGTCGCGAACGTGACCGGCGCCTGGAAGAACTCGGTGCCGCCGCCGACCTCGATGCCGACGATCAACTGGCAGGGATGCGTGTTGTCACAAGTAAGCGTCACGTCAGTGTTGTCGAACTTCTTCCAGGTCTGGGTCCCGATGCCCACCTTGAACGCGAGATCTGCGGTGAGGAAGTCACCCGCGGCGGTCGCCTGCTGGTAGAAGCTCGCGCCGGGCGACATCGGGTCGGGGGCGCAGTTGCCCTTGCTCGGGATGAACTGCGATGGCAGTACGACGACCGCGGTCGAGGTGCACATGCGGGCTGAGATGCTGTACACGGACTGGCCAGGGTTCGCAGCAACGTGCACCGACACGCTTTGCAGGTCGGCGAGGTTGTCAGTCGGCGTCACGGTGACCGTGGTCGTACCCGACGAGCCGCTCAGTGCCTGGGCAGCTCCCGTGCTGACCAGCGAGACCGCCAGGAGCAGCACGACGGCCAGCGAGGGAAGGGAGAGGGACCGGTGGGATCGCAGCACAGCCATTGATGGAGGTTCTCCTGAGAGGAAGGGGGACGCGTCGGACCAAGGCCGTGCGACGAACGAGGATCGGGAGCGCGGCGAGAGAGCCCTCGTCCGGCGCCGTCAGCTTCGTATGCAACGCCTACGGCAACAACCAACGACGATCGAACAATGCGTGAACGGGGACAGACGATTGGGCAAACGTGGTCGGGTCGAGCTCGATCACGTGAAGCCCAGGGGAACAGACTCGAAGTACGTGCCATCGGGGATCTCGATCTGCAGCACGAGTTGACACGGGTGGGCGGCGTCGCACGTGAGTGAGGCCGAGCCGCCACCGCTCTTGGGCCACGTCGCCGTCCCAGTGCCCACCTTGAACGTGAGATCCGCGGCTTGGTTCGGCGACTTGGTGGGCACCAGGACGTAGCTGTCGGCCTGTGGTGACACGGGACCGTCGGCGCAGTTCCCGCGCAGCGGTTGGAACTGGGTCTGGAACAGCACGACGGCCGTGGCGCTGCACATTCGTGCGGTGGCCGAGTAGAAGAGGTGACCTGGCCGGGCGGCGATGTGCAGCGAGAGGGCTTGGCCGTTGGTGAGACCACTGGCCGATGCCGGCGAGATCGTGACCGGTGCATCAGGCTGTGGTGTGGTTGTCGTCGGCGCAACCGCGGTCGAGGTGGGACCACCCGTGCTGGGCTGCGGCCCGGCCGCGGACTCGCC
>Ga0209023_10003583_pt1 | contig 18409 bp, 23 predicted proteins | sample LakOneMetagenome_FD_187468 | JGI IMG/M metagenome (GOLD analysis project Ga0209023, IMG submission 187468) | Freshwater and sediment microbial communities from Lake Erie, Canada (SPAdes) (version 2) | ecosystem: Environmental > Aquatic > Freshwater > Lentic | place: Lake Erie, Canada...
TGTGAGTTTGACTGTGTGGGTAATGCAACAGATGAAGTTACGTTACGGCAAAGCAATTCGTGTATCAAAGGGCAAAGAGCAGTATTTGCGTGCATATTGCAATTATCTTATTTAACATAATAGATTGTTATGCGAAATCAGAATGACTTAAGTTATTAAAAATCAATTATTTAATTTTTGAAATTTCAAAATCCACTTTACCTTAAAAGATACGTATTTTCGGTTAAAAGATACGGATTTTCGGTTTTTCTACGTTTAGGTCAAAATCATTTGTTTTTTGCATGAAAAGTTGGTTTTAGCATACAAAATCTGATCTTTTTAGATGAAAAAGGATAGGGGTGATTAGTCCAGGAAGATACGGATTTTCGGTTGCTAGTGATTAATTTCAGTTTTTTTATTTCTTATGCGCCCTTTTCTTGCATTTTCTTATTGAATAAATTAGATTAAATACATCTAGGCAAGTTACTTGCCAACTCCAAGCAACCCTCAGCGGTTCGGAAGCGATAAATGTTCACATTTATGGTGCTTTTGAATTGAAGTTGGTTGAAATGACCCTTTCAGTTTGAAGCGATTTTTAGCTTTTTGAACTGAAGGGTTTTTTTATGTCTGCTGTTTTGAATTTTCCTTCCGTCTGCGAAGCGTCAATTTTTTCTAATGGGGGAGTCGACTCTCCTTTGGTAGTCGACTCTTGTCTCTATTTAGCGAAAAACTGTTTAAAATATAATCAGCTTTATAGCGCAATGCTAGATTTAGTCGAAATTTATATTCCATTTAAAGATCAATTTTTTGACCTCCATTTTCTCGATGACCAAGACACCCAATTCACTGCAAAACTAAATATACACCCGACTGTTTTTTCAGATATGGGATTGAAAGTTTTTGGCTGGGGAATTTTTAAGACGGCTGAAGGCGTGATTGATGCCGATGCGTATTGTGTCAGCTATGACAGCCTGCCCACATCATTTACAGGTATTGCGTGGAAGTTGCATCTTGAGACAAACAATATTGTTCCGTATGTCGTCATCAAATGCTCACCAGCTAAAATTTTACAAGGTCATAACGTTTACGGCTCAATTTCTCTAAAGCTTGGCGCATTAGAAATGCTAACGCATTTTCAGCTTGCTTATCCTGATCTTGAGCCAATGCTGAATTTTAAGGATGCTAGAGTTTCGCAATTGGATATTACGGCTTCAGCAGTGATGCCAAATGCTGACGCTTTAGATGAAGCTATCAAAATTCTCAAAAACACTTCATCTGGTCAAACTAAAGCTCGATTTAACGCTTATCAGAATACCGCCAATTGGTGCGCTGCCAACTCCAAGCACAAACGAAATAAGGCTTACGGTAAAGAAAAAGAATTTTTTGAACAGCTAAAAGACCTAACAAAAAAAGCACGTCGCGGCGACAAAAATGCCGCTCGATGCGTCGAGGTCATGTCAGACCCAAAACTACAAGAATTTGTCAAAAACAGACTTCGTTTTGAAGCATCCATACTCAAGCATTTCTTTGAAAAACAAAATGTTTCAGACAATCTCTGGGAACTTATTCATTTTCAGGAATCCAATTTTTTACGCGAAAAATGCGTTTTTACAGAATGGTGGAAAACAGCTTTCGCCGACATCTTCAATGCCCTAGAGGGTCAAACCATGCAACTAAATGACGATGATGCAATCTACGACAAATTATGTCAGTTCCACCAATCAGTGACGCGAGGTGGAAATATCTCCTTTACCAAAGCTGATAGGCTACTTGGTTTTTATCGCGCTATTCGTGATGACGGCTACGAGAAAGTAAAACAACGCTACGGTAAGAAATTTTACAAAAGCCTCGATGACCTCCTTGTCGTCAAATTTTGCAGTAAATCAGATCTGCAAAACCTAAAAAGTTTCAGTGATGATCCAGACCGCATTCATAGCGTCCTGAATGTCATCAACGTCGATTTCGCCAACCAACGCCCCATTTGGTACGAAGAACCAACCAGCTTTTTTCAGAAAGCTGCCTAACCCAACGCTACTTAGTAGCTCAATCCAAAGGATTCACACTATGCCAACGCTAACAAAAGTCCGTCTCAAAGCTATCAAGCGCAAAGACAAACCAGATTTTATCCTTGGTGAAAACGCTGAAGGAACGTTTTTCATTAATTCGTTCGATGAGGGAACGCTGACTCAACTGTTCAAAGCTGCCAATGAGGGTCAATTGGTAGACCTGACTGGAAGTTATAAAGCTCCGCAAGCTGGGTCAATGAATGTTTCCGCACTAACGATCTCGCCTACAGGCATTCCATCAGGAATTACTGCACCGATTACACCAAAGGTCTAATCAATGCGATTTCCCCTGTACCGCTCAAACGCTGCTATGGCTGATTACGCGACCTTAAAAGGTCGTTCTGATCGTGGTCAATATGCAGCGTCTCGGCGACACAGGATGGAACAAATAGTCACTCTTGCTGAATATGAAACTTTGCTTAAACACGGTGACCACTGCGCGCATGTCATTTCGTACCTTGGACAACTTAAATGACCACTTTCGCATGTTCAACCGTAGAAGCTGTCCAAATTACAGCAAGTGATGGTGTTCACAATTTGCAGGAATGTACCAGTTGGATAGCGATACCTGATGACCAATCGCAAAACCCTTTTGATTACACCTATGCCGCTGGAATTTGGGCGGTGGCGTTCGGAATGGTCGTTGCATTTTATTTTGCTTCACACCCAATTGCGCTGATCTTGAATTTCATACGTCGAGGTTAGTCAATGCGAGCTGGCGCGTTCCAGTATTTTTCTAAAGGATTTCATTATGAAATTATTCAAAAAGTCTCAAATGTTTGCTGTTGCAGTTATGGCTGCCCTGATTACTGTGTTTATTCCGACTCAATCTTTCGCTGCCGCTGGAACACCACCAGATTTCACGACATTAACTTCTAGCATTGATTTCAGCACGGTCATTACTGGAATTCTAGCTGTAGCAGGGTTACTGGCTCTGGTATTTGTTGCAATTCGTGGGGCTAAAACTTTAATCGGTTTTATCAAAGCTGGTTGATTTCTACATCTGTAGCGTTCATTTGGACGCTACATTTTTGAGGTGATTATGATTAATGAACTTTGGTATTTGCTGGTATTTGCCTGGGGAATTACATGCGGTTGGGCAGTGGTTTCAGCATTCAATAATGGGTGAGTGGATGAGTAAATATAAGGCGATAGCTTTAGTGATTACATTGGCAATTTTTGTACAGAACTCTGCTGTCGCTGGTGCTGCCTTCAAGATTAACCCCATGCAAAGCTCAATCACTGGCGTAATATCTCAAAAAGCCAAGTCCAGAGGTTTTGCAGCAAATGACCCACGTTACCTACAAACAATTTCTGCTGTAAACGGTACTTTAGCTGCTGAAGTGGGTGGGGTAGCTGCCGCAGTAACGGTCGGGGCTATTACTGCGCCAGCATGGGTCACAATTGCGGTCGGAATTGGTGTGGGTGCTGTCGTGACTTATGGTGTATCTCTGGCACTTGGTGGCTTAACCAATTGGATTTTTCCACCAACATCATCAACGCAATCACTTCAGTATATTGCTGCACCAACAACCGCCACAGGCGGTGTTACTGCGGGCTCTCCAGCTTGGATTGATGCCGCAAATGACAACGTCCGTTTTTACTCATCAGACCCATTATCGCCACTGTATGCGACATTTAACTATCTAAACTATGCCGCTCAAGGCTATGTCATAGATTCTTGCAATCAAGAATCTCCAATATTTTATAAGTGCTATATTGCGAAAATGGTCAATGGCTCAAGTTCAGTGCAATTTGCCATGGGTTCAAATTACGATACCAGTGGTGCGCCGATTACATGTCCTAAAGGACAACTTGCACAGAATAATGTCTGCATTGGCGTTGTCGTTCCAGCATCTGCACCAAATACGTCAAGTCCACCAGTCACACTTACACCGCAAGCTGCTGTCAATCAGATTATGCAGTCTGATGAAGTCAATAAACCCTTAAATCCTGCTGTAGTTGCAATGGTTGCAGATAAATTATGGCGTGATACAGCGGCAAAACCTGGTTACTCTGGAATACCTTATGATGCTACTGACCCTATTACAACGGATGATGCGACGACGTATAAGAATGCAAATCCTTCTAACTATCCAACAGTAGGTGATTTCGTTACACCACAAGACCCTGCAACAACACCATTTGTACTGCCAGTCACGCCAAATCAAACGACTGAACCTGTCGCTAATCCTGCAAATTCAGTCAATGCAGCATCATCACAACCACAAACAAATTTAGGTGATGACCCTGCAATTGGTTCGCCAACATTGGAAGACACACCCACAGCATCAATGATTTTGACACCAATATTTAGCTTATTTACCGACTTCAAAAACTTTGCAGTTCCATCGCATTCAGCGGAATGTCCCAAACCTGTTCTACAGGTGTTCAATAAATCTATCACGATGGATGCTCAATGCACGTTAGCTGAACAACAACGATCAACACTCTTAGCGGTGATGGCGGTAGTTTGGTTGCTTGCGGGTGCACTCATCGTCTTGAGAGCTTAATCATATGTTTGGGATTCTAGTTTCAGCATTTAACTTTGTCCTGGGCTTTGTGCTGCGCTCAGTCATCGTAAAATTTATTTTATTCTTTGGTCTCTACTTCATCACGACTGAATTTATTAGTTTCTTGACCAGTTCAGGGATATTACCTTCGGCAAGCTCTTTATCTGCGGCATTTAACGGCATTCCTTCCGCTGTATGGTATTTCCTTGATCTATTCAATATCAGCTTTGGCATTCCTGTAATTCTGACGGCATGTGTCACTAGATTTATTATTCGCCGTATTCCCATCATAGGTTAAGACATGACGATTTCTGTGTATTGCGGCTTGATGGGGTCTGGTAAAAGTTTTGAAGTAGTATCTTCGGTGATTCTTCCTGCAATATTGGCGGGTAGGAGGGTTATTACCAATGTTGATGGCATTAGCCAGGACAAAATCTATGAATACCTGAAAAAGAAGTATAAGAATTCTGATCCTGATAAATACGGCACAATTGTTCATATCCGAAACGATCAAATCACAGAACCTGCATTTTTCTATGATGAACATAAACCAGAAATTCAAACCATCGTTCAAGGCGGCGACCTTGTAGCGATAGACGAAGCTTGGCGTTTTTGGGGTACTGATTGCGGCAAGTTATCACATGAACACATGCAGTTCTTCAGAATGCACCGTCATTATGTTCATCCTGATACGGCTGTCACCTGCGATGTTGTACTCATGACTCAAGACTTATCAGGTCTTCATCGTAGTTTGCGAAATGTCGTTGAATTTACCTACAAGATGCACAAGCATAAATCTCTAGGCTTCAGTACGCGCTATCGTGTTGCTGTCTATGAAGGTTATCAACTAAATAAAAAAACACTAGTGACAACGCAACAGAAGAAATATGACAAAGCAATTTTTCCGCTTTACCAATCATATGCAGGTGGGAAGGGTGCAGAGCTGACGGTTGATAAACGTCAGAATATTTTCAACAATCCAACTCTTTGGATTTATGTTGTTCTAATGATTATTCTAGGGATTGTATCTGCTTATTTTGTATATAGATTTTTTCATCAGAAAGTGGATGCGAAATTACATTCACCAGCATCTACTACACCACAAGCAATCACTTCGTCACCAAATGCAACTGCAACCAAGCCAGCTATCCCTAAAACCACTTCAGACATATGGCGCATCGTAGGTGCGTATCAGGTAGGCAATGATGCCTGGGTAGTGATTTCTGATGGTCTTGGTCATTTGCGTACTGAATCCCCCAGCGTATTTTATGCGACTGGTGCGGCTCAAACTGGCAAAGTTGATGGACTAAATGTAACACGCTGGTCAGGTCAAGATATTAGCAATTCAGATTCTCATGCACCTCAATCAGTGATTTCACAATGAAAAAAATCATCTTAGCTTCATTGCTGATCTTGTCTAATTCAGCATTTTCAGAAGAACTGAAGCCAATCAAATTCAATTTCCAATCAACTAATGTTGCCCAGGTTATCAACTTTGTTTATCTCGAAGCACTCAAGCAACCTTATGTGATTGACCCTGTAATTTTGCAGGATAAACGCCTAGTATCATTCCGTTTTGATTCAGATAAAGGTGATCTTAAACAGTTCTGGCTTAACTTCCTTAAATCATTGGGCTATGTAGTCACGATACATAACGGTGCTGATTTTGTTACCACGAAACAGGAAAATGAAGCTGCAACACCTGATCTCGATGTATTGGTATATCGTCCAAAATACAGATCAGTGTCTTACTTAGTAGATGTGTTGGGTGGACTTTTTAAATCAGGTTCATTCGCGGTACAACGTAATATCAAGCATGCACCCAATGAACCAGCTCCATCAAATGCACCAGCAAATTCAGCGGCGGCATTGATCTCAACTGATTCAGATGTGTTGGTGTTTCAGGGCTATGCGACAGATGTTGAAAAGCTTAAATCATTGCTAACCAGGCTCGATTTACCTGTACCAGAAGTAACAGTAAACGCTGTTATCTATGAAGTCAGTACAACGAATACAGACCAAACAGGATTCTCACTGGCATTGAATATTTTAGGCGGAAAGTTGGGAGTAAATATTGGCTCACCTGATAGCTTGGCTAACTCAATTTCATTTAAAACTGGTAGTTTTCAAGCGGCGATCACTGCGCTTTCTGGTGACAGTCATTTTAAATCGATCTCAAATCCACATGTACGGATTCAATCTGGCGCTAAAGCATCATTGATCGTTGGACAAGATGTACCAACGCTTGGTTCGGTGTCATATCAGCAGGGTGGAGTAGTGCCAGTCCAATCGATCGAGTACCGTTCTTCAGGCGTAATTTTCAACCTGACACCAACGATTCACGATGCCAATATTGATCTGTTTGTCGATCAACAAATCAGTGATTTTGTGAATACGCAAACGGGTGTTAATGGTTCGCCGACCCTGATTAAACGATCTCTACAAACTACTGTTTCGGCTTCAGATGGCGAAATGATTGTATTAGGTGGATTACTCCAGGACAACAAAACAGACTCGAATACAGGCTTATCATTTTTGCCAAAATCATTTCATAGCATTGATAAAACGAATAAAAACACTGAAGTATTATTGGTAATGCAAGTATCTAAGATTCAAAGATAATTTATAGTTCCGCCGTACCGCAGCGATTTGAGCGAGGAACGCCGAAACTATAAATTATTTGCGTTAACGCAAATAATTTAATTACTAAATTTTTATCAACATGTTGTTTTTTCTTTAGTTATAATGTGCACAAATCAAAAAAATAAGGCTCATTTATATGAAAAATCTATTAAATATAAAAGCAATGTTAGCTCTTTTTGGAATTGTGTTATCGTTCATTGCGTCTAATGGAAATGCGGCACAATCAACTGTTGATATTGATCAAAGCGACATTTGCCCTGTAGATGATTGGAATCTCGATGTTACTTCACAGTGTAAAATTGGTCAGAAAATCGTATTTGTTCCTAAAAGTTGGGGTAATGAACAGTTGCCTTTAAAATTTGTAGGGGTGAACTGCGATCTTAAATATTCTGTAGCAATGACAAATGGTGGCGTAGTTTGTATCTACAAACCAATTAAACCGACTAAAATTTAACCTTCTTGCTTGAAACGTCTGTAGAAGCGTTGACAGCTTTATCGTCAATAGCCATAACAACTAAAGAACATGATAGTTTGATTTTTTATTAGCCGATGCCTAATAAAACGATATTCGACCCTTATAGTCTGACCTCGTTAAACGGTGCTGCTCGGACTCTTGAGCATACGCTCTATCTTTAAAGACCGTCGAGCACATGAACGGTCTGGTTTAATTATTTCATATTCTGATGCTGCGTAACAATTATTATGTTCTTCAACATATAATCACCTGTAGAAGCTTTGACAGTTTTATCGTCAATGCTCTCTAAGGTGATCTTGCTGTAAACGAACAAATATCTGAACAACTTATAATTAAGGTTTGATTGGTTGAAAATGCGTACTCTATACATTTAATCGCATTAATCAACTCTGATGTTGCATAACAATTATTATGTTCAGCAACCATACCTTTGAACTTTTGCGTGAGTGTAAGTGAACGCACAAAGTCAAAGGCTGGCAAAGTCACCGCGAGCCTATGAGTGGTGCAAAGCTGCGGTGATATGTTATTTAACATAATATACATTATACGACACAAGTACTACGCTAATCCATTGAATAAAAAAGACTTCTTTTCTTCCAAGGCACTATCATTTCACCCCATTTTGATACACGTCCACGTTTTACAGCGAACATCACCTTAGAGAGCTTTGACGATAAAGCTGTCAAAGCTTCTGCAGGTGATTCAAATGAGACTTGTTCATCACACTTGCGGGAGTTCTTCATTACGCATTAGCACTAATGATATTTTTTGAATCAATTGCAATATCCGCCGTAGCCCGTCGGTAAAATTTGATCTCTTTTCATCCATCTTAAGTCACTCGATGTTTGGACTTGAACGATAGAATCTTGAACACTCACAACTAAGCCACAATTCGTGTTATCGCCAATTTTAACTGTCTTGCGAAATTTAGATAAAACTTGCGCTTGTTCAGCAGCTTTAGCATTTTGTCGATCTTGTTCTGCAATAGCAGCATTTTTTTCAAGAATTCTTTGTGCTTGCGCAGCAGCAGCTTCACGAGCCTGAATATTTGGAAGTTCCAAGCTGAGCTTACTAACCAACATGTCAGGATCATAATTTGCACTTTTATACTTATCAATAAACAATTGATAACTTCGTGCCGTAGGTTGATTTCGTACAAATTCGACATTACTTTTATATATCGTTTGTACTATAGATGCACTAACAGCATCACTCTCCAGTAAGCTATAAAACTTTATTGGGTCATATACAACAGTATGCCCAATACTAGTTCCTAGCGTGAATAATGCCCCCACAGTATTTTGAATAATACTGCTAGCAGGTTTTTCCCTAATAAACGTTGATGTGCATAAGCGATACTTATTGCTAATTTTATTTAGTGCATCTAAACCATAGGCACAATTAGTCTCGCCATAAGTATTTTTTGTCTCTGACGAGCCAAGTTTATCGAATTTAGGTTCAAAATCTGCTCCAGTAAGTAAACTTTCATGAACTGCAATGATTTCATTGCCTTTAACCCAATTTTTCCTTACTGCTTCATAATCACTTGAAACAAGACTAACTGATGGATCAGGCTGACTCATATTGATCAAAAAGTACCAATTGGACACATTATTTTTAATTTCAGCATATGCAAAATTTGAAGAAATTAGCGCAGCACAAACGATAAAGGAACGAAACATGATTGCTCCAAAAAATATATTGTTTAGATTTAAGTGTTTATAAATTTAACTAACGGTTAAAAGAATGAAGGGATCCGAAAATTAATGGTGAATTTAACAGACAAGATGCGCTCAAATGGCATTGATAGAGAACAAAGAAACGATAAACACATAGGATTAGACTCTAATTTTTAGTAGTTGGTGACTTCCACGAAGGAAGCCACCAGTTTGCAACAATACAGACGAGGTATAAGCTGCAAGTGCAATATACATGAGACTGTTGAGTACATCAAACCTAGTAGAATTGACAGGTATAAAGCACAAATTTTAAGCAAAATTCCACTCATGATAAAACAGCACCGATGAGAACCCTTGCCGCTCACCCCATGACAATGCACGACCAATATCCGTAAATGTTTTAGGGTCTTTACGTTGTGTGTGAAGGCGATTTGGTTCACCCAATCTACCCTGCACTTTGATGAAGACATGATATAAGTCATCCTCAAACCTTAGAACAAGCTGAACCCCTTGAGGGTAATTCTTGAACAAAGTTTCCAAGTCTTTTTGCATAAATATTTTCATTATTAGAATCCAATCGTTAGTAAATTCAATCAGGTATTTTTTTCAACACAAAAAGTTGTGTTAACACAACTTTTCTAATATTTGTTCGTTTGTTCTAAGGGTTTAAACTCTGCGGCGTTCCTCGCTCGTGCCTCGCTGCGGTACGGCGCATCGTTTAAACCCTTATCCTTATTCACTAATCTTATCAATTTGCATTAACAAAACAATTTCAGTTCGTGAATCTGAATTGGAATGACCACGCATGAATTTTGGTAAGAATGATAATCCTGATGATGCGTTTAATGTCTTTTGTTGCGTCAAACCACCAATCATGATGAGTTCACCATCTTTTAAACTGACTGTCGTTGATAGACTGCGTTTAATCAGTGTCGGGGAATTATTGACACCAGAGGTTGTTTGCGCGAAATCCGAAACTTGCTGATTTACATTGAGATCAATGATTTTGTCATGGACTGTCGGGGTTAAATCAAATATCACGCCTGATGATTGGTAGACCACCGATTGAACTGGCGTTGTGCCGTTCTGGGTATATATCACCGCGCCAAGTGTCGGAACATCTTGTCCAACTTGTAGAGTGGCTTTTGAACCAGATTGCACACGGACATGAGGCGTTGAGATTGTCTTGAAATGTGAATCTGCCGCCAATGCAGTAAATGCCATTTGAAAATTAGCACCTGTTATTCCAATCGCGTTTGTTTGGTTAGTTGTACTTCCCTGCCCTATATTTACGCCTACAGAACCACCGAATGCTTTTAATGCCAATGAAAAAGCTGTGTCTTTATTGTTGGATAAATCCACCTCATAGACCACTGCATTCACAATCACGTCATTGGTACGCGTATCCACTTTATCCAAAACGGATTTTAACAGCTTGATATTGCTTGCACTGCCTTGAAAAATCATCACTTCGGAATTGGTATTAATGAGTGCAGCCGCAGAACCTGCTGGAGCATTGCTTGGTACAGGGTCATTAGGATTGGATTTGATTGAACGTTGGACTGTAAAAGAGCCATCTTTAAACAGCTTACTGGTGAGATCGACAATATATGAGGTTGTCCGATATTTAGGTGTGTAAATGAAAATATCAGAGACTTGCGGGAGTTCTTCATCACCGCGAACTGCGACAAAATCGACACCATTTTTTGTGATGAGCTTGAATCCAAGCGAGTTTAAAAAATTAGTCCAAAACTGTTTAAAGTCACCTTTTGATGAATCAAAACGGAAACTGACCAGTCGCTTGTCATCTAACAATGCAGGGTCAATGACATAGGGCTGTTTAAGACCTTCCGCATACACCATATTGATGACTTGAGCGACATTGACTGATTGAAAATTGAAACTAGGCTGTTTTTCATAAGCGAGTGCCGATGACGTGATTGAGATCATCAAAATAGTAGGAATGATCTTCATTTTGGCGGCTCGTAATTGACTTGGGCTGTTGATGAACTACCTGTCCAGTGGGTGACTCTCTCACCATCAATCGTGCCAATTTGAGACAAACCAGCACCATTAAAAAGACTTGGTGATTCAAGACGTATGTTGCCGCTTTGATCGGAAATGATGACCCAATCGCCTGTTAAGGTACTCACAAAACCTGAAATACGCCAGGTTCTTGAGAAGTTAACTATTTGTATATTTTGGGTTTGTCCTGTGGTCGGATTAACTTGTTGTACCGATACTGGATTATTGACACTGATTGGATGAATTGGCTTGGGATGAAAAAACTTCCAAACGAATGTAAACGCTATACAACCGATGACGATTAAAGCAGCGATATAGAACCATAGCGTTTTACTGGCAAGAATGTTTTGTCGCTTATCTATGCTGGTTTCAACACCAACGCCACCTGAATAGGATTGATACAACGGAAATATGTTTTTGTCGTACTTCTTAATGAAGTAGCTAATTCTGGTTTTTAAGGTGAATTTTGAGCCTTCGTACAGATCAACACGGTATCTATTAGATGAGCCAAATGCCTTGAATTTCTTCATCTTGAAAGCAAATTCAACCACATTCTTAACACTACGATGCAAGCCGCTAATGTCTTGGGTCATCAATACAATGTCAGATGATAAATTCGTTTCAGGATGAATATAGTGTCTGTGCATCCTGAAATATTGCATGTGCTCAGGCGACACTTTGCCACAGTCAGTTCCCCAAAATCTCCATGCTTCATCAATACACACGATGTCACCACGTTGAACGACCGTTTCAAGTTCTGGTGCTTCGCTGTCATAGAAAAAATGCGGATGTTTAATCACTTCATTGGTGATGTGAATGATCTTGCCATATTTACTAGGGTCAGATTTAGGATACTTTTTTTGAAGGTATTCGCTGATTTTAGCCTCATCAATGCCGTCAACATTAGTCACGACCGTGCGGCCATTTGAAATGGCACTAACGATAACCGAACTTACTACTTCATAGGACTTGCCAGAACCTTGTAAACCGCAATAAACGTTTAATGACATTACAGAACTTCCCTAGCCTATGATCGGAATTCGACGAATGATGAAACGTGAGACATACGCCGTCAGGATTACAGGCAATCCGAATGAAAAATTGAATAGGTCAAGGAAGTACCATACTGCTGAAGAAATACCGCCAAGTGAGCCAGACAGAGAGCTTGCCGACGGTAAAATCCCTGATGTAGTGAGTACCTGAAGAAATTCTGTCGTGATGAAAAATAGTGCGAAAAAGACACCAAATTTAATGATGACTGATCTAAGAATAAATCCTAAAACTGAATTGAATGCAGATAGTAATATGCCAAACATGCTAAGCCCTCAATACGATGGTTGCGGCAGCAATGAGCCAGACTAGAGCCATAATTGCGTATAAGGCACTGCGTTGTTGTTCGGCTAATGTGCATTGCGCATCCATCACGATAGATTTGCCAAAAAGATTGAATACTGGTTTGGGGCAAACTGACTGGTGAGATGGCACAACGAAACTTTTAAAGTCAGGAAATAGACTCAATATGGGCTGTAAAATCATGGTTGCGGTCGGTGTAGCTTCTAAAGTAGGTGAACCAATAGCAGGGTCATCACCTAAATTCGTTAGGGGTTGAGACGATGCAGGATTAACGGAAGTTGAAGGATTGCTTACTGGGTCTGTCGTTTGTGTAGGTGATAACGGCAGAATGAATGGCTTATTTGATGGGTCTTGGGGTCTAACAAAATCGCCAACCGTTGGATATGTTGTAGGGTTTGCTGTCCTATAGGTGTCCACATCAGTCGCTGTGATCGGGTTTGTTGCGTCATAAGGTATTCCACCGTAATTAGGTTTAGCCGCAGCATCACGCCAGTGTTTGTCGGCAACCGCAGCTAAAACTGCTGGGTTCAAGGGTTTATTAACCTCATTGGATGCAAGCACTTTATTGACCGCTTGTTGTGGTGTTAGCGTTTGTGGGGCTGGTTGTTGCACTGGTGGCGATGGCGTTGGCATCACTAATGGTATACAGCCTGATTGAGATGATACTTTGCCGCTAGGACACGTCAATGGTGCGCCAGAAGCATGATAATCGGTAGTCAGTGTGTTGCCATTCCCATCAGGAAATTGAATATCACAGGCAAATTGTACTGTTGAGGATTGATAGCAAGATGTGAAAACAATGTGTTGGGCTGCATAATTATTGAGGTTTGCCCATGCAAAAAGCGGTGATAATGGGTCAGCCGCGTAAATTTCTGTGCCATAAGTGTTGACCCAATAAGGTCCACCAGCCGTTAATCCACCCGTGGCAAGGATTGGTGCTGCGTTATATTTCATATTTTTTGTGGAAGAATCTGCCGGAAACAGCCAAGTTGTCACGCCATCAAGCGCAAATGCCACACCCACTGTAACGACAGCACCCACACCAACAGCGGCAGCAACTGTAACCCATGCAGGGGCAGTGATTGCACCCACTGTAACAGCGGCAGCAGCACCCGCAGCAGTTCCAATTTCAGCAGCAAGGACACCATTCACTGCGCTAATCGTTTGGGCATAGCGCGGGTCATTGGCTGCAAATCCGCGCTGTTTCGCCTTCTGTGAAATCACACCTGTAATTGAGCTTTGCATTGGTGTAATTTTTAATGCACCAGCAAAACAATAGTTGGTTGAGGCGATAAGCAAAATGATTGTTAGCGCTATTTTAGGAAATGTAAATCTAGCCATTTTTAAAACCACTCACTACTGCCCAACCTGATGCAATTCCGAATATGAACATCGCTAAATACCAAAGGTCATTTGAGGTCATAAATTCATCCAAAAAACTTGGCAAATTCACAATGAAGATGCCAAGTGATTGTTATTAGCCGCCTTTAATCATGCCAATAACGGTTTTGGCACCTTTAATGGCAACATAGACACCCGCCAGAATTGCAGCAATTGCCAAAATTGCTACGATAACCGTGCTTAAATCAACCGCTGATGTGAGACTGCTAAAATCAGGAGGTGTTGGCGCCGCAGCATTGGCTGCTACTGGAAACAATGTCATGCAAAGTGCAATTGCTGATGCAAGGAACAGTGCATATTTGTTTTGTAAATACTTCATGATAAAACCCTCAATAATGCAGAAAAGCCTCTGCTCGCAAACTGGCTGTTTAGCCAAGAATTAGGAATCTGATAAGTCTTTTTTGAATTTAGGAAAACGTTCTGAAAACAAAATAATCAGGAAAACACTTACCAAGAAACTACCTAAACTCAAAAAATAAATATTTATAAATACATTGAAACTAGATGCTGGTAAAAAGACAGAACCTAAAAATAGGAACATCAGAAACAGGGTGATGAAAGAAAGACCATTAATTAACAAATTTAAGAATTTCATGATTTAGCCTCTTTTAATAAATCCAAGAATTTGCCCTAGTACATGCGAAACGAGGAACAAGGTAATGATCGTAGAGAACGATAAAAACCAAAATCCTGCCGCCGCTGTGTAATCGAAATCTGGCATCGTTTGATCTATTGGAGACCATGACGTACACGTTTGAACTTGTGTCGTTTGGTCAGGTTGAGACAGTGCCAAGCAGACGTATGTGGTCATGGATTTTTCTTCTCAATTTCAACTCTCTGTTTCAGCAGACGAAAATCATCGGTTGTCGGTTTAAGCAAGGTTAGTTTTGGATTTGGATGTACGATTGAAAATCTAAGCTCACAAATCGTTTCAATGTCTTTCGTTCTCTTCGTTCCTTTAGTCACCGTTATGGTGAAATCTGGCGGAATGAAAAACAGTTTGTCGTCATCCAATGCCTGCAAACTTTCTACAATGGTTTTTCGGAGCAAATCGCATACTTGCTCATACAAAAATTTGTAGAGCTTTTGGCGATAGACCACTTGAACGTTTACGGACATTGGATGACTTGCCTCTTACGCTTTAGATGGATTGGCAATTGGAACTAAATCCATAAGGATGTGACGGGAGCTTTTACCCGTAGTCACCAGTTCAAGCGTGATTTCTGCTTTAAACGGATATTGCAGTGATGCAATTTTTGCGAAGTTTTGGGATGTTCCCCACGGATATTCAGCCGTTGCAAAGCCTGCCCCATCCCCAGTTGTTGGGTCTAACATGGCTTGAACATAGACTTTGGTTGAATCGTAAGAACGACCCTCATACTCACCTTTAGAGCGTTTTGCACCAGTAACGATGACTGTATTTGACATGGCTAATTTCCTTTAATAGACGACCCTAAAAAAACGCTACCTCAACGGTCGAAAAATTGAGGACGTGTTGAAGCTCAAGCAAAAAGTGGAGTTCTGCCTGTTGGTTTTGGTACGACTTGGAATGAATCGGGATAAATTGGTTTTGGTTCAGCTTCTAAACCGATTTTGGCGTAACGAAACGACATGACTAAACGCTTTGGTACAACATCAGGGTCAGGATGAGTAACTAGTTCAAACAATTCATCTCGTGAATAGACGTGCTGTAAAGCCGCAAAATACTTGCCGTATTGAGTTTTAATAGTCTTTAAAGCCGAATCGGTATTAATTTCAGCAGTTTTTTTGATACGCTCAAACTTGCATGGTTCTGCAAATTGGTCGAAATCTTTAAAGCATGGATATGCCTCAACGAAATATCCTGTTGGATTAATTAAAATATCAAATGAAATAACAGTCGTTTTATTCTTAAATTCGAGTTCAAAACGTGTCCAAAGACTGCTTGGATCACCTTCTTTTTTTCCTTTTTCGTATGCTCTTAGATACTTATCACATTGGCGTGAGCCTATTGTGGCAGTACGTCCCTTCCCACTTGGGCGTTTCCAAGCTCCTTTTTGTTCGTATGTTGGTTCAATGCCTGTACCAAAATAAAACCCACCGTTGTCATCTTGTTCACTTACCCAATCAACGGAGTATTCACCGTTGAAAAAGTCTATTGCGACATCGACACGGGATAAAGTGGCACGAGATGCAACCTTAGATAGAAAATCATGTAAGCGTTGTTGCCATCCATCAGCAGCAAGGGTGCATCCTGTACCTGAGAGCATGATGAGGATTTTTCCATTCTGCCCACCAGCAAGCACTAAACCAACGGATTCACCATGTTGATCAACTAAATTCCATGAAAACGCAAAGAAATTTCGCCCTTTATCGTTTTTCTTACCTATATGAAACCCAAAAATACTATGCACATGTAAATCGACATCTAGTTCAACGAAGTGCGTAAATACTTCCTCATAATTTTCAGGATTAATATTTTTAAGGATATTTTCACGACCAGTTTCAATCCCAAAGCCAAGATTAAGCCAATCAATGAAACATGACTGTCCTGAAACAGGGCGAGACACTGCCATGTACTTAGGTTTACCGTTCACTAGAATCAAAGGCTTAAAATTGCTTTCTTGACCACTTATGGTGGACATATCAGATACCGTTACCCACATCTTATTAAAGTGGGATAACTCGACATCTACTACAGAAAAATCGGCAGGGTATGATGAATTATTGACCAATTCGGAATCAAATTGATCTTCTAAAGCAAAATCATAAATGTCTTTATTCATGATCATCACCCAATTCACGCAAAGTCGTAATCAGGTGTGAGTTTTCTTCGCCAATTATTTCAATCAGCGCAGAAATACGAGAAGCATCGTAATAATTAGAACGGCAGACTGTTTCGATACACTGGAGGCACTCAAGCTCTAAAGTCGCAGTATTGCCATTCATGATGTGATGAACAGCAGCATCACTAACAAATTTTGAAATGGCATCAAAAGCCGACTGATGAAAATCTTGCGGACTTCTAAAATTAGGTGCTACTACTGCTGCAATCATGCTATTCACCTTTTTTAAGGACGAAAAAATCTAGCCGCTGATAAATGCGGTTATTAAAAAATAATAGTTAGTTGAATTTAAAACTTACGTGACTTACATAAACATAAAGAAATATAAATCACTGACGGAAGTGAATATAAATAAATATTTTGATAAAAAATATAAAAATATAAGTACTAAAATTACATAACATTACAATAAAATATTTTTATTTTTCAAATATACTCTGTATTTATTGACTGAATAAATCAGAAATATTTTTAGAAAAGCAGACTTATTTTTTCAGAATAATTAGTTTTAAAAAAACTGCAGTTACTGATCAGTAACTGTAAATACCCAAAAAAATATATTGAATTAAAACAAAATGATATGAAAATATGGCTTTTTTACTATTTACTTAAATATCAAATAGTTATGATTTTTGGTAATTTTTCACATTTACAGAGTTTCCGATCAGAAACTCACTGATTTTTATCAGAAAAATTGCACCACAAAAATAGATTTATAAATTAAATTATTTCGATAAAATTTTTGGAGTACATGTAGAAATTGATGCTTTTGATGATTGTATAACATTTGTTAACACCTAACTTACTGTTTTTACATAACTATTAAATTATACGACATAAGTACTGCGCTAATCTATTGAAATAAAATGACTTATACTTATATCAACCACTTTCGTTTTGCCTCATTTTGATAACTCTTCTTTTTGATAACTCTTCTTTGTCCACAGCAAAGTCACCACTTTAGAGAGTATTGACGATTACGACACCAATAAATTATTTATAAAGCGTTTAACTTCTTACTCACGACCTATGTGCGGCTAAGCCCACACGATTAAGATACTGATCATCTGCAGTGATGATCAAATCATCATCATATTGTTCGACATCAAAGCTTACACCCCGAATGCGATGATATTTCAAAGAGTCATCTATAAAACTTGGACTAAAACTTTTAGGAAACAACGCTACACATCCTCCAGACTTATTCTGTTGAACAGACAAATACATTAACCCATCTACTTGCTGATTAAATGACAAACTCAAATACTCAAAAATAACTTGTGTAGACAAATATGGATTACGATTTACTCGTCTTGCTGGTCGAGACATTTGGAATACTAGTTCTTTAAAAAAGGCAGCCGCATGAGAAAATTGAATAAAATCTTCATGAAATATATCTATATTAGGGTTAAAAGAAACTAATTTGTTTAAATCTAACAACTTCAACTCT
>Ga0209023_10003584_pt1 | contig 18406 bp, 19 predicted proteins | sample LakOneMetagenome_FD_187468 | JGI IMG/M metagenome (GOLD analysis project Ga0209023, IMG submission 187468) | Freshwater and sediment microbial communities from Lake Erie, Canada (SPAdes) (version 2) | ecosystem: Environmental > Aquatic > Freshwater > Lentic | place: Lake Erie, Canada...
ATTTATTGAAAGAAATGCTCGTTAAAATTTTCAGTTAATCCATGAAAGTCATTGCTAATAGGGCTTTTCAAAGGCTACTTTTTCTACTATTATTAGGATTAATATTTATTATTAAAGTTCCCATTCTTATACTATATGAAGTAGTTTTTTACCTATCCTTTGAATATTTGAATCAGAATAAGAAATACCAACAGATGGTATTTTACCAAACCTACAACTGGTTATTTATTTCCTTTTTAAGTTTTATTGTTTTGGTAAGAGCCAATCTTTTCCAATTATCAGAAACGATTCATTATCATGTAAATAGTATAGAACATCTTTTCTTTTCGGGAATTATTTGTTTAATTTTGACTATTTACCTTCAAATTTTGAATTTTAATTTCAAATCTAAGTTTACGTATTTACTAGTAATTTTTATTCTTTTCAATGGTATTGGATTGTGTAATGAATATTTTCAGAATTATTTTCAGCATTCTGAAGTTTTCTTACTTAAGAAAGACGACTGTAAAGATTTAATTATTAACCTTATAGGTTCAAGTATATTTGTGATTGCATCACTCTTCAGCAAAATTAAAAATTAGTTTAAAAATTCATCAATATTCACGATATTTGTCGTCCTTGAATTTAAAATAGTAATTATGGGAATGAATAAAAATACCGTTTTAGGTTGGGCCACATTGATAATGATTATCATGGGTTTAATCCTTATTGGATTAGGAGTATACCGCTATGCTGAAACCGCTGGTTGGGGTTTTAGCGCTGTTGGGGTTGGTTTTTTAGCCAATGCATGGGTTTTCAGCGCGTTAAAAGGAAGAGTTTAATTTTACAATAAAAAAATAATACAATGTCAGACGATAAGAAAGTAATTATATTATTTTAAAATATTGATTTACAGATATTTATTTTTTATTTGAAATAAAGTGGGAATGTTTTAATTAAAAGTGGGAACATTTTTTGTAAATATTAAATAAAAAATGGAAGTAAAAAATATTTGGGTTTTATGATAAAAATAAACTTAAATAGCTTGAAATTAATTAAGAAAGTCAATGCGATCAGGATTGACTTTTTTTGTATCTATTCAATATCTTATCACCTAAAATAAATGTTGAATACTCTACTAAAAACTCAAATTTATTTCTTCTAATTGTATGAATACAATTATCAGGTTTTATGCCAACTAAAGGATTCTCAAATCTAATATCATAACCTTTCTCAAGTAGAAAACCATTAAGTAAAGAATAAGATTCTTCAATAAGAAAAACAAATTCATTAAAGTAGTTTTCAGTCAACTTACTTTTACTTGAGTATTTCATATATGAAATAAATTTAAAGTCAATTCTAATCAACTTTAAACCTTTGAGATTTGGTTTTACTACAGGATTGTCAATGTATAATTCATTAATATCTTTATACATTCCCATCTTATCACTTAGAAAACCATACCCGCCTTCTCTAAGCCTAAATTTACCAAACTCATTAGTCTCAAATAACATTTCATTAATTTGAATTATATCAGATTCTTTGAAACCTAATAAATCAAAGTGAAGAAAACTATCTTTTATAAGTTCTATCATTTTCTCTTTTTAAATGAATCATATTTTCATTTAGTTTATTTTTATGAAATTAAACTCAAAAACAACAATATTGTTTGGATGTTGGTAACTTACCATATAAACTTCATGTTCAAAATAATCTGCAACAACATTAGCGCAATCAGTAAAAGTTTTTAGTCTATCTATATAATTTTCAACTTTTACACCTTTAAGTCTTTTAGATACACCATAGTAATATCCATAAATTTTTAAAGTAAACTCATTAAAGAAAATATTTATAAAAACTTTCATAAAAATCATATGAGTGCATATAATAAAGCACATCCATTTATTAGATATGATATTGGAGATGTTGGAATTTTGGATAAATTAGTTTATTGGAAGATAACATTGAAGGTCATGTCAAAAAGTTTAAAGTTTAAAAGTTTAAAGTTTAAAAGTTTGAAAAAACTTTATTTTTAATTAGTAATAAATGATAATTAAATTATATTTGACAAAATTTTTTCATGAAAAATATTTGTCTATAAAATTTGGAACCTATTGTGAAACAGAAGATAAAAAAATTAAACTTTAAAAAAAAATGAAAAAAACAATCAATTTATTAATTATTTTATTAGGATTTACAAGCATAATAAATGCTCAAGTAATAGTTTCCACATTAGCTGGTTCTACAACTGCAGGGGATGTGGATGGTATTGGTTCTGTCGCAAGATTTAGTGGACCAAAGGGAATATGTCTCTCTTCGGGTAATCTTATAGTTGGTGATAGAGGTAATCTATTGCTTCAAATCTTCAAGCACAGAATTTAGAAACCATTTCTAAAGAAAAATCATTTCGAATACGTATTCCCCAAAGTGATATTAATATTGCTTTTTGGTGTCACCATGTAGTAATAATCAAGCTTGGTATCGATTTTATTGGTTTTTACAAATCGATTCGGTGATGACGATCACTACCTTTTTCGGGTGCGTAATATTCATAAAATCGTTATGATTTTGTAGATATTTTTTTTCTTTCGTTTTATTTTTTATTTTTGAAAATCATAACTAAAAATTGGGCTTCTTTAGACAAAAATTTAAAGAGTGTTCAAAAATTAATATTTTTAAAAAGTATGAAAAAATTTAAATTAAAAATATTTATGCTTTTTAGTTCTTATATCCTTCAAGCTCAAGTGGGAATAGGAACTACCAATCCTCAGGCAGCATTAGATATTACTGCAACAACAGATGGGCTTTTGGTTCCCAGGGTAGCCTTGTTTAATACGGTTACGCCAACCATAGATACGCCAACCCTATCCGAACTGGTCTATAATACGGCCACGAGTGGCACTACTCCCAACAATGTAACTCCAGGATTTTATTATTGGGATGGTTTAAAATGGTTAAGAATAAAAAGTAGTACTAATAACTCTGATACGTGGTCATTGGATGGCAATTCAGGAACTGTTGATGCCAATAATTTTATAGGCACGACAGACAATGTACCTTTTAATATTCGCGTCAATAATCAAAAAGCAGGTAGGATTACTAGTGGGGGAGACGTGTTTTTTGGCTATCAGGCAGGAAATGTCAATACTGGATATTCTAATACAGGGATTGGTTATAGGTCTTTATTCTCTAATGCTTCAGGGTTTTATAACACCGCTATCGGTTCTTTAGCATTAAACTATAATACCACGGGAAGCTATAACACCGCTAATGGTACCTGTACATTATATGGAAATAATACAGGAAGCTATAACACTGCGAATGGTGCCTTTTCATTATTTGCTAATACCACAGGAAACAATAACACCGCCATAGGTAACAGTGCATTAAGTACTAATACTACTGGTTTTGAAAATACTGCCCTTGGGTATGCCGCATTATTATTAAATTCTACAGGCAATTATAACACCGCCACAGGATCTGCTGCTTTGTACTCCAATACCACAGGAATACGAAATACGGCCAGTGGGCTTCAAGCCCTACGAAATAATACCACAGGAAACTACAATACGGCTAGCGGAACTGTAGCATTGTTTTCAAATACTACAGGAACCAGTAATACTGCGTATGGCGATAGTGCGCTCTATAGTAACAGCACGGGGGGAGGTAACACTGCAATGGGTACGAATGCATTATTTTCTAATACTACTGGTTTTGAAAATACTGCGCATGGGTCTGCCGCTTTATCCTCGAATACCACAGGAATACGAAATACGGCCACGGGTACAAATGCATTGTATTCTAGCACCACAGGTTATGAAAATACGGCCAATGGATATTATTCACTTCGAAGTAATACTACTGGGTTTTATAACACCGCTACGGGTGTGAATGCATTATCTGCTAACACCACGGGGAGCTATAACACCGCGAACGGTGCCTATGGCTTATATTCTAATACCACGGGATACTCTAATACCACTAATGGAAATTTAGCATTATATGCTAATACCACTGGTTATGAAAATACGGCCACTGGGGTGCAAGCGCTTCGAAATAATACCACCGGATTCCATAATTCGGCTATGGGGCATAATTCTTTATTTTCCAATACAACAGGTAACTATAATACTGCCAATGGCCATACCGCATTATATGCTAATACCACAGGAAGCTTTAACACCGCCAAAGGATATGCTGCTTTGTACTTCAATACCACCGGGGGTAATAACACTGCTATAGGTAGTTATGCATTATTTTATAATACTACGGGAATTTCCAATACGGCGGTTGGAAGCTATGCTTTATATGCAAATACAACGGGAGGCGGCAATACTGCTTTTGGTTCAGGTGCTGGATTTGCAGGAACTGCTATTACTACAGGTTCTAACAATACCTTTATTGGAAATAGTGCCAGTTCGGACAGTGCTATCCGTGTTAATAGCATTGCCATTGCCGGCAATGGCAACTTGGCCTTTGGAGGTGATAATAGAGTAAGGATTGGTAATAATGCCATGACTTCTATTGGGGGACAAGTGGCTTGGACAACCATTTCCGATCAACGCGTGAAGGAAAATATACAGCAGGATGTCAAGGGATTGGATTTTATTTTAAAGTTAAAACCACTAACCTATACTTATAGTATCGAAAAATCAAATCAAATTCAAAAAAGCACGATTGCCGATGAATGGACGAGCAAGCACAACATTGAGAAAATAAGATTTAGCGGTTTTTTAGCACAAGAAGTTGAAAAAACGGCAAAAGAAGTAGGTTATGATTTTAGTGGAGTAGATAAGCCTGAAGATGCTGATGGTTTGTGGGGATTGAGATATTCAGACTTTACCGTTCCTTTGGTAAAGTCCGTACAAGAATTAAACGCGCAAAACATACAGTTACAAGAATCCAACGCCAAACTAGTAAAGCAATTAGACGATTTATTGCAAAAAATGATGGAGCAGGAGAAAAGAATGCAATTACTAGAAAAGAAGATACAAACTGAAAGTTCTACGAGAGAATAGAAACTGATAGAAATGAAAAATAAATTTATCTATTCAACCACCAAATGCTTGCGTTTAGTATTGTGGCAAAACTTACCCAAGCCAAATAAGGAAGTAGTAGTTTTCCGGCTATTTTATCAATTTTGACAAACTGATTGTACATTTCAAAAATCAGTAGCCAAAGCAAGATAATTTCAATTAATGCCAAAAACGGATTGTGTAACCCAAAGAAAAGGTAAGACCATAAGCCATTCAATGCTAATTGAGCTATAAAAATCTTGAAAGCGCTTTTGACTTTTTCCTCCTCTGTTTCTATTCTATTCCAAATCATTCCACCAGCAACACCCATCATAATATAGTCTTTTTAATTTTTTTTCCATTATCAAAAGATTGAATACTAAGAATTCCAAATTCATCATTTGCATTCTTTTTATTTAGAACTATCTTTGTAGACATTATTAAAGTTTTATAAATTATGATTACAAAACAAATATATAAATTAATATCAAAAGTGGGAACAAAAAGTGGGAACATTTTGAGTATAAATTCAATATTTTGCAAATTTATAATTTTATAAACAACTAAAAATCAATTATTTAATAAAAATAAAAAATAATTATGTCAGACGATAAGAAAGTAATATTCTCAATGCAAAAATTGAGTAAATCCTACCAAGGAAGTGATAAACAAGTGTTGAAAAACATTTATTTGAGTTTCTTTTATGGAGCCAAAATAGGTATTCTGGGGCTAAATGGTTCTGGAAAATCATCTTTATTAAAAATTATTGCTGGAGTAGATAAAAACTACCAAGGTGATGTGGTTTTTCAACCTGGATACACTGTTGGATATTTGGAGCAAGAACCTCAATTGGATGATGATAAAACTGTTATTGAAATTGTAAAAGAAGGTGTGGCAGAAACGGTTGCAATTCTTGAAGAATTCAACAAAATCAACGATATGTTTGGCTTGCCAGAAGTATACGAAGATGCCGATAAAATGCAAAAATTAATGGATCGTCAAGCTGATTTACAAGATAAAATTGACGCTTCTGGAGCTTGGGAATTGGATACCAAATTAGAAATTGCCATGGATGCATTACGCACGCCAGAAGGTGATACGCCAATAAAAAACTTATCAGGTGGAGAACGTCGTCGTGTGGCTTTATGCCGTTTGTTATTACAACAACCCGATGTGTTATTACTTGATGAACCTACCAACCACTTGGATGCTGAAAGCGTTCTTTGGTTGGAGCAACACTTGGCGCAGTATGCTGGAACAGTCATTGCAGTAACGCACGATAGATACTTTTTAGATAACGTAGCGGGTTGGATATTAGAATTGGATAGAGGAGAAGGTATTCCGTGGAAAGGAAATTATTCTTCTTGGTTAGATCAAAAATCGAAGCGTATGGAGCAAGAAGAAAAGACAGCTTCCAAACGCAGAAAAACCTTGGAACGTGAGTTAGATTGGGTACGTCAAGGTGCTAAAGGCCGTCAAACAAAGCAAAAAGCGCGTCTTCAAAACTATGATAAATTATTAAATGAAGATCAAAAAGAACTGGACGAAAAATTAGAAATTTATATTCCAAACGGACCTCGTTTAGGAACTAATGTTATTGAAGCTAAAGGTGTTGCCAAAGCTTTTGGAGATAAATTATTGTATGATGACTTAAATTTCACGTTGCCACAAGCTGGAATTGTTGGAATTATTGGTCCGAATGGTGCTGGAAAATCCACTATTTTCAGAATGATTATGGGTGAACAAGAAACTGATAGTGGTGTTTTTGCAGTCGGTGATACGGTTAAAATTGCTTATGTAGATCAAGCGCACTCTAATATTGATCCTAATAAATCCATTTGGGAAAACTTCTGTGATGGTCAAGAATTGATTATGATGGGCGGTAGACAAGTAAATTCAAGAGCCTATTTATCTCGATTTAATTTTGGAGGAAGTGAACAAAATAAAAAAGTAGCAACTTTGTCAGGTGGTGAACGTAACCGTTTGCATTTAGCAATGACTTTAAAAGAAGAAGGAAATGTATTGTTATTGGATGAACCAACCAATGATTTGGATATTAATACACTAAGAGCTTTAGAAGAAGGATTAGAAAATTTTGCCGGTTGTGCCGTAGTAATTTCGCACGACAGATGGTTTTTGGATAGAATTTGCACCCACATTTTGGCTTTCGAAGGCGATTCACAAGTGTACTTCTTTGAAGGAAGTTTTTCTGAATATGAAGAAGGAAAGAAAAAACGACTTGGTGGTGATTTAACACCAAAACGATTAAAGTATAAAAAGTTAATTAGAAATTAATTATCTTTGTTAAAAGTCCCAATTAAGTTTGGGATTTTTTTTGTAGTTTTATATAATCTTACCGCATCAACTTTAGTAAATTTTGAAGTTTAATAAAAATATATTCCTTTTCTTTATCCTAACTTTTGTCCAGTTAGCCTATTCTCAAATATCCACTAAGAAACAAATTGAGAAAATGCTTACTGAAGCTGGAATTGCATTTGCCGATTTAGATGTTGACAAATCTTTAAAACTTTCTAAATTAGCTTTAAACAATGCTTATCTCATCAAAGACGATGCGTTAATGGCAAAAGCTTATAATATTATAGGATTGAATTTTGAAGAATTTTACAATCCAGAAAAAGGAATTTTGTATTACAACAAAGCCTTATTTCATGCAAATAAAGCCAACAACGATTCTATAAAAGATTGGGTCAATAACAATTTTGGAAATTATTATTCTTATAGAAAAAATAATTTTAAACAAAGTATTGTTTACTATAAAAGGGGCCTATTTTATGCTGAAAAAATCAAAGATTCTGTTGAAATAATGTATACCAAGCTGAACATTTGTTCGGCGTATTTTGCCATACAAGATTATAAAAATGGAATTCCATTTTTAGAAAGTGTAAAAGATTATGTTCTGAAAAGTGAAGAGTTGGAGGCGAAAATGAGTTTGTGTAACATGTACGGATCGTATTATAGTTTTTACAATCAAAATCAAAAAGCAGAACTATTTTTTAATGAAGCAATTAATTTAGGTAAACAAAATAAAGCACAACTTTTAGATTCTAATTTATGTGAGGTTTATAACGATTTCTCTAATTATTATAAAAAAAATAAAAATTATGAAAAGGCGCTATATTACTTAAACCTTCATAAAGATTTAAAAGAAAAAGTTTACAATGAAGAGCGAACCAAAAAAGTAAAATTGGCCGGTAACGAAATTGAAATTGATGAATACCAAAGACAGATTAATAAAATTGAAGGTGAAAAACATGAGCAATCTAAAGATTTAAAAGAATCAAAATTGATTGTGTTACTTTTTGTAATCATTCTTTTTATTTTGTTACTTTTATTATATTCATTGTATAAAAACAACAATTTTAGAGAACAATCTAATAAAGAATTACAACAAGCTAACGAAGAATTAAAAGTTGCTAAAGAAAAGGCTGAAGAAGCTTCTCAACTAAAAACCCAGTTTGTTTCCACCATTAGTCATGAGCTTCGAACGCCTTTATATGGTGTTGTAGGTATTACCAATATTATCATCGACGAACACAAAGAACTGTCTAATAGTCCGCACTTAAATTCCTTAAAATTTTCAGCACGTTATTTACTTTCATTGGTTAATGATTTACTTCAGATTAACAAAATCGAAGAGAATAAAATTACGCTTGAAAACATGATTTTTAATGTTACCGATGAAATTAAAACCATAGTAGATTCTTTGGAGTTTATTGCCGTTAAAAACAATAACAAACTCATCTGTGAAATAGACCCCAATATTCCTGAATTTTTAATAGGTGATAAATTACGACTTTCTCAAGTTTTTATGAATTTAGTAAGTAATGCCCTGAAATTCACAAAAGATGGCGAAGTTAAAGTAAGTGCCGCACAAGAAAAAGTTGACTGCTCTCGACATTACATTCACTTTAAAGTTAAAGATAATGGTGTTGGAATCGCAAAAGAAGATCAAGAAAAAATATTTGAAAAATTTGTGCAAATTGAACGTAAAGAAGGCGATTACCAAGGCACTGGTTTAGGTTTGTCAATTGTACAAAAACTTACAGAACTTTTTGGAAGTGAAATCCATTTGGAGAGTCAAGAAGGTGTTGGAACTACATTTTCATTTACCATTGGTTTTGATGCCGATGAATCTAAAAAGAATGAAATCATTAATAATATAGAAGTCGATTTGTCATTAAATCATTTCTATAAAATATTAGTGGTGGAAGACAATAAAATCAATCAAATTGTCACCAAGAAAATTTTAGAAACAAACAATTTTAAATGTACTATATTGGATGATGGTTATGCGGCTATTAACATCTTAGATTCGGAAAATTTTGATGTGATTTTAATGGATATTAACATGCCTATCATTAACGGATTTGAGACTACAAAACTCATAAGAAAGAAAGGCATTACTATTCCAGTGATTGCCTTGACAGCCTTTGATAAACAAGAAATTACTGAACAAGCCTTGTCGTGTGGTATGAATGACATCATTATTAAACCTTTTGAACAAGCCAAACTATTTCAAGTAATAAACAATCTTATTAATAAAAAAAACGTTGATTAATACCAACGTTTTTTATTTTTTTTAGAAGCATCCGATTTCCTTGAATTTGATGTATTTTCTTTTTTCTTATTTCTCAAATCAGGTTTTGCATCTGGATTTGGAACTTCATCAGTATACGGATAAGGATGATCGGTAATAACTTTAATGTTCATTCGAATTAACTTCTCAATATCTTTCCAATATGGTTGTTCGTCTTTGGCACAAAACGAAATCGCTAATCCTGAATTTCCAGCACGACCCGTTCTTCCAATTCGGTGTACATACGTTTCCGAAATATTGGGGATATCAAAATTAATTACATAAGGCAAACTTTCAATATCAATACCTCGAGCGGCAATATCAGTAGCGACCAAAACAGAAATCTCCTTATTTTTAAATGCGTCCAATACACGCTGTCTCGCGTTTTGCGATTTGTCACCATGAATGGCTTCGGCCGTAACACCATTTTTCTTTAAGGCTTTTACCACATTATCGGCACCGTGTTTGGTTCTTGTAAAGACCAAAACATTTTCGATTTTATCATTTCTAATAATATGGTATAATAATTTTCGTTTGTCTTCTTTGCCTACAAAATATACTTTTTGATTTACTTTTTCAGCTGTAGATGATACAGGATCTACCGAAACATATTTAGGTTTGGTTAAAAACGTATCTGCCAATTCACGAATAGCCATCGGCATAGTAGCCGAAAATAAAAGTGTTTGTCTATTGTCTGGCGTTAACTTTACAATTTTTTTAACATCATTAATAAAACCCATGTCCAGCATTTGGTCGGCTTCATCAAGCACTAAAAAATGTAAATGATCTAAGTCGATAAATCCTTGTTTGTGTAAGTCTAATAAACGTCCTGGTGTTGCAATAAGAATATCGATGCCTTTTTTAAGCTGATCTACTTGTGGCACCTGACTCACGCCACCAAAAATTACCATTGATCGAATGTTAGTGTATTTACCATACGTATTGAAACTTTCATCAATTTGGATGGCCAATTCACGAGTAGGCGTAACTACTAAGGTTCTAATCAATTTTCTTTTGGCTGACGAACCCACAATTCGGTGTAATGAATTGATAATAGGAATAGCAAATGCAGCCGTTTTTCCGGTACCTGTTTGAGCACAACCCACTAAATCGGTTCCTTCTAAAATAATTGGAATAGCTTGCTGTTGGATAGGAGTAGGCGATTCATAACCTTCTTCGGTCAGCGCTTGTTGTATGTTTTTTAATAAATTTAAATCGTTGAATGTCATAATATACTATCTTCAATAACAATTGGTGTTCTGAAGTTTTGATTGCAAAGATAGGTTATATTTATTAAAGCTATAATTGGAGTTTAAAATAGCGCTTTATGAAATTGTTAAAGATAGAACTTCTTATTTATTGTACCCTTTACAAAAGACAAAACCAAACTAGCCCTGATAGCAGTATGTTACCGACGAAGTAAGGTAACACGGATAGCAGGAATAGGGTTTACAAGAATGACCGAGCCATTCGCTTCTATTAACTAATATTAATTTCGGTTTTTGCTTTGATAAAATCGGTGACTAAATAACCAATTAGTTTACCTACCAAATGGGTATTTTTCTCGTGATCTAAACTTGGCGCGCCTTCGCAAATGTGGATATAAGAAGCGTTTTGATGCTTTCCGAAGAAGTAAATAAATTGGCGCAATTCTTCTACAGAAAAACCACTTAAAGTCATGGCACTACACGGAATATTAGGAATTGAATCTAGGTCAATTTCTATTCCGTAGTAATCATTTTTAATAAAGTCTAACGCAAATTGCATTTCAATGTTGAAATCTTTGGTGCGTTTGATTTTCATACTGTCATACGTATTATATAAAACGCGTTCTTTCAAGGTTTTGAGTTTGTCTAAAACGCTTTTTGAAGTATAACTGTGATGCAAGCCAAAGATGAAATATTTTTTTAGAAAACCCTCTTCAAAAGCATACGAAAATCCGTTTCCGCTATGGCGTCCTTCTAAAATTCGGAAATCGGAATGGGCATCAAAATTAATGGCGTTAATTGGTTTTCCTTTAGCTAATGCCGTTCCTTTTATATTACCATAAGCATTGTTGTGTCCGCCACCAATTACAATTGGAATTTTTCCAGCTTTAACGATACTTGCTATGATATGAGAAACTTCCTTATCAATTTTCACTACCAATTCGCTTAATTTCTTACGATCGGCTGTGACATTAAAATCAAGATTTTTTACCAATTCCATTTCTTCGGCTACGTCTAAATGTCCTAAAACAACTATTTGTGACCCTTTACAAAAACGATTGTGTTGAATGTTAGCAATGCTTTTTATAGCACTATCCCAAGCCGAATCGGCTCCAGGACGACCATAATTAGCCCTAACACCAATATCTTCAGGAATACCGAAGAGAACAAATTTTTGTTCACAATTAGTTAAAAATGCTACAACTTCTTGTTCTTTAGGAATGGTTACCATTTTTTCTCCAAATTTTACTTCACCACTTCTGTGATTTGTAATCTTAGATAAATCGGTACTTGTAAAGCGAATCAGTTTTTCCATGGAGTAAATCTTTGTGTTCAAAAATAATATAATTATATAAATTAACGTTATACAAATAAAATTTATTAAATTTGTTAAAATAAAAAATTCGACCCAAATGGAAAATCAAAAAAGCAATTCATCGTTAAAAGCCATAATCATGGTACTTTCCCTACTGTTGTTAGGGAGTTTATTTTATATTTTTAAGTTGACGACTGACACCAAAACGCTTCAAACAGAAGTTGCCTCAACTAAAACAGAAAAAGAAAATGTTTTAAAAGATCTTCAAGAACTTAAAGCTACTTATGACGCTGCAATTGCAGAAAACACATCGATGTCTGATGAATTAATCGCTGAAAGAGAAAAAGTGGTTGGTTTGATGGCTCAGTTAGAAAAATCAAAAGGTGATGCCGCTTCAATGGCTAAATACAAACAACAATTCTTAGCACTTCAAACTAAAATGAACACATTAATGCAAGAAGTAGAAGTGTTGAAAAAAGAGAACAAAACCCTTACTACTAATTTAGATAGTACAAAAGTAGTATTAGCGGATTCTAAAAATTACAATCAAGTATTGGTTGGACAAAATGAAGAATTGTCTAAAACCGTTGAAAAAGGATCTAAATTATCTGTGTTAAATTTAAAAACAGGTTCTTACAAATTGAGAAGTTCTGGAAAACAAATTGAAACCGATAAAGCAAGTAGAGTTGATATCTTAAAAATTAGTTTTACAATTGCTGAAAACAGCATTGCAAAATCGGGTGATAAAACCTATTATGTTCAAGTAATTGATAGCAAAAGTAATGTATTAGGTGATAAAGCTACTATGAACTTTGGAAGTCAATCATTAACGTACAGTTTTACAACTACTGTAAAATATGAAAATAAAACAGTTCAAGTATCACAAGATTTACCAGGTAAAAACTTTGAAAAAGGGACCTATTTTGTAAATGTATTTGACAAATCGGAATTGGTTTCTAAATCAAGTTTTACTTTGAAATAATCAAATTCAATATATAAAAAAAGGCACGAAATTCGTGCCTTTTTTTATATCTTTTTGCCAGCTATAAAAACGTGTTCAATAAGATTAGAACTAAAAGCATAAGGCAATTGATAAAATGAACTAACTTCTTTAGTTATAATAAGGTTAGCTTTTTTACCTACAGTAATACTTCCGTGAGTATCAGAAATTCCCATAGCATAAGCACCATTAATGGTAGCGGCATTTATAGCTTCTTCGGGCGTCATTTTCATTTTAATACAGGCTGTGGCTACTACAAAATTCATATTACCTGAAGGTGTGGTTCCTGGATTAAAATCGGTAGCTAAAGCCAGTGGTAATCCAGCTTCCATCATTTTTCTAGCAGGCGTATACGGTATACTGATAAAATAAGAACATGAAGGCAGGGCAACTGGCATGGTATCAGCATTTTTCAATACTTCAATGTCTTCATCTGTTACAATTTCTAGATGGTCAACAGTCAACGCATTGTGTTTTACAGCTGCAGTAATTCCGTTTATAGCATTGAATTGGTTAACATGAATTTTAGGAATTAATCCATATGTTTTACCCGCTTCCATAATGCGTTCGGTTTCTTCCACTGAAAAGTAACCCGTTTCACAAAACACATCTATGTAATCAGCAAGCTTTTCTGCGGCAATTTTTGGAAGCATCTCATTAATAATAACATCAATATAGCCTGAATGATTTTCTTTAAACTCGGTAGGGAAGGCGTGAGCTCCTAAAAAAGTTGCTTTGATGGGTAAATCATAATTTTCGGAAAGTTTTTTAATAACCCGGAGCATTTTAAGTTCGCCATCAACGGTCAATCCATAACCCGATTTAATTTCGACAGCACCGGTTCCTTGTTGCATCACTTCTTCTAAACGGAGTTTGGATTGATGATACAGTTCTTCTTCGGATGTTTCGTTTAATTTTTTAGCTGAATTTAGTATTCCACCACCGCGATTGGCGATTTCTTCATAACTCAATCCGTTAATACGATCTACAAATTCTTGCACTCGATTACCTGCATAAACAATATGGGTATGGCTGTCACACCATGTAGGAAGAACTACTTTTCCGGTAGCATCAATAGTGATGTCCACACTAATTTCTGGACAATTTTCCATCGCACCAAAATCGGAAATCAAATCATTTTCAATCAGTAAAAAGGCATTTTTTATGGAAGGCAATAGGGCCATTTGTGCACCTGAAACCTTTCTAATAGAAGCCTCTCTAATTTGTAGTAATTCTTGTATGTTGGTAATTAAGGTTTTCATGCATTAAATTTTCGTAAAATTACTTTTTAAAAATTATTATTTCTAAATTTAGACAAAATTTGTTTCCGTGAGAAAAATAAAATACAAAAAAGGGAAAAAGGTTCAACCGGCACTTCTTGAGTATACAGGTGTTCATAAATATACGCAAACCGAAAGTCAGTTGTTTGTGTATGATGATTTGGATTTGGCTGAATTCCATGAATTTGATGTGAATGAAATTGAAAAGCATGTAGATTACACCAAAATCAATTGGTTGAATGTACACGGATTAAATGATCCTGAGTTTATAAAGCGAATTGGCGAATATCTGAACGTAGATAATTTTATGCTTTCGGATATATTAAATACTACCAAACGCACCAAACTTGATGAATATCACGATACTTTATTTTTCAATATCAAATCGTTATTGCCAGAAGAAGATTCTAATGACATTAAAATGGAACAAATTAGTTTTTTGTTGAAGAACGGAATTTTGGTTTCATTTCAAGAAAAACGGAGTGATTTTTTTACCCATATTAGAGAGCGAATTCGTACCCATTCAGGAATTGTTAGGACCAAAAAAGCCGATTACCTATTGTTTCTATTGTTAGACGCTATTATGGAAAATTTCTACATTACTATTGAAAATGAAGAAGATAAAGTAGAGGATTTAATCAATCAATCTAAACAAAGTACTGATTTAGCGATATTAGAACAAATTGAAAAACACCGTGATAATTATAATTTCTTGAAACGTGCTATCATTCCGTTACGTGATTCTTTGTATTCGATTAAAAGTATCAAAGATGATAATGTTTTTGACGCTATAGAAGCCAATAACTTTACTTTTTTTGAGCGATTACACCAAAAATGTTTGGAACTTTTAGAACAAATTGAATACGATTTAACTACTTTAGAAAGTGCTTCTAATTTCTTTTTTTCTACTCAAAGTCATAAGATGAACGAAGTAATGAAAACCTTGACTGTAGTGTCTGTTTTCTTCATGCCACTAACGTTTATTGTGGGTGTTTATGGAATGAATTTTGAAAACATGCCCGAACTCCATTGGAAGCATGGTTATTTTATGGTGTTGGGATGTATGTTTGTTTTATTGGTTGGCATGATCTATTATTTTAAGAAGAAGAAATGGTATTAACATTGTTAAAAAAGTAGTTAATAATTATTTCAGTTTTATTGGTCAATAAAAATATATGAATTACCTTTGAAACGAATTCACAAATAATTCCGGAAAACATGTTTGAATTTCAACAGTATTTAGGTTTCTTACTTTTCTTAACCATTTTAACCATCGGTTTTTGGTTGATGATTTTCTTAATTCACTTCGTATTCTATTGGATATTTGGTGCCACTAGAGAGTTGTTAAAAGAGAGAAGAGAAAAAAGAGAATTAGAACAAGCTTAACATAGTTTTGTTTTACAATAAAAAAGCCCCAAATTGGGGCTTTTTTTATGATTCATTATCCAGGAAAATCTCCACCATCACCGCCTTCGCCATCGCGTTTAGGTTGTTTTTCTTTCTCTGATTTTTGTTTGTTGAAACGGTAGGTAAATGAAACGGTAACTTGTCTTTTTCTGAATTGCATTTCTGAATAAGAAGTCAAATCAGAAGTAAATGTTTCCATTCTTCTTTTTCTAGAATTAAAAACATCGTTTACATTTAAAGCGATCGTTGCTTTGTCTTTTAAAACGTCTTTACTAAACGCTAAGTTCATTGCATAAATACCTTTAGTGGTGGTTTGAGCATTGTATTGTGGACCATTATAAGTCATGTTGGTTTGCCAATCTATTTTATTAGGCAAAGTCACTTTAGAACTGAATCGTGCCGACCAACTGTTAGCGCTTTTTGTCAAATCTTGAAATTTGGTAGTGCTTACATTACTTTGATCAATGTAGGTATACGTATAATCGCCTTTAATATCACTTCTAAAGAAATTGAAGTTAGAGTTTAATTTCAACCATTTGTATGGGGTATAATTTAAGGTAAATTCAAATCCAGATCTTGCTTCGCTACCAATATTATAAAAGGTCGAATTTGTGATTGGAATAGCACCGCTATAACCTGAAATAAATCGAACCATTTGAGATGAATTTGCAGTATAATTATAATATGCCGATGTGCTCAAGGTTAATTTATCCCAACGTTTTAAAAATCCTAAATCATAGGCATCTGTTCTTGATGGATCTAGATCGGGATTACCTCTAAAGATATTAATACTACTAGAATAACTATTGAACGGATTAATTTCTCTTCCTCTTGGGCGGTTTATTCTTTTACTATAGTTTAACGAAATACTGGTTTTGTCATTAAGTTCATAAGTAAAAAAGGCACTTGGAAAGAAATTGTTGTATTTTTTATTTTTATAAATTTCTGAAGTAAGTTGGTTGATATCAATATTTGAATCTTCAAAACGCATTCCATACAACATCGAAAGTTTGTTGATTTTTGTTCCAAACTGAGAGTATAACGCATTAATTTTCTCTTTATATTCTAAAACATTAGTAAAACCTATATTAGGAACACCATCATTTACCACACCGTAATCGGTTGTTTGATTGGTGAAACTTCCTCTATAACCCGCTTCAAACTGACTGTTTTTTCCAATTGGTAATACATAATCAGTTTGTAGTAAATTACGATTTTGCTTCTGATTGTTTTTAGTATCGTCAAAGTGAACTTGACTGCTAATACTAGTTACATCTGTAATTCTAGCAATATCTTTATCATTATTCATTGAAAAAGCGCCGTCAAAAGTTAATTTGTGTCCTTGTTTTTTAAAGTTCTTAGTCAAATTTGTAGTGTATTCTACATTCTCACTTTTGGCATTATCTAAATTATCACGATTTCTTGAGTATAAAAAATCATAATTTCCATCATAATTATTGGAAAAAACATTCTCTTCATTATTGTTTACACTTCTTCTGTAATTAACAATATTAGTCCAAGTAGTCGATTTATCAATAAATAAGTCTATTCCAAAATTTCCATTATAGCCTTTATTAATTCTTTCGTTATCACGGTATTCGTCGATAAAACCTGGAGTGGTTAAATAGTGAGAATTGGTTTTCATGGATCCTGGATTGCTTCTGTAATTGTATCCTTGAGTAGTGAAAATATTGAAGTTATCCGATTTAAAATTCACATTAGCACTTAATCCTTGATTAGCTGGATAACCACCGGTAGCGATAACGGTTCCGTTTAATCCATTGGTTTTTCCTTTTTTAAGGATGATATTTAATAAACCACCACCACCTTCGGCATCATATCGTGCTGATGGATTTGTTATTACTTCAACTTTATCGATTGCATCGGCAGGAATTTGGCGCAAAGCATCATTAATGTTAATGGCACTTGAAGGTTTACCATCGATTAATATTTTCACATTTTCATTTCCTCTTAAACTAATTGTCCCTTCAACAGATACGGCAACAGAAGGAATATTATCTAAAACATCACTAACCGTTCCGCCTTTTACCATCAAGTCTTTTCCAACATTATAGACCTTTTTATCAAGCTTTATTTCAACTGTAGTTTTCTCTGAACGCACAATAACTTCTTTCAATTGTGTGGCATCATCTTCTAAAGAAATAGTCCCTAAATTAGTATTTTCTTTAATTAATTTGGCTTTTAATTCGGTTGGTTTAAACGATATAAATTCGACCTTTACATTATAAGTTCCTGGAACAGCATCAAAACTAAAATCACCTTTAGCATCAGTAATACCACCTGCAGTGACCTTGTTTGTAGTTGGGTTAATTAATGAAATTGTACTGTATTCTAAAGGTTGATTGGTTCCTTTTTCAATTACTTTTCCGGTTACTTTTACTTTTTTAACGTCTGGTCTTTGTTGAGAATAATTCAATAATGAACTCAACAATAAGGCTAGTGTTAAAAAGAATTTAATGTTTTTCATGTTAAGATGTTTTTTTGTCATACTTTTCTATGACTGCAAAATTAAACATTCGTTTAACCATCAAATCACAAAGGTTTGTTAAAAGTACGTTGCAAACGTTAAAGGATTGTCTTGATT
>Ga0209023_10003585_pt1 | contig 18399 bp, 10 predicted proteins | sample LakOneMetagenome_FD_187468 | JGI IMG/M metagenome (GOLD analysis project Ga0209023, IMG submission 187468) | Freshwater and sediment microbial communities from Lake Erie, Canada (SPAdes) (version 2) | ecosystem: Environmental > Aquatic > Freshwater > Lentic | place: Lake Erie, Canada...
TTCTGGAGTTTGCAGTGTTACTCAAGCTTGAGCCGATGTTAGATGAGTGCGCAGATTGCTTAAGCATGATCACGACTGAAAAGCTATATAGAGCATTACCCATTATTCTAGATTTACCTGATCATGACGTTCGTAGTGCACTGAGTTTGCAGGGCGTATTGGCACAATCAGGTTTGGTCACGCTTGACCGGAGTGGCATGTCTTGTTTGAGTTATAAAATAGACTTGTTGTCTAACCATTTTGCGGATCAAATGTTATCAGCAGAGGCCGACCCGGTTAATTTATTACGTGGCGTCGTAACACTGAGTACACCCGCGCAGCTGGGGATGCGAGATTATGCCCATATCGATAAATCTTTATCAATCTTGCGCAGCTATCTTATTAAGGCACAGGAAACTGGGCGTAAAGGGGTGAATGTGTTCATTCATGGTGCTCCAGGAACTGGCAAGAGCCAACTAACTAAAGTGCTTGCTCGGGAAATGGGCTGTGAGCTCTTTGAAGTGGCGAGTGAGGATTCGGATGGAGATCCGGTCAACGGCGAAAAGCGTTTGCGAGCCTTCCGTGCGGCACAATATTTTGTGAAAGAGCAAAAAAGTCTCATTCTCTTTGACGAAGTGGAAGACGTTTTTAACGATGGAAACAACTTATTTGGCTTTAAGAGTACTGCGCAAACGCGTAAAGCTTGGATTAATCGCATGCTGGAAGAAAATCCGGTGCCGACTATTTGGTTGTCCAATTCCATTTCTTGTCTTGATAAAGCCTTTATTCGTCGATTTGATCTCGTGATTGAGTTGCCGATTCCAGCAAAGAAACAACGTGAATTCATCCTGACAGAATTGTGTTCAGAGTTTTTGGATGCACCAAGTATCCAAAGGATTGCTGAATCTGAATCATTAGCACCAGCGGTTGTTGCCAAAGCCGCATCAGTTATCCGGTCGATTCACGAACAATTGGACGCGGAAAATACAGCGTCAGCCATAGAGCTGCTCATTAATAACACGTTAGAAGCACAAGGACAAAAACCCATCGTCAAGAACGATCCCAATCGATTGCCTGAACTTTATAATCCAGCGTTTATTCAAGCCGATTGTGATCTCACTCAAGTTGCAGAAGGCCTCGCGCAATCGAAATCTGGGCGCCTGTGTCTCTATGGCCCACCTGGGACCGGAAAAACGGCGTATGGCCGTTATTTGGCCGAGCAATTGGGTGTCCCGCTACTGGTTAAGCGCGCCTCTGATTTGACCTCAATGTGGGTCGGAGAAAGTGAAAAAAACATTGCGCGTGCTTTTAAGCAAGCCGATGAGGAGGGAGCACTGCTTTTGATTGATGAGGTGGATAGTTTTTTACAAGATCGCCGTAATGCCAAGAATAGTTGGGAGGTGACGCAAGTCAACGAAATGCTGACGCAAATGGAGGCGTTTTCAGGGGTTTTTATTGCTTCCACCAATTTGATGGAAGGGTTGGATCAAGCTTCGTTGCGGAGGTTTGATCTCAAAGTGAAGTTTGGTTTTCTGAAAGCCGATCAAACCCTCAAATTATTCGAAGGATACTGCCGGCAGTTAAATCTACCCGAACCTCAAACTCAGCATATTCAGCAGTTAAATAAGTTGCAACAGATGACGCCTGGCGACTTTGCGGCAGTGGTTCGACAAAGTCGTTTTCGACCCATCCAAACCTGCGATGCGCTCATCGCTGCATTGTTGCAAGAAAGTTTGATGAAAGAGGGTTCTAAAGCAACGATAGGGTTTCTGCATTAGATGCAATTTAGGGGTGATATTTGAGTGAGCATCTAACGTCAAATATCCAGCCCAATAGCCCCCAATCACTACTGTTTGAGCGCAGGCATCGTCTAGAGGTTGGCAAGCGTTAAGGATTAATAGAATGGGATCTGCTGTATTCAAAACGACCTTCATTAAATCTAAAGCGACACATTTTGTCGGAGTTGGTTTTATATTGGATTCATAGGGAATAAATGCATAAACAAATGCGTTGATACAAGTACTCAATCAAGGAGATGATCATGATTAAGCTAATTTTGTTGTTAGTAATTATTTTTTGTTTTTTTAAGATCATGTCTAAGTTTGGCAACAAAGAATGGTTTAAATACTATATTCTTGCGGGCTTGTTTGTCATCAATCCATTTATGTTGTTGATAGGACTAGCGGTTTGGATGATAGTGCGAAACGAGATTGATATTTCGTCCAAAACTCATAAGTCTGCGGATGAATATCCAGGACGGATAATTGATGTTACCCCTGAAAAATGATTGTTATAGCTTTTCTCAAATAGCAGCATAACTTACAAAAAATTGAGTAGTGGTTAACTATTCTTTCGTAATTAAATTGAAAGCCCTAACAAAAGCACCTCCTATAGTTTACGATTGCGAACGCCTAAGGAAGGCAAAAAAACAGTTTACTTTATGCGGTTTTGTTCAACGTAAATAAATGATTTTAATATGAAAAAGAAACTAAAAGTCAGGGTGTTACTAGAAAGAGTGGTTAGTAACCTACTAAGTGTAAACAAGCAGGATAGCAATATGAATAAACCAATGGCTTCTGATGATGTTCTTGATGCAGCTCGTAAAAGACTACAAAGTTTGCAAGATGAACGAGGAGAACAAGTCATCGAAGAGACTGTTCTAGAAACCTCTAAACATCCATATCAAGCGGTGGTTGCTACTGTAACGCTAGATAATGATGTGATTTTGTCTGCGACAACTCGTATTCAATTGGATGAAGGAATTGCCAAGTTACGGTTTCATAAGAAAATTTATGAAGACTGGAACTTTGGTTCTGTTGATAAGCAAGGCCGTAGCGTTATTTTAAATTTCTTTGGTGCTCCTGGTACAGGTAAAACCCTGACAGCAGAAGCATTCGCAGGAAGTTTAGCGCTACCAATTATTAAGATGGGCATTGCGGAATTAGAAAGTAAGTTTATGGGAGAAACTTCTAAAAATATTCAAGCCGTGTTTCTAGCAGCAACAGAAGCTAATGCTGTTTTGTTCTTTGATGAAGCTGATACTTTATTGGGTAAACGTCTATCTTCAGTGACACAAGGCATTGATAACGAAGTAAACTCCATGCGTTCTACTTTGTTGATTGAATTAGAACGATTTAATGGTATCGCTATTTTTGCAACCAACTTTGCCAAAAACTACGATGAAGCATTTAGAAGTCGTATCAGCCATCATATTCATTTTGACTTGCCTGATTTAGAAGCACGTAAGAAGTTGTGGGCAAAAATGTTGGTAGAGCAAATACCTTTAGATTGCGAGCGTGAAGAGTTCATTAGTTGGGTTGCTGAACTATCAGAAGGTTTTTCTGGACGTGAAATTCGGACGTGTATGCGTCTCGCTTTACCAAAAGCGTTGTTGGAGGCTGAAGAAAAGCAAGAAGAAGCAAAATTGAAACTTGAGCAATTAAAAGAAGTGATTCATCGCGTTAATCATGCCAAAACTGAAGTAGGTACTAAAGTATCCACGAGCAACTCGACCGAAATTCGAGCAACAAAATCGTTATTAGGTGTTTCAAATTAATAGTTTATAAATAAAGGGAATTATCATGGGATTTTGGAGTAGTGTTGGATCAGCGATATCTTCAGTTGGTCGAGGTATTGCATCTGTTGCAAGTAAGGCTTGGGATACAGCAAAAAGCGTTGCAGGAAAAACGATAGACTGGCTGGCTGATAAAGCCGAAAGTTTTATTGGTACAGTTAAAGATGTGTGGGCAGTTGTTAAACCATTTGTTATAAAAATAGCTCCTTATATTTCTAAAGCTATTGCTCTATTACCTTTCCCTTGGGCAGGAACAGTAGCTGCTGTTGTTGAAAAAGGAATACAAGCATTATTGGCACTAGAAAATAGTCCTATCTTAAAAAAAGTAGAACAAGCCATTTTATGGGCATCGAAGGCGGCTCATCATTTTCGTGAAAAATATTTAACACCTGCTGAAGAGTTAGAAGCTGAACAACGCCAACAAGATTTGCAGGAAGCGATGGATGCAATGCACACGGAAGAGCAACGTCAATCTTTTCGTTTTGCGGCCGTCATCAATGACTATGTATTAGTCCAGACTCGTATTCAGCAAATTTTAGAAAAAGACGAAGTAAAAAACTTTGAACATTTTTTACGTCTTCGTGCGACACAAAAACTGCTTAAATCAGCAGAAAAGACTTTAACCACATCAGAAAGCATTACTGATATTTCTGCCGATGACGCATTTCTGCTTCGTACTGGTGCTGATTTATTGACTGAAAATCCAAATTTAACAGATGCTGATGCCGAGCGTCTTGATAGCATCATTAAGCGTCGCTTTAACGGCAAGTCTTTATTACCATTTGTATTTGAGGAAATGATACGCGCTTGGTCAACTAAACTTGAAAATATGGAAGCGAAGTGGGAAAAAGCAAGTAAGGATGCCGCATCGCTCAAACGAGAACTGAAGAAACTCGAAGTCAAGATGAAAATTGAGCCATTAACTGATGCTGAAGAAGCTCATTTGATAGTTTTACGCAATGAGGCTGCAACAGCAGATCATCAGCTCAAACAGCAAGGCGAAGACAATCGCGCTATGCAAAACTATGTATATGCTGCCGAAGGATTCTTACAAGTTTTAGAAAAAACACCTGAAGAGTTTGAAGCAGAAGGTCGAGATTATATTGTTGGGGATGTTGCAGAGGTTGGAATGCTGCTTATTGATTGTGCCCAGAATGGTAAGCAATGGAGTGAACTCAGTGAGGAGCAACAAAGCTTGATTACTGATTATGCCAATATTTTTGCGGAAGACAGTAAGACACGTACCCAAGAATTGATCCAAGCTGAGGTTTCATGATGAGTACTCAATCTTTAACAGAAATTGGTCAATTTTTAATTCCAATTCAATTGAATCCATTGAGTGTTGAATGGTTACCTTTGTTTTTTTTTCTCGTTATCTGGGGTTTATTTTATTTAACTATCTGGCATGTGCGGAAAAATGCGACTCCTGAAAAGTGGGAAAATAATTGGCGTGGCGGCAATAAAAATGATCGTTCAGGTGATTTAGATGCTGAACATGGGTCGGTCATGGAAATCAGCGATGCAGTTGCCACTCCTGCTGAAAAATGGGCAGATATCATGCCAGGCATGATTCTGATTATAGGATTGCTGGGTACATTTCTCAGTTTAGGCTTGGCGTTAGACAAAGCATCTTTAATTTTAACGCAAGTGGATGGTAGTAGCATGGACTCTTCCATGTCCAATTTAATGGGCATGATGCAAGGTTTAGGTACGAAATTTAAAACATCGACTTGGGCGTTATTAGCATTTATTACTCTAAAGATCATTCTTTCTAGAAATGGCTATGATGAACAGCGTCTGCGTTGGTCCATTCGTAAAGTCAAAACAGAGTTGGATAATGTCCGTGAGAAAAAAATTAATGAGGAAAGTGAAAGAAGCTACCAACTTATTAGTAGTATTCAGTTGGTGGCGGCTCAATTTGAGAAAACCCTACTTGGGAATCATCAAGATCAGAAGACATTACTTACCACATTAGGTCAGCAAAACCAAGAACTGATAGAAACGATTCAAGGTAACCATGACGAGAGTCTGAAGTCCCTTCAAGAAAGCGCAAGACAAAATCTTGCTACACGCAAGGCAATGGAGCAGTTTGTCCAGACGAATGCGGCAACAGTTGAGACTTTAGGGCAATCAGCGGCTGGCATGTCACATGCTGCTAAAGAAATGGGTGGGTCTGCAAACCAATTAAAAGAAGTGATTAATAGCTTCCGTGACAATATGGAAGAAGTTGTCACGATGATGAAAGATGACTTGGGTAGTACGATTAAGGATATGAATACCAGTTTTAGTAAAAATATGGGCAAGATGTCTGATGATTTAGCTAAAAATATCAGTGATATGAATGTTAATTTCAAGAAGAACATGGGCGAAATGTCACAAGGTTTAGGCACAGCAACGACGGACATTTCGGATGCGGTTCGTAGCCTATCTACAAACGTCGAAAAAACAATGGATAATGTAAGTAATACCATTAGCGACTCTATGGATATTCAGAAAAAAGCTTACCAAGCTTTTGTTGAAACTAGTGACCATTTAAATGGACAAGTCATAGAAATGACTCAACTTGTTGAGAAGTTGAGTGGAGATATAACTGCTGGATTAAAAGCAGTCTCTGAAAGTAATCGTAATGTTATTTCACTTAATAAACGTTATGACAGTAACAGTGACCAAGTTTTGGCTGTTCTTGCTAAATTTGAGGCGGTCAATGACAGTATTAAGAAACTAGCAAACTTTGATCCAGTTTTAGAGCGTTTTGTTTATACAGTTCAAACTCAACATGCTCTTTTAGAGACGATAGCAAATAACACTGCGAAGGGATCGAATTTTCCATTCTCCAGTAAAAAAAATAAAACTCTTTCGATAGGCAATGTCAATGAAAGATAAACCTAGCGAATGGGTCTCTATTTCTGACCTCATGGCAGGAGTGATGGCCGTTGTGATGTTGTTGTTGGTAGTATCTGTCTTACAGAAAACCTATGCCGAAATGAAGCACAAGCAAGAAATGGAACAAGGAGGAGTAGCTCAACAAAAACGGATTGCCGAAATGTTGAATGATTTGAAAACATCCATTGATAAACAAGGTGCTAGTAACCTAATGTCATTTGATGCTGAAAATGGGCGAATTACTTTAAAAGATAATATATTTGAAAAAGGCAGTGCTTGTATTACTCCTCTTGCAGTACAAGCCTTTCAAAACATTGAACAGAGAGTTATTTTATTTCTTAAAAATAATCAGCAAGTCACTCTTTTCGTAGAGGGCCACACGGATAGCTTACCCGTTTCTCGACCCGTTACGGACTTTGAGCGATTTTGCACAGTTTACGATGACAACTTTACATTATCTGCAGCCAGAGCGCGTGAGGCAAGGAAACTACTCATTCCACATTTGAGTGAAACCGATGCGCGAAGGCTTGTAGTCGCTGGATTTGGAGACTCGCACCCACTCAAGGGCGTTGATCCAACTGATGCACAAAATCGACGGGTTGAGATTCAATTTTCTGTACAAAATGAGCAGAAATAGACTCGGTTAGCCAACCACTTTTTTTTGTGAATCACTACTTAAACAAAGTGCCCAGAAATCAATTGGCGCAAATACTTGGCGTGTTTGGGACACTAATGATCGAGTCCGTTGATAGGCATTTATCATTCCGATTGATTGAGTGATTTTTAATATACAAATACATGGATAAGCAGAGACAACATGGCACGCATCATCCCACCAGACTACAACGCCCCAACTCAATCGAGTCTCTACGAATCCGAACGCCAAACCCTTGAGTACCTTGCAGAAGCTCTACATGATAGCTATACCGTCTTTAGCAGCGTACTGTGGGCACGCTCTACAAAACATAGTACAGGCTTTGGTGAAATAGACTTCTGTGTGGTATCTCCAGTAGGTCAGCTTATCGTCATTGAACAAAAATCAGGAAGCCTTACTGTTCGAGATGGTCAGGTCTATAAACGCTACGGGGTCACTGAAAAAGATGCAGGCAAGCAATTACACCGCAACGTCAGCGCGCTAAAAGCTGCGTGGCAAAAACAAAATGGCGCAACCGTTGATATAGATTACTTGCTCTATTTGCCCGATTACACAGTACGGGATCAAGTTGGCGCACAACTTGATGCGAGTCGCATTGTTCATGCAGGTAGTAAAGAATCACTCGCGCAAACCATCGAAAACATCTGCGGTGATTTGATAGGTAATGCCGCCAAAGTTAATCAAATGCACAATTTTCTAACGGGCGTACTTGAACTTGAACTCGACATTGGGCGATTGCAAACTCATCAAGAGCGGCTCTACCGACGCCATGAAGATTCATTGTTATCGTGGGTTAAACGATTGAGCTTTAATCCATATGTTCTTCGTATTAATGGTTGTGCTGGATCAGGTAAAACTCAAGTTGGCTTAGGGTTATTTCAAGAAGCACGTATATGTGGCGAAGATGTACGCTACATCTGCTTTAATCGACCTCTAGCCGATAGTTTGGCGCAAGCGGTCAATGATCCTGATCATATTCAAACCAAAGACACTTTTTATGCTCAATTTCTCCAGTCGCAGAAAGTCGCGTTTGATGATGTCCTGCGAAGTAGTCAATATTACGAGCGTTTGGAACATGCTGTTGCAAACGCTGCCATTCCAGATGAGTGGCTATTAGATCTATTGATCATTGATGAAGGACAGGATTTCTCACAGCGAAGTCTCGATGTGTTGCGCCGATTCTTACGTCCCGCGGGTCGTTTGGTATGGTTGGAAGACCCTGAACAAAATCTGTATCAACAAGTGAATGTGACATTGGAACATGCTGTTGAATTACAGCTGGATCAATGTTTCCGCTCACCTACGGCAATTGTGAAATATCTCACGACGCTTTTTGCCATCAAACGGCCTCTCATTCCAGCTAATCCTCACTACGGCTTAGAACCCGAGTTTATTTCAGTGACGCGTGAATCATTAGTAGACCAGTTGGAGGCTCATATCCATCGTTTGTTGACACGTGGTGCGTCACTTAAAGAAATTGCCATAGTCAGCTTACTTGGGTTAGCAAGCTCTACGCTTAATAAAGTCAATCAACTTGGAGAATTCGAGCTATCTCACGCTACAGGCCAGTATACCGATGCTGGGCAGCCCATCTGGACAGATGGGGAAATTATTTACGATAGTATCTATCGCTTTAAAGGTAGTCAGCGTCCATTTATTTTACTCATTGATGCCGATTTCAAAGTGATCACCGAAAAAGAAGTTCGATTATTTTATTGTGGTATGACTCGCGCAACACTTGGTGTCGATATTTTCTTAACTGCAAGATGTGAAGCGGCTTTAGCGGAAAGTTTAGCTAAAAAAGTGTGAGAAACAGCCATCCTCATTTAGATTTATTAATATTGAAATGGAATTAGAAATATATGGAACAGCTTTTTAAAAATAGTAATATTAAAGTGATTAAATTAACGGAATGGCTGAATTACGCGAGTGGACTAGACCCATCTCTTTTTGTTGCATTGCCTTTGATTCAACGCGACGCGATCTGGAAACCAAAACAAATTATAGACTTATGGGATACCGTATTTAGGGGGATGCCATTAGGCAGTCTTTTGGTTAATGATTTACCTAAAAATGAGCTGATACGTGGTGTTGGTCAAAGTGAAGCAAAGCATATTCCAGAGAATGTTAAAAACGCGATAGGTTTGTTGGATGGACAGCAACGTACTTTAGCATTGTTGGCGGGGTGGCTACGGAATGATTGCCTTGATCTTGGTTGCCGTATATGGATTGATTTTGGTGCAAAGTCAGGCGATGAGTGCTTATATAGATTGCGTATGACCACGCAATTTCAGCCATTCGGTTTTCAAATCAACGAACCTTCTAGCAAACTACAGTCTAATGAACGGTATAACGCAAAAAACCAACTCATCGGAAAGATGAAAATAGAAAAAAATCTTGATGAAGATAAAATCAAAGAGTTAAAAGTTAAACAAGATCATGAATTCTGCTTGGATGATACTCGTCCTTATGGCAGTAAATTGCCCTTAGATCTGAATATGCTCATCCAACAATGGCTAAAATTTGATGTACTAAAAAAGCCTTTGAATAAGGATCAATGGATTGATCACGTACTGATGCAATGCAAAACTATGACTAATGTCAGCAAAGATTTGAAAGTTTTGCAGAATTCTTATGAAATGTTGGATGCAATTACAAAGGAACGTGCTGAGGATAGAATCCGACGCTTTGCTAACTCACTAGAGAAGTTATTTGCCGCAGAAATTCCCTTGATAAAAGTCGAAGTTGATGCAGATGTTGCTGAGGAAAACTCAGAAGAACACAATGAAAATGATCCAGCACTTGCCATTTTATTTAAGCGTGTAGGCGCAGGTGGGACAGCTCTGAGTGATGAGGATTATATTTATTCCGTGATTAAGCATCATGTCCCAGGGGTTTATGGGTTGATAGCTGAACTTTATCGAGAGCGATCCATTGCGAGTCTAATGTCAGAGACACAGGTGGTGATGACTGTGATTCGGCTGGCTCTGGCTCAATCATCTGATGTTCTGAAGTCAACAAGTACAGATAAAATCAAACTCAATAAAAAAGAATTTAGACAACTTATAAAAAAATCAACGGATCAAAATCTATTTTTGAATGAAATATTTTTACCTATGATTAAGTCTAAAGATGGGGAAATATCGACTGCAGCACAAGTTTTCGATATTTTGAATGATCTTCTAAAGTATCGAACGGATCAGCCAAAAGATATAGGCTTTCCTAAATATGCTTTGCCCTTAATTGGTCGTCCCTTGCTACAAGTTCTCTTGCGTTGGGTTCATATAAACCTAGAAAAGGGCGTTTCGCTTGAGATACTTCATGAGAGTCGAGCTGAAGTTCTCCGTTTCAGCTTGTTTTGGATTTTAGCTGTACTTGATAAAGATAAAGCCAGTTTGAAGTGTTTTGAAAAACTAAAGGATCATGCCGCACCAAACTTTCCTGCAAAAATAATGTATGACGCGTTGATAGAGAAGCAGGACTTAGCATTAAGACTTGTCTCACCATTAGATATTGCAGAAACGCCTAATCTACAAAACGTCTGGCAATACCCTAATAGAATTACGAGTGAACCTAACAGGGTTCTACGTACGTGGTCTGAGCGGTTTGAACATTCCGATGATAATGAATTACACAAGAGCGCACGCAGGATATACAGCGAGTTCTGGAAAAAGAAGCGACTACTTTTATGGTTACAACGTGAAGCTGTTGCACAACTGAAAGGAACTCCCTCTTCAAAGTTAGATGATATTAATACACCTTATGACTACGATCATATCTGCCCAAGTGCAGACTGGTCTGGGAATCAGCGGTTAACTAATCATGAGCGCAGTCATAGTCGTTGGGTTATTGGAAATAGTATTGGCAATATGCGCATCTTGGAAAGCAGTCAAAATCGTAGCGATGGCGATGCAACGCCGATTAAAAAACTTCATATCGACTTGCCTGAGATGGAAGAGTGTTTTAAGGCGAGTGCGATTGATCTCTCCGCTTTCAATGATCTGAAGCAATATTCGAGTGACCCTAAAAAGCCGCGATTTTGGGAAAAGGAGCGTGCTGAGGTATTTCAGCGATTTGTAGAGAATCGTACATTTCAGCTATATGAGCGATTGTTCAATGAGCTTGAATTTAAACATTGGCTGCATGCAAAGGAGCCCGAATTGGTCCGAGAAAACCAGCAGGAGTCAATATGAATCAAAAGATGAAGCAAATTGTGGAGTCTTTCCAGATATTTTATAACTACGTGCGCAGGCCAAGGGATCATTAGTCCAACCGAAGTATTAATGGTCACAAAATCGTTTGAATTATTAAGTAGACTAAAATGTATGGGCAATTACGGAGTTGAGATATGCCGTCTTTCATTTCATGGATTGATCATGATTCAAAAGCAAGGGAGAGCATGCTACAACTCATGGCGCTTTTTCAAGCCAAGGAAAGTCGTGATGAGCTTGGGCTCGGGGCGATCCGAGATAGTTTTTCTGATCAACTCTTTCCGGGTACGAGTACGATCCAGACCCGTCTACGCTACATGCTATTTGTGCCTTGGATTTATCAAGGATTGGAAAACAAAAGAACACCCGCAAATATATTTGCAGTTCAAGCAGATAAACTAGAGCGCGCGCTTGTTCAGCCCCTTATAGATTCTGAAGATAATAGTGGTGTTTTTGGCAAGACAGCAGGTAAGCGACTTAAGCGTCTGCCGAGTTCAGTCTATTGGTCTGGACTTGGTGCTTGGGGAATTCGTTTAATGGATTTGTCTCAAAGTGAATATCATCTGCAAATCAATGATACGTACCGTAATCTAGACCGTATTAAAAGAAATGAAAGCTGTCACAAAAGTCGTGGTGATGATGCTGATTTTGATCATAGAAAATCAGCTGCCAATTGGCATCCGAAACTGCCTGCAATGCCTGTAGGCTTTCCAGAACATGTAGAGCTTAAACTGACCAAAGATGAGTCCGCTTTTTTTCAAGAATGTATAAAGCAACGTTATCCACAAAGCTTGCTGGCATTTTTAGTTTTTAATGCGAAGCCTGCGGTGACTGATTTTCCTTGGCAACATCCCGATTACCGCTGGTTTTCGGATACTCAGAAAAATCTGCTGAAGCATGCGCGGCTTTTCTCTGATGTGATGCATGGTGCTGCCCTATCTTATAATTTTCAACTTTCGCAGCGCTCAAATAAAAAAGACTTGATCAAGCACTATGAGGATTGTTTTGACGAATGGCAAAAAAACTTGAATGTGGAGGAAATTAAAGCGTGGTCACTTCAACAGCTTTGGCAACTTACCAACATTCAAGGTCATATAATCTCGGAGCCTACACGTACTTTTGTGCAACGTTGGGTTGAGTTGGTTCGGCTATCTGCAAAAGGCTTATTAAGACATGAAGAAGGGCGCCTGCTCATTGAGCATCGAGAAATAAAACTGAAAGGCGCACGTTCCAGATTCAAGAACGAAACAGCGCTTGCTCAATGGGGCGGTAGTTCAGGCGTGGATAGGCTGAACTACCGATGGCCAAACGTAAAAGTCCTTTTAGACGATCTCAATCAGGGTTTGGGTCAAAAATAATAATATGGGAATAGACATGTTAAATCCAAATAACCGCAGTCTGTACACGTCTGCATTGACGCCGCCAGCAGGGATGGTGTTCGATGAAGCGATCGCCACAACTTTTTCGCTGGATCCGTACTTCCTGCTCGAAGCACCTGTGTATTTGGCGTTGATGGCATCTGATGCACGTACTGATCTAGACCCTTTAACGATCCTGCAGGCGGTCAGAACCTACGCCAAGAAGATTTCAGTGTATGTGCAAAAAGGGCGAATTTTGGTGCCTCAGCTTGCGCGGCCCAATCCCATGTTTAGCTTTCTTGAAGAGATGATAGTCGAGGTGGCTGCACCAAAGGATGGGGTCTTTCATCCCAAGGTGTGGGCGATCCGTTTCATCAATCCAGTAGATCAGGCCGCAATGTTTCGACTTGTCATTTTGACGAGAAATATGACGCGCGATCAATCTTGGGATATTTCGCTACAATTAGAAGGCGTGATTGATGGGCGAAAAATTAAGCAAGTCAACAAACCATTGGGCTATTTTTTCAAACAACTTCCAGATCTAGTGACTGGACAACTAGTGCCTGAGAAAGCAGCACAAGCACAACTTTTCTCTGAACAGTTGCTGCGTGTTGACTGGGAGCTTCCCGAAGGGTTTGATGAGATTTCATTTTTCCTGCCAGGTAGCAAAAAATACAAATGGATCCCACCACTTAAATCAACGAAAATGGCGATTATTTCGCCGTTTTGTTCTGATGAGGCGCTCAAGTTACTCGTCAGCTTAAGCCAGAAAGCCGTTGCGCTTATTTCTAGGCCTGAAGCGCTGGAGGGATTAAAACCTGAAACGCGGCAACTGTTTGAGTCATGTCAGACTCTGGCGGAAGCGAGTATGCCCGAAAGTACTGACGCAGACCTGCCCCAAAGTGCTTATCTTGCGCGCGGCTTGCATGCCAAACTCTATTTGTTTGAAACGAAACATAATACTGAGCAAGTGCACATCGTCATGGGATCCGCCAATGCAACCGATGCTGCGCTTAAAGCTGTTAAAAATGTTGAAATTTTGGTGGGCTTGTCTGGTAAAAAGCATCGTGTAGGTGGAGTAGATGACTTGCTCGGTAAAGATGGTTTGGGGGAGTATCTGATTGCGTTTAAAACTGAAGAGCAAGATGTCGCTGATTTGGAAAAACAGCGTGCGGAAAAGCAAGTTGAAGATGCGCGAATGCAAATCTCTCAGATCAGTCTGACTATAAAGTGTGAGCACACTGAACATGATTATGAATCAGAGCGCGGCTGGCGGCTCACGCTGATCGGGGAGCTTCCTAGCCTGAAGGGCATTGCTGATGTGTTTGTGTGGCCAATCTCGGTAACGCAAGACGCTGCGGTCAAGATAACCGCTGCTTCAGATCAGATTTTTCTGGGAGAGTTTGCCACTGCATCGGTCACAGGATTGGCCGCATTTGAGCTAAGGTCAACCCACCCCGACGTCTCTGTGCGTTTCGTTTTGAATCTGCCTGTAGACGGCATGCCTGAGGATCGTACGACTGCAATTATGCAACGCATGATCGCCAATACCGAAGGGTTCATGCGCTATCTCTTACTCTTGCTGGGCGCAAATGCAGCCGAGGGAGAGTCTGATCTAAGTCGGGGAAAAGGCTTTGCAGCGTGGCTATCCAGTTTGGATGACGGCGATGACTTTCCGATACTCGAAGCGCTGACGCGTCTTTATTGCCGCTCACCAGAGAGGTTTCATGAAATATCAGCATTGATACAAGATATATCCGCGCATAAAAATGGAAAGACGGTCATTCCCCAGCGCTTTATGGACCTTTGGGCAGTATTCCAATCTGCACTGGGAGTACAAGATGCGTAGTGATCGGTTTACAGTTACAGACCCACTGGCTAGTCTAAAAGACTTCCAAAAAAATACGGTCGAGTATGTGTTTCAGCAGCTTTATGCTGAGCCATCAAACCCCAGATTTTTGGTTGCAGACGAGGTAGGTCTAGGCAAGACGATGATTGCAAAGGGTGTCATTGCTAAAGCGTTGCAGAGGCTAAAGGATAAGGATCGGGTAAATGTGATTTACATTTGTTCTAATGCCGCAATTGCAAAGCAAAATGTCAAACGACTGACGCAAGATAAAAATAATGCACATGCCCTAGAGACTAGACTGACCCTTTTACCCAAGCAGCTACACTTAATAAGACAACATAAAGTTAATTTTATCAGTCTAACCCCAGGTACGGCGTTTGATCATACGCGCAGCCGAGGTGGTCATGTCGAAGAACGGGCAATCCTTTATCAAATACTTCATGGTTTACCGTGGGCACAATTGGAGCGGCGGGCTGAGTTACGGGCAGGCTTGCTTAATATGCTACAGGCGACTGCAGGGAAAGACAGCTGGCGGACTAGGGCGAACAGTTCCGAGTTTAAAAAGCTTGATACAAATCTTAGCTTGGCTTTTCGCAAAGAAGTATTGAGTAAAGCCGAGCTGTATAGCGACTTGAAAAAATGCTGTGACAGCTTCAAGCGCTATCGAGGATATGAGAAAATCCCTGTAGCAGAGTCTGAGCTGCGCTATCGCCTCATTGGCGAACTGCGCAGTTTATTGGCGTCAGTCTGTTTATCCGAACTGGAACCCGATTTGGTCATTTTGGACGAGTTTCAACGCTTTAAGCATCTGTTGAGTGATGAAGACGAGTCTGCCGTGCTGGCGAAGCGTCTGTTTGAGCATCCAGATGTCCGCATCCTGCTGCTTTCAGCAACTCCGTATAAAATGTACACGCTCAATCATGAGTCTGACGAAGATGATCATTATCCAGATTTTATCAAGACGCTAGAGTTCCTGCTATTAGGCAATCAGGATCGGGTGGATGCGATAAAAAAACTGTTAGCGTCGCATCGTGCTGCATTGCACGGACTTACTGCGGAGCTGAGCTACCCGTCGAGAAAAAAAGAGGCGCTCGAGCGTGCATTGCTGCAGGTCATGTGCCGTACTGAACGTGTGACCACGACGCGCGATCACAATGCAATGCTGGCAGAAATCGAGCAGGTCACAACACTCATGAAATCTGACTTAGAACATGCGGCGCTGGTCGATAAAATTTCCCATAGTGTGAATGCTGGTGAGTGGCTCGAGTATTGGAAATCTACGCCGTATCTCATTAACTTTCTCAAGCATTATGAGTTTGGGAAGAAACTGCGAGAGCACGTTAATGCGCCCTCAGAGGCATTACAGCTAGCCCTATTTAATCCCAAAGTACATATGCTGACTCAGTCGGAGTTTGACAAGGGTAGCGCGCTGAGTGCTGGAAATCCCAAGATGCAGGCTTTATTTAAGGACACACTAGATCGAGGTATGTGGCAACTGTTGTGGATGCCACCGTCAATGCCTTATATCGTACCTGAGGGTGTTTATGCGGGTAAAGATGCATTAACAAAAGCATTGATTTTTTCCGCTTGGACTGCCGTTCCAGATGCAATCTCATCAGTATGCTCCTATGAAGCGGAGCGTAAGATGATAGAGGGGTCAGGGCTTAGCCACGCGAATCTATATGACAAAGCGAAGCCGTTGCTGAGGTTTTCAATGACCAGCGCAGAAGGGGACAAACCCAATGAAGCCGCTAAAGCCACGGGTATGCCTGTCATTCTGTGGATGCTACCATCGCCTACGCTGGCGACCCTCATCGACCCCCTTAAAATAGCGCTTGCACATGGCAAAAAGCCATTGTCGCATTCAGTTATGGTCGCCAAGGTTAAGGGCATTATCCGCCGCGAGCTTTTACCCAAGCTCACCAAGTCAAAAAAAGAGGGGCGTGCTGATGAGCGGTGGTATTGGGCTGCGCTGATCTTGCTTGAACCCGTCGACGGCGCTTTACTAACATGGTGTAAAGATATATGGGCAAAAGAGGATGCTGATCCAAATCATAAATTGCCGTTGGCTCTGCATATCAAGCAATTGAACGATGTCCACAGCGAGAAATTTCAGCAGGAGTTGGGCCCGATGCCTAAAGATTTGCTGGATGTGTTATGTGACGTTGCCTTGGCAGGACCAGGTGTTTGTGCGTTACGGGCGCTGCTGCGTCTGGGTGATGATCCAGCTCCACTACAAGCACCGCTGTTTAGCGCTGCGGTAAAAATAGCCTCTGGTTTCCGCACCCTGTTCAATTTGCCTGAAACCATTGCGATGTTGCGCGGATTGGGCGGCGATGATGTCTATTGGCGTCGTACGCTGCAATATGGGGTCGATGGCAATCTGCAAGCGGTATTAGACGAGTATGTCCATGTGCTCAAGGAGTCATTAGGACTGCAAGACCGTGAACTCGTTGATCAAGCGAGTGGCATTGCCAAGCAGATTGAATCTGTACTTTCGCTGCGTACTGCACAAATTAAAATCGATGAAATTAAACCCGCTGGGGATGGATTTAAGATAGAGGGGTTTAATACAAGGAGCAGATTTGCACTCCGCTTTGGTGAGATCAAGAATGAAAACGAACAAGCAGTCGTTCGTGCAGGTACTGTCGGGGATGCATTCAATTCACCTTTCCGTCCTTTTGTGTTGGCGTCGACCTCCATCGGTCAAGAGGGGCTGGATTTCCATACGTGGTGCCATGCGGTCATGCACTGGAATCTGCCATCCAATCCCGTTGATTTAGAGCAGCGGGAGGGTCGCGTCAACCGCTATAAAGGGCATGCGGTACGTAAAAATATAGCGGAGAAATATGGACTAAAAATGCTCGAAAGCGAAGATTTTAAAGGTGATCCATGGCAGATTCTGTTTGAAACGGCACAAAACAATAAGCCAGAGGGTCAAAGCGATCTGGTGCCCTATTGGATTTTTGAAGATGGCGCTGCTCGGGTAGAGCGTCGTATACCGATATTGCCGTACAGCAAGGACATCGCAAAGCTGAAGCGTCTCAAACAAGGGTTGGCCTTTTATCGAATGGCGTTTGGTCAGCCACGGCAAGAGGATCTGGTCTATGCACTCAGTCAAAACGAAAACTATCAATCTGCAGATCTGACCGATTGGCACATTTGTCTTGAGCCTCCAGTCATGACAAAGGGCAAGATGAATAGAAAAAAGAATATACAACAAAAGTAGTTTTTGGAATTTAATGGCGTAATTTGATGAGTGTGATTATAAGACGCCAATTTTTGGCATCTTATGCTTTACGAACTAACTTAATCCGGTAGGGTAGACCATTATCAGTGATCTTAAGATTTTCATCGATACGCCATTCATTGGTGTATATGCCGGAGTAAAACTGAGCCACTGTAAACGCTATGCCTTCTAACTTGCCGTTTCTGCCAGTCTCTGCCTACAGTCAACAGGGTGATGAGTGTTTCATCAGCATTTCACATACAGTGCAGACCCACTTGCCGAGAATGTGACGTTCTACACTAAAGGTTCCAGGCACATCATCTAGTTTCTTTCGCCCATGCGTTTTAATTGACAGCCACATGAACAGTTGGTCGATTTGGGTTCGTGTTTAATTTGGTGCGGGAAAGTTCAGCTGACTGGGGTTTGCGTTTGAACTGGGTGCGAACAACAGCAACCTGCTGGCCTCAGGCAAGACCAAGAACATCTTTTCTTCGATAGGGAAGTGCAACAACGATCATAAGTGAAAAAATTTAAGGGGCTGTAGTAGGACAGGTTAAATTTCCGTCCAAATAAGCAGTGTTTTTAGCTGCTCTTTGGGCGACCCATAATTGAATCTAAACTCACACTCTTTAAGAAACAAGGGAAATGTTTTTTGATCAAT
>Ga0209023_10003586_pt1 | contig 18396 bp, 16 predicted proteins | sample LakOneMetagenome_FD_187468 | JGI IMG/M metagenome (GOLD analysis project Ga0209023, IMG submission 187468) | Freshwater and sediment microbial communities from Lake Erie, Canada (SPAdes) (version 2) | ecosystem: Environmental > Aquatic > Freshwater > Lentic | place: Lake Erie, Canada...
CATCTCTTGCTGCACGCAGGAGATGCTTTCGACACCACCGGCCACGAACACATCGGCTTCGCCCGCGATGATGCGCTGGGCAGCCATGGCGATGGTCTGCAGGCCCGACGAGCAGAAGCGGTTGACGGTGACGCCCGATGCCGTGATGGGCAGGCCGGCCTTCAGCGCGATCTGGCGCGCGATGTTGCTGCCAGTGGCGCCTTCGGGCGTGGCGCAACCCATGATGACGTCCTCCACGTCAGCGCCATCGATGCCTGCGCGCAACACGGCGTGCTGCACGGCGTGGCCGCCCAGCGTGGCGCCATGCGTCATGTTGAAGGAACCCTTCCAGCTCTTGGCAAGCGGGGTGCGGGCGGTGGAAACGATCACTGCGGAGGTCATGGGGAAATCCTTTCAGAGGTGGAACACACCGATGGCCGCCAAAGGCGTGCACATCCGGTGCGGCTTCACTGCATCAATCAATTCGATCGGATCAGGCGATCCAGCGATCAGGCGAAGGCCTTGCCTTCGGCTGCCAGCTTGGCCAGCAGCGGAGCGGGCTTCCAGAACTCCGCATCGTCGTTGGGGTTCTTGGCAAAGCGGTCCATGGCTTGCACCACGTTGAACAGGCCCACTTCGCTGGCGTAGTGCATGGGGCCACCGCGATAGATAGGGAAACCATAACCCGTGAGGTACACCATGTCGATGTCGCCGGACTTGCTGGCGATGCCGTCTTCCAAGATGTGCGCACCTTCGTTGACCAAGGCGAACACTAGGCGCTGCACGATCTCTTCGTCCGAAATTTTGCGCGGCGTGATGCCCAGTTCCTTGCGATGGTCTTCGATCATCTTGTTGACCAGCTCGCTCGGGATCGCATCGCGCTTGCCGGCCTGGTAGTCGTACCAGCCTGCGCCGGTCTTCTGGCCAAAGCGGCCCAGTTCACACAGCTTGTCGGCCGTGCGGCTGTACTTCATGTCGGCACGCTCGACGGCGCGGCGCTTGCGGATGGCCCAGCCAATGTCGTTGCCCGCCAGGTCGCCCATGCGGAACGGGCCCATGGCAAAGCCGAACTTCTCAACAGCCTTGTCCACCTGCTGGGGCGTGCAGCCTTCGTCCAGCAAGAAGCCGGCCTGGCGGCTGTACTGCTCGATCATGCGGTTGCCGATGAAGCCATCGCACACGCCCGAAACCACGGAGGTCTTCTTGATCTTCTTGCCGATGGCCATCACGGTGGCCAGCACGTCCTTGGCGGTCTCTTTGCCGCGCACCACTTCCAGCAGCTTCATCACGTTGGCGGGGCTGAAGAAGTGCATGCCCACCACGTCCTGCGGACGCTTGGTGAAGGCGGCGATCTTGTCCACGTCGAGCGTGGAGGTGTTGGAGGCCAGGATGGCGCCGGGCTTGGCCACGGCATCAAGCTGCTTGAACACGGCTTCCTTGACGCCCATCTCTTCGAACACGGCTTCGATGATGAGGTCGCAGTCCTTGAGGTCGTCGTAGCTCAGCGTGGTGCTCAGCAGCGCCATGCGCTGGTCGTACTTGTCCTGCTTGAGCTTGCCCTTCTTGACCTGGGCTTCGTAGTTCTTCTTGATCGTGGCGATGCCACGGTCCAGGGCTTCCTGCTTCATTTCCAGGATCTTCACGGGGATGCCTGCGTTCAGGAAGTTCATGGAAATGCCGCCGCCCATGGTGCCGGCACCAATCACGCCCACTTGCTTGATGTCACGCTTGGGGGTGTCGGATGCGACATCAGGAATCTTGCTCGCTGCACGCTCGGCCATGAACAGGTGGCGCAATGCGCGCGATTCGGGGGTCCACATCAGGTTGATGAACAGCTCGCGCTCGACCAGCATGCCTTCGGCAAACTTCTTCTTCGTGGCAGCTTGAACGGCGTCGACGCACTTGGGCGGGGCCGGATAGTTCTTGGCCATGCCGTTGACCATGTTGCGGGCGAACTGAAAGTACGCATCGCCCTCAGGGTGTTTGCAGGGCAGGTTGCGCACCAGTGGCAGGGGGCGCGCATCGGCCACACTTTGTGCATAGGCCAGCGCTTCGGCGGGCAGCGCTTCGGCGGACGCGGCCATCTTGTCAAACAGCTTCTGGCCGGGCATGGCGCCAATCATCTCGCTCTTGACGGGCTCGCCACTCACGATCAGGTTGAGTGCAGCCTCAACCCCCAGCACGCGGGGCAGGCGCTGCGTGCCGCCCGCGCCAGGGATCAAGCCCAGTTTCACTTCGGGCAGCGCAATCAAGCAGCCAGGCGCCGCAATGCGGTAGTGGCAACCCAAGGCCAGCTCCAGGCCACCGCCCATAGCGACGGTGTGCATGGCGGCCACGACGGGCTTCGCAGAATTTTCGATGGCGGCGATCACCGACAGCAGATTGGGCTCCTGCAAAGACTTGTCGGTGCCAAATTCCTTGATGTCGGCGCCGCCTGAAAACGCCCCACCGGCACCGGTGATGACGATGGACTTCACGGCGGCGTCAGCGTTGGCACGGTTCAGCCCGTCCACAAGGCCTTGGCGGGTAGCAAGACCGAGCCCGTTGACGGGTGGGTTCGACATGGTGATCACGGCAACGGCGCCGTGGACTTTGTATTCAGCGGTCATGCTGTTGTCCCTTGGAAAGTGAAAAAGAACGATCGTGCGATTTTATTGTAGAGGCTGCCACTGACTTTGCCAGTGACAGGGGGTATCTATTTGTCCCGCCCGGGACAAGATGCGAGCCAGGCCCCACAGAAAGCGATCAGCAGCGATGCCTCCTGCGGCGCTATGCCCCATGCAAAAGCCCCTCGCAAGGGGCTTTTGCAGCGATTGCAAGGCACATTAGCTGAAAGCGGCTTCAAGGGCATGCAGCCCCACTTTTGGGTCCAGCATGCCGTTGTAAATCGCCGGAATTTCGCGGTCAATGCCCAGCAGGTGGTACACCGCCACCATCGCACAGCGCACCGAATATTCGACGGTGAACACCACATCACCTTCCATTTCAACAAACTGCCCCAGAAAAGCGAAGTTCTGCGCGCCCTCGGGCAGCACCAAAGGACGGTCGCCCGCAGCGCGGCAGGCAAACAGGGCCGACGCGTAAGGCAGCATCACGGTGGTAACGTCGGTAGTAGCCAGCACATGGTCGAGCAGATCCTCAAAACCCATCTGGTGAATAAGCTCGGTGAGGATCTCTTTGCCCGTGGCCTGCGACATGGGCTTGCGCACGTAGTCACCCTGGCTATCTACCTGGAACCCATACCCCCACAGCGTGTAAGTGCCCTCTGCCTGGCCATAAAAATGGGGTTGATGGGGCACCACCACCGACAGATGCCAGCCGGATTCGTACCAGGTCATCAAGGCCCCGGTGCCGGGCTGGTTGCCCGAGTATTCGGTGATGCGCTGCAGGAGGCGGTCGTCGCGCATGGTGAGCGTGAACGACTCCCACTTGTGCTCATCGACATTGCCGCAGAACGCGGTGGGACGGCCGAAGTCAGGGGCCTTTTGGGCAATTCTTTCCCACAACGCCCAGCCGTGGTCTTTCCGGTCACGCACCAATGCAGGCACATCGTCGTTGCCACCATAGCGCGCGTCAGACGTGATGGAGCCCAACGTGAAAAAGGCAAGGTCGTCGGCACCCAGGTCCAGCGTGACGCTGGTCGCTGCGGCGGTGGAGGTACCCCGCCCTTTTTCCACATGCAGTGCGGTTGCCCTGCGTGTGCCATCGGGCTGCGCGGCAAATGTGGCATCGGTCACGCGGTGGCCAAAGCGCACATCCACGCCCTGCTCCATCAGCCAGCGCTGCAGCGGCACAACGAGCGAGTCATATTGGTTGTATTTGGTGCGTTTGACACCAGCAAGGGTATGGATGCGCGGGAACTCCTGCACGAACCGCAGGAAATAGCGGCGCAGCTCGATGGCGCTGTGCCACTTCTGGAACGCAAACGTCGTGCGCCACATGCGCCAGAAATTCGTCTGAAAGAACGTCTCGTCAAAAAATTCGTCGATACGACGGCTGCCGATATGGTCTTCGCTGAGCGCCAGCAGGCGCAGCATCTGCACGCGATGCCCCATCGAAAAACCGAGCTTCTGTGCGTCGGCAATCACATGACGGGCATCGATGAGGCGGGCTTGTGCATGGGTCTGCACTTGGGCGTTGAACTGGCGGCATTCCTCACGCACCGACAGGCCCGGGGTTTCCAGTGAGGGAATGCTTTCGAACAGGTCCCACAGGCACAGGTAGGTTTCGTCGGTCAGCATGCGGCCGCCACGCGTCACCCATGTCTGGGGAGCTTGTGCGTTGGGCGCAGCCCCGCCGTCCAGCGAGCCACCGGGCATATCGGTCTCTTCGAGAATGTGAATATGGCTGGCCGGAACCTTGCCGTCACGGATGGCAAAGGCGGCCACCGACATGCCCGCAATGCCGCCCCCCACGATCCACAGTTGTGCTGTCTGGGGGTTGGCAAGTGAAGGTGTTGGAGTGTGTTTTTTCATGCGCTGACTTCCCTTGGGTAAAAGGGCACCCGGTGAAATCTGCAGACAACTCAGCAAAAGCGCCGCATCCGGGGGGGCCCAGTCATGCGTCCGCAAAAAACGAAACGCTGTTGACATGGGATTTATACGCTCGCCACATGACCACACTGCGCCGTAGCCACGCTGCATGCAGATGCAGATCAAAGAGCAGCGATCTGCGCGCAAAAAAAGCCCCGACAGCGATGCCGGGGCTTGAAATATCGCAATGACAATCCTTTTTGTCTTTCAGACTTCCAGCCATTCCTTGCGGACGTAATTGTCCGCGCGCAGGCTTTCGGGCGTGCCCTGAAACACGATGGAGCCGTGCCCCATGACCAGCGCCCGGTCAGAGATCTTCATCGCAATGGTGAGCTTCTGCTCTATCAACAGCACCGAAATGCCCCGGGCCTTGATGGTCTGCAGGTACTGCCCCACCAACTCGACGATCTTGGGTGCAAGACCTTCGGTGGGTTCATCGATGATGATGAGATCCGGGTCACCCATGAGCGTGCGGCACAGCGTGAGCATCTGTTGCTCGCCACCCGACATCACCCCCGCCTCGGTGTGCTGGCGCTCCTTGAGGCGCGGGAACATGGTGTACATATCGTCGAACGACCAGCGGCTGCTCTTTCCTTTGCCTTTCTGGCCCAGCAGCAGGTTCTGGTGCACCGTGAGGTTGGGAAACACGTCGCGGCTCTCGGGCACATAACCGATGCCCAGGTGGGCGATTTCATAGGCTTTCTTGCCACGGATGTCCTGGCCCTTGAAGTTGATGGATCCCTCCCAGTCCACCAAACCCATGATGGCCTTCGCGGTGGTCGAGCGGCCCGAACCGTTGCGGCCCAGCAGCGCCACGATCTCGCCGGGCTGCACATCGAAGCCCACGCCATGCAGCACGTGGCTCTTGCCGTAGTAGGCATGAAGGTTGTCTATTTTCAGCATAAGTCAGTGTCCCGCACCCTGTTCATCGGCCACGGCAGAGCCCAGATAGGCCTCCTGCACGCGCGGGTTGGCGCGTACCTTGTCGGGGGTATCGAAAGCGATTACCTCGCCATAGACCACCACGGCGATCCTGTCAGCCAAGCCGAAGACCACCCCCATGTCGTGCTCCACCGTGAGCAGCGTGCGGCCTTCGGTGACTTCCTTGATGAGATGGATGAACCGCGTGGTCTCGGTCTTGCTCATGCCGGCCGTCGGTTCGTCCAGCAAGATGACATTGGCACCGCCCGCAATGGTGATGCCGATCTCCAGCGCGCGCTGCTCGGCGTAGGTAAGGTTCATCGCCAGCGTGTCGCGCTTCTTGTCGAGCTTGATCATCTCCATAAGCTCTTTGGCACGCTGGTTGGCATCGCGCAAGCTCGACAGAAACCGCAGGAACGTGTATTTGTAGCCCATGCTCCAGAGCACGCCACAGCGCAGGTTTTCGAACACGCTCAGCTTGGGGAAGATGTTCGTGATCTGAAAACTGCGCGACAGCCCCTGGCGGTTGATCTCATACGGTGGCAATCCGTTGATGCGCTGGCCGTTCAAGATGACGTCGCCACTGGTGGGCGCAAAACGCCCGCTGATCAAATTGAACAGCGTGGATTTCCCGGCGCCGTTGGGGCCGATGATGGCCACGCGCTCCCCGGGCGCCACCGCCAAATTCGCCCCTCGAATGATTTCGGTCTTGCCAAAACTCTTGCGCAGGTCACGCAGCTCGAGGGCATAGGTTGCATTGTCAGCCGCCATGGTTACTAAGCCCCCCCACGCTTGATTTCATGTTCAATTTCTTCCTGAATCTGGCTCCATTGGCGCACGAACTGGCGCCGACAGAGCTCAAAAAGCCCAAACCCTGTCAGCATCACAAAAACAGCGCCAAACCACGTGTTGTAGCCCGTGGCATTGAGCGTGGCACCCAGGAACGTGAGCTCTGGCCCCAGCGCGGCATTGAGCTGCAGGTGGTAGGTCATCTCGATCATGCAAGCTGCGCCCAGCACCCCCACCAACCCAGCGCCACCAAGACCCAGGTACGACGTCCAGAGTTGCCGCAGCTTTCCGTATTTGGCCAGGCGGAGATTCATCATGACCAGGCTGGCCACACCGCCCGGCGCATACATCACCATGAAAAGGAACACCAGCCCCAAGTACAGCAGCCAGGCCTTTGACAGCTCGGACAACAACACCGAAGCGAGCACCAGCAGGACCGCACCGATGATCGGCCCGAAGAAGAATGTGGCCCCGCCCAGGAAGGTGAACAGCAGGTAGCCCCCGGAACGCACCACATTCAGGCTGTCTGCGCCGGTCACGATCTCAAAATTGATGGTGGCCAGACCACCACCAATGCCTGCAAAGAAGCCGGCAATGATGAAAGCGAAATAACGCACGCGCTGCGTGTTGTATCCGATGAACTCCACACGCTCTGGGTTGTCGCGCACGGCGTTCAGAATGCGCCCCAGAGGTGTGCCGGTGAATGCAAACATGGCTGCCGTGCACACAAAACAATAGGCGGCGATCAGGTAGTACACCTGAATGGCAGGCCCGAAGCTGATGCCCCAAAATGCAGAGCCGTACACCCGGTCGGTGGTGATGCCGCCCTCGCCCCCAAAGAACTCAGGGAACATCAACGCCATCGAGGCGACCAACTCACCAATACCCAGGGTAATCATGGCAAAAGTGGTGCCTGATTTCTTGGTGGTCACGAACCCCAGCAAGATGGCAAAAAAGGCCCCGGCCAAACCACCTACCAATGGGATAAGCACCAGCGGAACGTTGAAGCTGCCTTTGCTCGCCATGTTCATCGTATGGATGGCGATAAAAGAACCCAGCCCGGTATACACGGCGTGGCCAAAACTCAGCATCCCCCCCTGCCCGAGCAATATGTTGTAAGACAGGCAGATGATGATCAGATAACCAATTTGGGACAGCATGGTCATTGCGAGGCTGCTGCGAAACAGCATGGGCGCAACGATGAGTGCGACGGCAAAAAGTGTCCAGATCACCCAGCGACCGATGTTCCAGGGGGTGAACCGGTAGTGCGACGCAGCGCCCGAGACAGTGTTGTTCTTGGAATTCATGGTCTCAGTCCTCCCGCGTGCCGAGCAAGCCCTTGGGGCGGAATATCAGGATCAACACCAGGAACAGGTACGGCAGGATAGGTGCGACCTGGGAGATGGTGAGTTTGAGCAGCGGATAGCCAAAGGTTTGCTCCGTCACCGTCATGCCAACGGAGGTGAAAACGCTGATGAGCGAATAGTCCAGCGCCACGGCAAAGGTCTGAACCAGGCCAATGAGCAGTGACGCCAAGAAGGCGCCCGCCAAGGAGCCCATGCCCCCCACCACCACCACCACAAAGATGATGGAGCCGACAGAGCCTGCCATGGCAGGCTCTGTGACGTAGGTGTTGCCGCCAATCACGCCCGCAAGCCCCGCAAGCGCCGCACCACCACCAAACACCAGCATGAAAACACGTGGCACGTTGTGGCCCAACGCCTCGACCATTTCGGGGTACTTGAGCGCAGCCTGTATTACGAGGCCAATGCGCGTGCGCGTGAGCAGCAACCACACCGACACCAGCATCAACATCGCCACCAGCATCACGAACGAGCGCGACTTCGGGAACTGCGTGCCATACAGAGAAAACAGCGGGCCCTGTAGTTGTTCAGGCAAGCCGTAAGGAACGGTGGACCGGCCCCACACCAGCTGCACCACTTCCAGAATCAGATAGGACAAACCGAAAGTCACCAGCAGCTCGGGCACATGCCCGAACTTGTGCACCCTACGCAAGCAATAGCGCTCAAACGCAGCCCCTAGGACAAAGACCACCAGCGGGGATAACACCAACGCCGGCCAGAACCCCACCACACCGGAAATGGTGAAGGCGAAATACGCCCCCAACATATAAAAACTGGTGTGTGCAAAGTTGAGCACACCCATCATGCTGAAAATCAGCGTGAGACCAGAGCTCAGCATGAACAGCAAGAGCCCATAGCTCACGCCGTTCAGCAAAGAGATCACGAAAAACTCAGAATTCATTGGAATTTTTCACAACGGGAGGGGGGTAAAAAAAAGGCCCGATGGTGTCGGGCCTCTACGCGATGCACCGGATTTACGGACGCTTCATCTGGCACGACGTCGGTGTGCTGGCCACATAGGGTTCGTAGTACTTCACGGGGACGAAGGTGTAGCCCGTGCTCTCAGAATCCAGTGGGTACTTGCCACCGGCCTTTTCCCACTTCGAAATGAACAGGCCTTGCTGCAGCTGGTGGTCGGTCTTGCGCATTTCGACCTCACCATTGAAGCTCTTGAACTTCATGCCCTCCAGCGCTGCAGCCACCTTGACCGGGTCAGTGGATTTGGCTTTCACAAAGGCGCTGTCCAGCATGCTGAAGGCGTGATACACAGCGCCGGTGTACATGTCGTCGTTGAACTTCTTCTTGTAGTCCACCACGATCTTGTTGATCTCACCAGGCAGATTCAAGTGGGCATAGGCCACCATGTAGACATGGCCTGCCGCAGAGGCGCCCATGGCGGTGGGGGCGCCAGTGACCGAGCCGTAGTAGGTGTAGAAGTTGACGTTGTTGAGCCCAGCATCGTTGGCGGCCTTGATGAGCAGCGCCAGGTCAGAACCCCAGTTGCCGGTGATCACGGAGTCGGCACCCGACTGCTTGATCTTGGCAATGTAGGGCGAGAAGTCGCGCACCTGGGCCAACGGCGCAAGGTCGTCACCCACGATTTGCACATCAGGGCGTTTGCGCTTGAGCATCTCCTTGGCGTATTTGGAAACCTGGTGTCCGTGCGAGTAGTTCTGGTTGATCAGGTAGACCTTCTTGACTTCAGGCTGGTCTTTCATGAAAGTGGTCAACGCTTCCATTTTCATGGAAGTGTCTGCATCCAGACGGAAGTGCCAATAGCTGCACTTGCTGTTGGTGAGATCAGGGTCAACGGCCGCATAGTTGAGGAACAGGACTTCTTTGCCCGGATTGCGCGCGTTGTGTTTTTCCAGCGCGTCCATGATGGCAAGGGCTGGGCCTGAGCCGTTGCCTTGCACTACATAGCGCGCGCCCTGGTCCATGGCCGAGCGCAGGGCACTGGTGGTTTCTTGTGGGCTGAGCTTGTTGTCGATGCCGATGATTTCAAATTTGACGCCGGCAGCGTTCTTCTTGTTGAACTCTTCGGAGATGAACTGGAAGCTCTTGAGCTGGTTGGTTCCCACGGCGGCCATCAGCCCGGAAAGCGGGTCGAGCCAGGCGATTTTTACCGTTTCGCCTTTTTGAGCGAATGCCCCGCCAGCGCTTGCCAATATTAGCGATGTAGCTACAGCCTTGATAGCAAATTTCATGGTTTTGTCTCCTAGTGAATCGACACAACGCAGCGTACCGCGTTGCAACAAACCAATGCTCAGGGATTGCCCCTACCCGCGTCGCACACGTGACTGGACTCGTTGTCACCCCCTGTGGCGCAGCGCGCCCTCCCCCTCTCGCTGCGCTGGAGAAGACGCAGCCGCTGGCCCGGCAAAGCCAATTACACGGGCGCAGTGGCCGGGTCTGCGCCAGGCTCGACGGTCGCGACGATGGCGATGCACTGAGGCCACCGCCGCCATACATTCAAAGGCCGGGAAGCTTGTATTCCTTCAATTGCTCGCGCAGTTTGGTCTTAAGCATCTTGCCGGTAGCGCCTAGCGGTATGGCGTCGACAAATACCACGTCATCCGGGATCTGCCACTTGGCGGTCTTGCCTTCGTAGAAGGCCAGCAGCTCTTCGCGCGTGACCTCGGTGCCGGAGCGCTTGACCACGGCCACGATGGGGCGCTCGTCCCACTTGGGGTGTGGCATGCCCACGCAGGCAGCCATGGAAATCGCGGGGTGAGCCATCGCGATGTTCTCGATGTCGATGGAACTGATCCACTCACCACCGGACTTGATCACGTCCTTGCTGCGGTCGGTGATCTGCATGAAGCCATCGGCATCGATGGTGGCCACGTCGCCCGTAGGGAACCAGCCACGGCCCTGCGCGTCGCGCACCAGCGGGTCGCCGCCCTCACCCTTGAAGTAGCTGCCCACAATCCACGGTCCCTTGACCAGCAGATCGCCGTAGGTCTTGCCGTCCCAGGGCAGCTCGTTGCCATCGCCCCCGACGATTTTCATGTCCACGCCGTAGATCGCACGGCCCTGCTTTTGCAGCACTTTCATCTGATCATCCTTGGACATGAGCAGGTGTTTGTTCTTCAGGGTGCACAGCGTGCCCAAGGGGCTCATCTCAGTCATGCCCCAGGCGTGCAGCACCTCCACGCCGTAGTCTTCCTTGAACGCATGGATCATGGCAGGCGGGCAGGCCGAGCCGCCGATCACGGTGCGCCGCAGGGTGGAGAATTTCAGACCCGCCGGCTTCATGTGGCCCAGCATCATCTGCCACACGGTGGGCACGCCGGCCGCGTAGGTGACCTTCTCGGCCTCTATCAGTTCGTAAATCGACTTGCCATCCATCGCCGGGCCCGGAAACACGAGCTTGCAGCCCGTGAGCGCGGCCGAGTATGGAATGCCCCAGGCATTGACGTGGAACATGGGCACCACGGGCAGCACGGAGTCACGGGCCGACAGGCACATCACATCGGGCAACGCGGCGGCGTAGGCGTGCAGCGTGGTGGAGCGGTGGCTGTACAGCGCGGCCTTGGGGTTGCCTGTGGTGCCGCTGGTGTAGCACATGCTCGACGCCGAGTTCTCGTCAAATTCGGGCCACGCATAGTCGGGTGATTGCGCACCAAGCCAGGTTTCGTAGCTGGTGAGGCCAGGGATTCCGGAATCCGCAGGCAATTTGTCAGCGTCGCACAGGGCCACCCATTTCTTCACAGTGGGGCACCTGGCATGCACTGCTTGCACCAGCGGCAGGAAGGTCGTGTCAAAACACATCACCTGGTCTTCGGCGTGGTTGACAATCCATGCAATCTGATCAGGATGCAGGCGCGGGTTCACGGTATGCAACACACGGCCGGACCCGCTCACGCCAAAGTACATCTCCATGTGGCGATAACCGTTCCAGGCGAGCGTGGCAACGCGGTCGCTGAACTGCAGCTTGAGCGCATCCAGCGCATTGGCCAGGCGGCGCGAACGCGTCGCTAGATCACGGTAGGTATAACGATGAATGTCACCCTCTACCCGGCGCGAAACGATTTCAGCGTCGCCATGGTGGCGTTCGGCGAATTCAATCAGCGACGAAATCAGCAACGGTTGACTTTGCATCAGGCCCAGCATGGGTGCTCCTTGAATGGTGTGGTGGCAAAAATAATCATCGTAGCGCGAGGTGTCTGACGGCGGTGTCTCGGCGGTACCAACACCAGCCCATCACCGCCCGGTGTGTGCGCTCAATCCGGTTGGAAAGCCTGCGTTGCAGGCGGATAAACAACTGCTGCCCAAGCCTTCAGTGTGCGCCGGACCACTGTAGCTGCCAACACTTGTCGTCCCGTTGACAAACGCCGAGGGATTACCCTGAAGGCCCCGCTGTGCCACGGCGACAATGGCGGCCATGCTTAGCTCGTCACCCTCTGCCTCGCGGTTCATTTCGGCCCAGCCATGGTTTGGCAGCATTCCCGCCAACCTGCAGGAACAGCTGTGCAGCGAGGTGTCGCTCATGCAGGCAGACAAGGGCGCGGTCATGCTGGCCGCGGGCAGCCGCGTGGATGGTTGGCATGCCGTGCTCAGCGGCCTCGTGATGCTGCAAAGCCCGGCCAGCAAAAAGCGGTCTTCGGCTTTTATCGGGGTGCCCGACGGGGAATGGTTTGGAGAAGGCTCGGCCATGAAACCGGAACCGCGCCGATACAACGTGGTCGCCTTGCGCCCCACCAGCTTGCTGTGCCTGCCGCTGCCGCTGTTTGCCACCCTGCGCAAGACCAGCCTGGCTTTCAACCAGTTCCTTGTGCTGCACCTGAACATGCGACTGGGCCAGGCGATGACCATCATCGAGGCGGGGCGCACCCAATCGACCGAGCACCGCGTGGCGCTGTACCTGAGCCGCCTGTTTTGGCGCAGCACCAGGCGGCTGAACCTCACACAGGATGAGATCGGGCAACTGGTGGGGCTGTCGCGGCAAACTGTGAACAAGGTGCTTCACCTGATGGAAGGCCAGGGGATCGTGTCGCTGGACTTCGGGCGCGTGGCCATCGTGGACGACGGGGCGCTGAACGCCTTCCTCGCCGCGACGGCGGCGCGCTGAGGAAGCAATAGTTTGCGCAGGCGCATATCCCTCACCCATGCCACTGAGGCTGCGGCGTCGAGCGTCGAGCGCCCGCCCGAGACAGACGTTCGTCCCCAGAGACACACGCAGGCGCGGCAGCTACCAAACACGGGCCACCATGCCAAGGCCCTGCAAGCGGCGGGGCATCCATGGTGCGAGACAATCGGGTCCATGAACCTGACCGCTGAAAGCGACACCTCCGCCGACATTCGCCTGGCCTGGGACCACCGCTTTGCCGCACTCGGCCCCGACTTCTTCACCGAGTTGCGCCCTACGCCGCTTCCTGCGCCCCATTGGGTGGGAACAAGCGCCGAGGTGGCGACATTGCTCGGCTTGGACGAAATCTGGATGCGCACTGACGAGGCGCTCCAGGCCTTCACGGGCAACCTCTTGCTCGCCGGTTCGCGTCCACTGGCCAGCGTGTACAGCGGCCATCAATTTGGCGTCTGGGCCGGCCAGTTGGGCGATGGGCGCGCCATTCTGCTGGGGGAGACCACGAGCGGATGGGAAATCCAGCTCAAGGGCGCTGGCCGGACGCCCTATTCGCGCATGGGAGATGGTCGCGCCGTGCTGCGGTCGAGCGTGCGCGAGTTCTTGTGCAGCGAGGCCATGCACGGCCTGGGCATTCCCACCTCCAGGGCCCTGTGCATCACGGGCTCTCCGGCCCATGTACGGCGCGAAGAAATTGAAACCGCTGCCGTGGTGACCCGCGCAGCGCCCAGCTTTGTGCGGTTTGGCCATTTCGAGCACTTCGCGGCAACTGGCCAAGAGCCGCAGTTGCGGGCTCTCGCAGACTACGTCATTGACCGCTTCTATCCCCAATGCCGCTCGACAATCCTGTTCGCGGGCAACCCCTACGCCGCATTGCTGCAGGCCGTGAGCGAACGCACCGCGCAGTTGATGGCGCAATGGCAGGCCGTCGGCTTCTGCCATGGAGTGATGAACACCGACAACATGAGCATTCTGGGTCTGACCATTGACTACGGCCCTTTCCAGTTTCTGGATGCCTTTGTGCCCGGCCATGTGTGCAACCACAGCGATACCCAAGGCCGCTACGCTTACAACCGCCAGCCCAACGTGGCGTACTGGAACCTGTTTTGCCTGGCACAGGCCCTGCTGCCCCTGATCGGCGACCAGGACACCGCTGAGGAAGCGCTGGAGTCATACAAAACCGTATTCCCCGCCGAGTTTTTAGCCCGTATGCGCGCAAAGCTGGGGTTGTACGACGCGGACACTCGCCCTGCCGGCGAGGTCGGAGGCCATGGTGTGGCAGCAGGTGCCGGCGCCAGTGACGCCGAGTTGATCGACATCCTCTTGTTGCTATTGGCCCGCAATGCGGTGGACTACACCATCTTCTGGCGGCGCCTGTCGGTTGCAGTGGGTTCGAGCGATTTCGAGCCCGTGCGCGACCTGTTTGCGGACCGCGCCGGGTTCGATCAATGGTTGCTATCGTATTCAGAGCTGCTAGCGCTTATGGATAAAGCACATTCGGCCGATTTGATGCTAAAAACAAACCCAAAATTCATTTTGCGCAACCACCTGGGCGAACAAGCCATCCGCGCAGCGAAACTCGGAGACTTCAGCGAACTCCAAACCCTTCAGCGGTTGCTGGAGCGCCCCTTCGAGGAGCACCCAGGGCACGACGCTTACGCAGACTTCCCGCCCGACTGGGCGTCTTCCATCGAGATCAGCTGTTCATCATGACCTACCCTATCCAGAAAACCGATGCGCAGTGGCAAGCCCTCCTGAATGACAAGGGAGCGGAGCCTGCTGCCTTGCAGGTCACACGCCACGCCGCTACTGAACGCCCTTTCACCGGCAAATACGAAGCCCATTGGGCCGATGGCAGCTATCACTGCATCTGCTGCGGCACCAAGCTGTTTGACTCGGTGACGAAGTTTGACGCAGGTTGCGGTTGGCCCAGCTTCTCCGAAGCCATTCCCGGCGCGATCACGGAAATCGTGGACCGCAGCCATGGCATGGTTCGCACCGAAACGGTGTGTGCACAATGCGGGGCGCACCTGGGCCATGTCTTTGAAGACGGTCCAGCCCCCACCGGCCTGCGGTATTGCATGAACTCTGCCTCCCTGGACTTTGAGTCAGACAAAACCTGATCGCCGGAATTTCTTTCTGACCCCATGAAAATTCTGATCGACTTCTTCCCCATCCTGCTGTTCTTCGGGGCTTACAAGTTTTACGGCATCTACGTGGGTACCGCCGTGCTCATGGCCGCGACGGCGGCTCAGATGGCGCTGATCTACGCCATCGACCGGCGCTTGCAGACCATGCACAAAGTGACGCTCGCGCTCATCTTCGTGTTTGGCACGCTCACGCTGGTGCTGCAGGACGACCGGTTCATCAAATGGAAACCCACCGTCCTGTATGGCGCCATGTCGCTGGCACTGGCAGTCGCGCTATGGGCCATGAAGAAGAATTTCCTCAAGATGCTGCTGGGCAGCCAGCTGGAGTTGCCCGACGCCGTATGGCTGCGACTCAATGTGGCCTGGATCATCTATTGCGCCTTCATGTCAGCCATCAACGCCTACGTCGTGATGCACTTCAGCACCGAGGCCTGGGTGGACTTCAAGCTCTGGGGCTATGCCTTCCCGCTGGTTTTTCTAGTGTGTCAGGGCATTTATATTGCGCCGCACCTTAAAAGCGACGAGCACACCTCTTGAGAGCCCCGCACATGAACACCCTCGCTCAACAGATGCACGACACCCTGGCCAACCGATTGGTCCCTACCCACCTGGAAGTCGTGGACGAAAGTGGCGCCCACGCGGGCCACGCAGGTGCCAATGGCACAGGGTTTGGCACCCATTTTCGGGTGCGAATTTCGTCACCTTTCTTTACAGGCAAGCGCCGCGTAGCCCAGCACCGGCTTGTGTATGATGCGCTGCAAGAATTTATTGACCAAGGCGTTCACGCCCTCGCCATTGAAGTTCTCTGAGCCGGCCCCACTTCATCAGTTGCCGGATTTCACTCGGCAAAAAACCCTCTCCTTTTTTTGGATTTCGCATGAAGAAACAGCTCCTGTCCGGCCTCGTGGCCGCTGCCGTGCTGGGCTCGATGGCCCTGCCCGTTTCCGCCCAGAACATTGCCGTCGTGAATGGCAAGGCTGTGCCCAAAGAGCGCGCAGAAGCGCTCAAGCAGCAGGTGGAACGGTCCGGTCGCCCTTTGACACCCGACATTGACGCCCAGATCAAGGAAGAAGTCATCGCTCGCGAAATCTTCATGCAGGAAGCGCAAAAGCGCGGCTTGGAAGCATCAGCTGACTACAAGACCCAGATGGAAATGGCGCGTCAAGCCATTCTGATCCGCGAGCTGTTTGCCGACTACCAAAAGGCAAACCCTGTGACCGACGCTGAAATCCAGGCCGAATACGACAAGTTCGTTGCGGCCAACAGCGGCAAGGAATACAAGGCCAGCCACATCCTGGTCGAAAAAGAAGCAGACGCCAAGGCCATCATCGCCTCGATCAAAAAAGGCGCCAAATTTGCAGACATCGCCAAGAAGCAGTCCAAGGATCCAGGCTCTGGCGCCAAGGGCGGCGATCTCGATTGGGCCAATCCGTCGAGCTACGTGAGTGAGTTCACTGAAGCGCTCATCAAGCTCCAAAAGGGCCAGATGACCGACACCCCCGTGAAGAGCCAGTTTGGCTGGCACGTGATTCGCCTTGACGACGTCCGCCAGGCTGAGTTGCCCAAGCTGGAAGAAGTCAAGCCCCAGGTGGCCCAGCAGCTTCAGCAGCAAAAGCTGACCAAGTTCCAGGAAGACCTGCGCGCCAAGGCCAAGGTTGAATAATCAGATCGATCTGGATCGAGTGGTTTTTGACCATTCTTGAAACAAAAAACGCGACCCGGGTCGCGTTTTTTTATGGCTATTCACAGAATTCCTGAGGGAGTAGCTGCGCCCCCCCCATCTCACCGTAGCCATACCTGTCAGGCCGCTTTGCCGCTCACCCAGACAAAGGCCATCACCAAGCCGATCAGGACCGGCTGGTGAAGCATGTAATAACTCAGACTCCATCGCCCCAAAGCAGCAAACGGGCTGAAAACATGGGGCACCGGCCACTGCATCCACGCCGGCTTCTGGGTTACAAGCCACTGCCCAGCGGCAAGCCCCCACCACAACACACCCAGCCAGGGGAAAACGGGCACATAGTCTTCTGTGAACGGTTTGCGGGATACCAACCCCAACCAGTTGGCGGCCCTACCGTTAAACCATGGCGCCGCATCGGCCAGGATACCCGTCAGCACGTAGTGCGCCAAGGCAGGCAAAGCCATAGCCAATAACCCACCCAGCCAAAGCCATCGCCCCCACCCCGCCGTGCACCTTGCGATAAGAAGCATCACCGCCATGCCATGCAACACCCCGAAGTAGATATAGCTTTGCGGGAACATCATGAAAGACCCGGCGGACACCAACAAGGCGCACCCCACGATTTGGGCCCAGCGACGTCCAAACCGCAACCACCCCTGGCCCTGGTGCCAGGCAATCGCCTGTCCAAGCCCCGCACAAAAGAGAAATAGACTGACGATCAGCGTGCGCTGGGTCGTCCAGAACGGATCAGCGCGGAAGTTTTGCGGCCACAGCCCAAAATGGCTTAGGTCAAAGCAGAAATGGAACACGGTCATCCACACCATGGCCAGCCCGCGCAACGCATCGACCGTTTTATAGCGTTTCGTCGATTCGGCCAAACCCAGCTTCGGGACTGCTCGCAGCGCCGAAGAGATAGGGGTAACAGATGAAGAAGGTTTCATTGCGTGGCCAGCAAATCAGATCAATGGAGGTTTATAGGACCTACCCAGACGCCGAATGGTACAGATGGATGTTTGTGCCAGGCGCCTCGCACCATTCCACCTCCCAAGCGGGATTTTTTCAAACTGGTTTTTGAAAAACCAAAGAAAAAAGGCCCTGCAACATTGTTGCAGGGCCTTCAAACATTGGTCGGAGCGGCGGGATTCGAACTCGCGACCCTCTGCTCCCAAAGCAGATGCGCTACCAGGCTGCGCTACGCTCCGACAGCTCGTATTCTAACTCGCCAAATTCTTGCTTTTTGGTAAAACGCCTGCTTTTTTTGAAATTTTTCAAAACATCCGGCGCAGACTTGTTTTACAGATCCACTTCCGAGCATTGAAGTGGGGGATGAGTCAAATATTGGCCAAAAAGGATCAGCGATTGCTCGAAGGACCTGGGCCGCGACCGGCCAGGTGACGGAAAGTGATGCGGCCTTTGGAAAGGTCATACGGAGACATTTCCAGTGAGACCTTGTCGCCCGCCAAGATGCGGATGTGGTGCTTGCGCATCTTGCCGCCCGTGTAGGCGATCAGTTGGTGACCATTTTCCAGGGTGACGCGAAAACGCGAGTCAGGCAAGACTTCCGTGACGGCGCCTTGCATTTCGATGAGTTCTTCTTTGGCCATGTTCTTTATCTCTTCAAAACAAATATTCTGTGATCAGCGCCTGAACGCTTAAGGCATCCACCACGGATGGAACAACGTGGTCGGTCATCGACGCACGGTGCATTGCGGGCGGTTGGAGTCGCTGCACCCTGGGCGCAGATCAGGCAGAGGGCCGGGAGACGGCTTCAATGGACAGGCAGAGCGCTGTGCATAGCCTGTCGATTGTACCGCGATGTACCCGGGCTTGCCTATGGCATGGGCGCAGCAGTGTCGCGGGACGGCACCAGAGCCCCTTCAAGCAGCCGGATCCT